>Ga0157373_10003220_pt1 | contig 12349 bp, 9 predicted proteins | sample C65metaG_FD_113460 | JGI IMG/M metagenome (GOLD analysis project Ga0157373, IMG submission 113460) | Corn rhizosphere microbial communities from Kellogg Biological Station, Michigan, USA - C6-5 metaG | ecosystem: Host-associated > Plants > Roots > Rhizosphere > Soil | place: USA: Michigan... | reverse complement strand
GCATATAGTTACTTTTGTTTCTGGCCAGTTTGAAATCCAGAAAAAAGCTCTTTCTGCCCGAAGAAAAAGCTTCCGATGCAATGGTGTTGTCTTTCATAACCTGTTCATATTTAAATCCATCCCAAATTTCCTTATTGAAAATTAAGTAGTCGGTTGTATATTAGCCAATCCGATTGAAGCGCTTTTAAATTAGCTAAACACCTGTAATACAAGAAGATTAGTTTTTATGGAACCTGTTCTCGTGGAAGAAAAAGAGCGCAGCTGCGCTTTTTCTGGATGCAAACGTACTTTTGAAGGCCGTAAAGACAAGATCTATTGTAGCGACCAATGTAGAAATGCCGCAGGCCGGGAGAAGAACAAAATATCAAAATGGAAGGAGCCCGAACATTTTGGCCAGGTTAACCGGATAATCCTGCGGAACTATCAAATCCTGAAAAGATTTTTCAACGAAAAAGGTATCCCGATAAAAAACTGGCAGCTCAGTGATGAGGGATTTGAGTTCAAATTCATGACTGGCATATATAGGCTAGATGAGGGCATTGATATTTTTATGTGCTATGAATACGGCTGGTTCCAACTAGAGGATAATAAAGTTAGGATTTATTTCGTTCCGCCACTTTTCCTCACAGGCGTTGCGAGTGTTACAAAGGACTAGCTGATCAAGTATATTGAAGGTGACATTGAACTAATAAAATTTTGGGGAAATCCAAACACAACGGTCGGTAATTATTGTTGGGTTATCTAAACCGGCGAGATAAAGAAACCAATACCGCAGGCGCGGAGCATTGTGATATTACCAAAAATTACTACCTTCGATCATAGCTTTAAATATGATTATATACGCAACCAAAGGTGACATGCTTTCGCAGGTTGCTGATAAACCGTTTCTATTGGAAAGGGACATCCAGAAAATCTTTGAGACCAATTTAAAGCTTATTACTGGTCTTCTTCCGGTGCGATCTGAGTTTTCTATTAAACATAAGCGTATTGACACCTTGGCATTTGACCCTGAAACAAAATCGTTTGTAATTATCGAGTATAAGCGCGACAGAAACCATAGTGTAGTTGACCAAGGGGTTTCATATCTAAATCTAATGCTGGACTATAAAGCTGATTTTATAGTGGAGTACAACGAAAGCTGTAGAGAAAACCTACTACGCAGCGAGGTAGATTGGAGCCAGACAAGAGTGATTTTTGTTTCGACCGCTTTCACTGAAAACCAGAAACAAGCTACCAACTTCAAAGACCTGGCTATAGAACTTTGCGAGATCAGAGGCTATGAAAACGGGCTTGTCACGATAGAAATTATTAAGAAATCACCTTCTGCGCCTAGTATAAAACAAATTGCAAATAATAGCGAGTCACTTAAGAAAGTTGCGGCTGAAATAAAAGTATACACAGAGGACGACATACTTGAACTTGGTACGCAGCTAAGCCGATCTCTTTACGAACATTTCAAGAATTCCATCCTTAATCTGGACCCAGATATAGAAGTCCAGCCAAAGAAACGTTATGTAGCGTTCAAAAAAACTAGGAACATTGCCGATATCACCGTGTTGAAAAAAGGCATAAAGATTTGGATCAATCTTAAAAAGGGAAAACTTGATGATCCAAAGCTGCTGACCGAGGACGTGTCGCAAAAAGGGCACTGGGGAAACGGCGACTACCAAATCATCGCCCAGGACGGTAGTAATCTTGAATATATTATGTTCCTTATTAAACAGGCAATTTAGCGAATCGTTATGTTATTTATTTAATATAGGGGGGAAATGATGAAATTTGAATTAATGGTTAAAACAAACCGAAGTTTGCTTTCAATATTTGCGTCCACAGCCAAAGTCTAGTTTAAATATGCTTATTTCTTTTACTTTCTTTAATAGATCAAAACTGCCGTATTTTGCTTCCGCTTCCTATCAAGTTCCTTAACTCAATCTTGGTTGTGATAGAAACTTAGTCACTAATTAACCAAGAACTAACATTGTCTATCAACGTTTTATGCCCATGAGCGGTCGACAAAACCATCAAATTAATTGGTAGCGCCGTTAACACAATATCTACTGCACCTAAAGAGGATGGAATTCGCCAAGCTGTACCCTCTCGAGTATTCGAAGAAGGATAAGTCAGCGAAACTTTTCGACAGCCAAGAATATGACCTGCGGTGAACACCTGATAAATATCTGAGGCTTTTGGGCGGGATCCGAGTAGCTTATACTTTGCATCAGCCACTGCTATTGGGGTTCCAGTTATATCACGAAATACTACGTCTGGAGTTGTCTTTAGTTTCCGGCCCTCTCCAGTTATTACCTCTCCAAAAATCATTTCACTTTTAGTAACCTTGAAGCCATGCTGATTAGCAGCCTGTTGACATAACCAAAATATGTAATTTTCATATATGGTATCCGAGTTCCATAAGAAACCTGACAGGGCGTGTCTACCACTAGCATGACTTACACCAGCTCCTTCTAAAAGCAATAACCCAACCATTCTCGCACCCTCAAGCCCCCGATGCTGGGCGCTAAGTTGAGTCCTTTGTGCTTCCAAAAGATAGGGTGGGCGCCTTCCTACATGAGCAAGGTTCGCTGCAATCTCACGCAATGCCTTTGCGCGACTTGGTAACTTAACTGTCGCTGCAAGGCAATTTGCGGACCAATGAAGTAATCTTGATAAGGAAGTATCATCTGTAAAGTCGTCTGCTACATAGGGTACAATCCAAGGACGGGAAACCCATTCACTTATACGAGATATATCAAATGCGCCTTTCAGACTTGTACCTTGGTTTTGTTCTGACAAATATGTTCGCGGAAGACCACGAGCTGCACCCTGGGCAAATGATGCCAAGAAAATTTCGGCGAGAAGATCAGGGATTGCTAAAGCTGCGCTGTGGTGAGCAGATGTCAAGTTCTCATCAACATACCCACCTTCAACCACCATCAGTATTCGCCAAAGTATAGTTGGCCAACTACCATCAGTAGAATCTAAGAATTTTGGCGCTACTTCAATGTCAGTGTTTCCTATTCTTACAACACCAGTTATAGCTTCTGCTCGAATTTGAATTTGCCCATTTCCTATGTTTTCTACCTTAAACGGCTCACATGAAAGTCCTAGAATTTTCTTCCATCTGCTGCTTGCTTTAATTAGAGTAGAAATCTCTATATCTTGATCACGAAGAACTACCGGTTCTCCATACTCTTGCAAACGAATACGGTTGGGCGTCATTAACGAGTCAGCCACCTAAACGACCTTTGTATCTCCTCGATGAGCAGCTCACTAACGCGAACTGGTGTGAGTGTTCTCGACTGAACACTACTTCCTCGTGTAGTTCGAAGCGTCCACGCATAACTACCAGATAATGGGGGATTATCAACATGAAGTAATTCAATTAGCTGTTCTGGCCTGCCCGAATATCTATCTTCAAGTTGAGGATAAATGACTTCATCCCAAACCTTGGCTAAATCATGCCAGACAATGTCCTCCGATAGGACACCAGTGGTTAATGTCGCAAAAAGGCCATGACCAAGCTCAAACTCAGAACCGAGGTCAGTTGCAATAGCCAGATTCAAACGGTCAAGAAGTAGGTAGGCTGTTTCATGAGGGCATAAGCTTTGCCAGTTATCGTCGATAGGCGCTGGAATTGCACTCTCATCTAATCCCCATTCCTGCGCGAGAACAGATGGATTTGGCCTAATTTCAATGCGATCGAATCGACGTGCAAGAGCACTATCAATTGGTACAGCCGCTCTATCGACACTATTCATGGTTGCCACAATGTAAATATGCTTTGGAAATGTATATCCAATCGGAATCTTAGCTTTTACCCCTGCTGCACGGTAAACCTCCTCACTCTCTCCATCTGTGTACGTCAGTTGCCTAAGAGGAAGTGGAAGCGGAACTCTACCATCTTCACGATAATCGAAATCAAGAAAAGTCATAAACTCACCAAAGATGCGGGCGGCATTACCTCGGTTAATCTCATCGATAAAGATTACAACAGAATTATATTCTGATGAAGCGTCAGACAATTCTAGTGCGGCATCAAGAAAAATTCCAGCAAATGGTTTGAGCCTAGTCCCAGATTCAGAAATTTCAGGTCGTAACCCTAAAACAAAATCTTCGTAACTATAAGATTGATGAAAGGTAGTCCATACAACCTTTACAGGCTGAGGTATAGGTAGTTTTTCCTCTGGCCTACTAAATGGAGTATTTGCATCATTCGGATCAAGAATAATCCCTTCATTACTTTCAGTTTTCGTGTTCAAAATCTGAAAAAGTTCACTAACAAGCCGTGTTTTCCCAGTTGCCGGGGGTCCATACAAAAGTACATTCCTTCCTTTCTCCCATGAGCTGAAAATATCCTTAATTCTATTTGCCATGTTCATCATTGATTACCCCGCCAACTTTATTGCTGTAGAGTTCAAACATTGGATCATTATCTCTAATTTTTGAAGGGCGGTGCCCTTTTGTAAATCCCGCATAATATTTTCCTTCGAACGTCTTCGCGATATATATGCGTAATCCGCCATCAGGAAAATATTGGAGCGCTTCTTCTTTATTGGTTATATTGTCTGGTGCCCTAGGGAAATCCCGCATTGATGTCCATGCCGGATGACGTTGCGAGCTAGGCTGCTGTCTATTTTGATTCGCTATACGCATACGTCCTCCGGCTTTACTCCGAAACTCTATAGGCCCAGATAACTGGGGATTTCCAATTACAAAAGCCTGTATTTGAAACGAACTCATAGAATTAAAGTCTGCAATTGTAATATCTAAAAAATCAAGAGTCTGAGGAACCATAGAACTAGGAATTTCTATATATAAAGACCCACCGCCACCCTCAATTCTATGGTGGCGTTCTATATTATAAAATTCTCCAGGCTGAACGCTACGCCACCAAATACGCTTAATCTTTAATTTATTAGTCATAATTAATACCTCTCAATGTGATAAAGTCGCTCCATTAAAGTGCCTTCTTTGGCCTTGTTGTTACTACGATATCGATTGTATGGTTGCTCATGTATTTTAACTTTCCCAAATTCATTCAAAATTGACAAAAGTTCATCTTCATGAACTTGACCATCCTGGCTGTAAGATATAAATATATGAGGAACATTTAGTTGTTCCAAAATTTTACGAAATGCTTTACCAGCAAAACGGCGATAGCAGAAATCTGATGCCTGCTCCTTCCATTGTCTTAGACCACCATCGCCTTCAGCAACTGGCTCATCCTCTTGCGCTAATGTCTCGAGAATGTGATAGTTTCCAGCATACTGTCGTTTCGTATAAGGAGGATCAAGGTAGACAGCGTCGACAAGGAGATTTGAAGCATGTTTTTCAATGGGGCCCAATAGTACAGAATGATCACCGGGAGTTTGTTCAAATTGTAGTGATTCGAATGAAATAGGCTGTTGAGCATTTCTCGATAGTTCTTTTAAGAAATAGCCATAGGTACCGCTTATATTGGCAACTTTATTAGTTGACAAAATTAGGCTATGCAGCAATAGGCTGTGTTCGAGTTGATCAATAGCACCAGACCTACCAAGATTTCGTATGCTCTCTCTAACCCCATCAATCCGTGCAGCGTTAGATGCAGAGAAATATAATCGAGGCTGACGGCCGTTGGCAGGGGTACCTGCATCACCAAATTCCTTAAAAAAATACCCTTCTACAGGTGGGATTGACCGTAGCCAATCTAGTGCTTTATCATATCCACCAAGAGCTTCAAAACTTGGAGCCTTTTTTGCTAATAAACGTGAGCGAGCATGGATAACAGGAAAAGCGAGTGCATCAGCAGCAGTCACTGAGTAGCCAGCTTGTGCTAATGCTAATGATACAGCTGCTGTACCACACATTGGATCGGCAATTGATGAACCAGCAGGGATTATTTTGAGTATCTCTCCAACTATCCATTCTGTAAGCTTTGTCTTATTACCAAGATAACGGAACGACATAATATTGCTTTATTTTCATCATTTTAACTTAATGTTTCTTTTTTTGATAACGATACGCTCATACATTCGGCGATAGGTGCCATCAACATTGGCCAAATAAAAACGAGGCCCTCCTTGTGAATAAGTGCTTTTCTCAGCGATTTCAGACATTGGTCTGCTTAGTGTTCTACTCGATCCAAGTATCTCAAATTGATCAGGATTGTATTGGTCTAAGAAAGAAATAGGTACTCCCATCTGCCCGTCGAAATCATATGGAATATCTTTGGTTTTACTAACCTCTATCGCATCATAGTTAGCATACTTTGGATTTGTATTTGGGGAATAGCTTTTATCAAGAAGAAGGTCTGTATGTCTGCTTGGAAAATCAAGGTTAGTAAACCAACGAACCCCCTTAACTCGAACATATTTATTTCCATGCTCGTCTTTTCTCGTCCCAGACGCAGCAAGAGGATAGTTAGTCGGCACACGAAATTCCCTGTCTCCACTGCGAATGCTTGGCCCATACCAGAGCTCGTTATTTTGAATCAATGGGAAGATATTTTTATACGTGACTGCATTCATATTTCCGATTATTATGAACTTCTTCTTATACTCAATTAACTGCGCACAGTACTCCTTAAAAAGAGAGAATGGCGGATTCGTCACTACCACATCTGCTTGTTGTAATAATTTGATGCTTTCAGCGCTACGGAAATCCCCGTCCTCTTTAAATTGTTTGATTTGTATCAACTCATCTTCTGAACTGTCGCCACCGTCTTGCTTTCCATTATATTCTAGATATACTGCTTTCTTTGAATCTTTGTTTTCAAACGAATCAGCATTTAAACTTCGGTAGCATGCAGTTATTAACTTCTTTAGACCAAGCCTATCAAAGTTATCGTAGAAATACCGAAAGAAATTACTCTCTCGTGGATCATCACAGTTGCAATAAATCACCTTCCCTTTAAAATGGTTAGTGTAATGAATCATCTCAAGATGTATATCTTCAAGAGAAGTATAGAACTCGTCATTCTTCCCTTGCTTAGCTTGTTGAAAATCTTGATTTCTAGTAGAAATAATTCTATTTTTCGTCATGCTCAACTCCTGAATACAAAAATTTTCAAGTATCGGCTCTTCTTTATCGTATTTGTCATATCTCACTTTCATTTCGTCTTCTACTTAATCACAACGATCAAGGTTTATATTTTTAAGAGGTTTGTAAATCGCCCTACTCAACCACCTGCTAAGGTAACTAAAATATTGGCCACTTTCTACTGCTACTAAATGACCTTCCCCGGTCTAGCGGTTTCCAACAATGCAAAAATCTAGTCATAACCGACATAAATAGAGTTTGTCAAATTTGTATAGATGTTACACTTTGGAATGCTTTATAGAATTAATTTAGTTTTGTTTTTTACTTCTTGTGATCATTTACTTTAATGGTTGAGGATCCCATATGGTAGGAACCAACAGTAGAAATTACTTAAAATTCCTACCACTATGGAAAGCTTTTTTAGGTGCTTCTTCCTGAACCTGCGCCCGTTTATTCTGCGATGGATAGGGCGCGGTTTTTTCATCACCTCGAGCTAATGTCAGCACTGGCAACTCATCAACTTCGCGCTTCACCAACTTTCCGAGCATCTTTGTGAAATCAAAACACTTGCTAACGATCACGTGCACCACCTTTCCCTCGCGCTGCAACCGTCCCTCCACCATAAGCAGCCTTGAATGTAAGATTTCTTTGCGGTAAGTTTCAAACAATTTCTCAAAGACTACCAGGTTGGAATATCCCGTTTCATCTTCGATAGTGATAAAACAAACTCCGCCCGCAGTCCCGGGACGCTGCCGCACCAGTACCAATCCCGCAACTTTGACCAATTGCCCGTTTGTAGAATCATTGTTGATATGATGGCAACTGCGGATATTGAGCATATCCAATTGCGGCCGCACGAAACTAACCGGATGCGCTTTGAGCGAAAGCCCAACAGTTGCGTAATCCTGGACTACGTGCTCGCCTTCTCCCATAAGCGGCAATTCGACCTGCGTTTCCAGCACGCTTTCAGAGGCCTGTCCCTTGAAAAGTTCCACCGGCATATCCTGCAGAGCCGAAACCTCCCAAAGTGCCTTGCGTCGATCCATTCCCATAGAGCGAAAAGCATCTGCGTCCGCTAATCTTTCCAGTGCAGCAATTGACACTCCTGCATCGCGAAGTGCGGTAATGCTATTATACCCTTCGCCGCGACCATTCACCAAGGTATCGACATCATCGGCACGGATGCCGCTGATCTGCCGAAATCCCAACCGCAGCGCAAAATATCTACCCGATTTTTCTTCGAGCTTATTATCCCACAAAGAATGGTTGACATCCACCTCTCGCACTTCCACGGTATGTTTCTGCGCATCGATAACGATCTGTGCAGGCTGGTAAAAGCCCATAGGCATACTGTTAAGCAATGCCGCAGCAAAAACGTCCGGATAATAATGCTTTAGCCAGCAGGAAACATATACCAGCAGCGCAAAACTTGCCGCATGGGATTCCGGAAATCCATAGCTTCCAAATCCCTCCAGCTGCTTGAATATACGCTTCGCAAACTCTAAGGTATAACCTTTGGCCAGCATCCCATCGATAAGCTTTTGTTCGTACTGGTTTACCAGCCCCTTGAACTTGAACGTCGCCATACTACGGCGCAATCCATCAGCCTCGGCCGGGGTAAACCCAGCTGCGACAATTGCTATTTTCATCGCCTGTTCCTGGAACAGCGGTACACCCAAGGTCCTTCCCAAGATTTCCTCAAGCTCAGGCGAGGGGTAGACTACTGGCTCTTCGCCGTTTCGCCTGCGTAAGTAAGGGTGCACCATATCTCCCTGTATTGGCCCGGGCCTAACAATTGCCACCTCAATCACCAGGTCATAGAACTCCCGGGGCTTTAACCTAGGAAGCATGGACATCTGCGCCCGACTCTCAATCTGGAATACTCCCAATGTATCGGCCAAACAGATCATGTCATAAACCTCGGGGTCATCCTGGGGGATATTTGCCAGGGTAAACTGCTTTCCATAGTGGTCGCGGCAAAGCTCGAACGCCTTGCGTATGCAGGTAAGCATACCAAGTGCCAGTACATCCACCTTCAAAAATCCGAGTGCATCAATATCATCTTTATTCCACTCGATATTCGTGCGGTCTTCCATACGTGCATTAAGGATAGGGCACAGGTCCGTAAGCTTGCCCTGGGTAACCACGAATCCCCCGGTATGCTGGCCCAGCTGCCGGGGAAAGCCCATCATCTGGGAGGTAAGCTCAAGCGTTTTTTTAAGGTGCGGATCATTTGGATTTAGGCCCTGTTCTGTGACCCTCTTGCCTTCGAACCATTCATCTGTAAACTCCCAAATAGAACTTGAAAGCCTATTGATTGTATCCACTGAAAGCCCCATCGCCTTTCCGACATCCCGGATTGCGCCTTTTTGATGCTGCTGGGTAACCGTTGCTACTATTGCCGCACGATCACGCCCGTATTTATTGTAGATATACTGGATGATTTCTTCCCTTCGCTCATGCTCAAAGTCCACATCGATATCAGGGGGCTCGTTTCTGGCAGGAGATATAAACCGCTCAAAAAGCAGGTCGAATTTCATCGGATTAACGGAGGTTATGCCTAAAACAAAACATATCGCAGAATTTGCCGCCGAACCCCGTCCCTGGCAGAGGATGCCACGTGACCTGGCCTCGCGCACAATATCCTCTACGAAAAGAAAATAATTGGCATAATCCATCTGCCTTACAAACTCCATTTCATGGTGGATCATTTTAACCACCTTTTCAGGGATCTCTTCACCATAAAACTCATGCGCTCCCTTCCAGGTAAGGAACTCCAATTCCTCCATTGGACTTCTGCCGCTTTGATTGATCTCTTCTGGGTAAACGTATTTCAGCTCATCCAAAGAAAATGTACAGGCCTCGGCAATGACCATCGTGTTTTCAATTGCACTTGGGTATTTTCTAAATAGACGCTCCATCTCGGCCACCTCCTTCATATACCGCTCAGCGTTCTGGTGAAGCAGGAACCCCGCTTCCTGTATCGTGCATTTTTCCCGTACGCATGTCAACACATCCTGTAACTCCCTGCGCGAGGGGTCATGGTAATGGATATCGCCGGTTGCCACAACCGGGATCCCATAAAACTCTGAAAGCTGAGATGTGCGAAAGATCAGCTTATCATCATTACCCAAATAGGATCTGGTAGCTGCCAAATACAACTGCCCTTTCAACGCCTCACTGTATTCAGCAACCGCACTGATGAAACCAGCCTCGTAATCAAACCTGCGGTTAAGCTCACCGGGCATCACAAGGCAGAAGATAATTCCCTTGCTATGCGCATAGACATCCGCCCTTGAAATATGGCAGGAACCTTTTTCAGCACGCATATTGCCAAGGGTCAACAGCGCCGACAATCTGCCGTAGGCCTCCTTGTCGGTGGGATATGCCAATAGGCTCGGGCCATCCAGCAGATCCAGCCTGCAAGCTGGAATAAGCTTCACGTTTTTTTCCCTGCAGGCCGCATGGGCGCGGACAATCCCGGCCAAGGTATTACGATCTGTGATCGCTATTTTTTGATACCCGAAAGCCTCCGCCTTTTCTACCAGCTCATGTGCATGGGATGCCCCACGCAAAAAACTGAAATTCGATGTCACCTGTAATTCACTATACGCCATAACCCAACTCCTTTATGCAAAAAAACCATGGATAAACCACTTGTATTTATTTTCTCCTCCGTAGTGGCCAGAACGGAACAGCCAGTAGCGGCCTCCCTGCTCATCCTCCACCTGGTAATAATCCCTATGCTCGCCCTGGTCCAGCCACCACTCCCGCTCGATGCGCTCAGGCCCATCCGCTTTGGCTACAATATGGCGGACACCGTTATAGATAAAAAACTTAGGCGGGTGGTCTGGGATAATTGCCATCACCTCGATTGCAACCGGGGTTTTTAGCAGCTCCGTAGGCCGGGGCTTATTTACCCGCCAGGGCGCATTTGGCTTTTCGGTTACGGAAACCGCTTTGAGTATCGACCGTTCGGGCCAGTATCTTTTGGCCGGCAGGTAACGCTGGATCGCCTGGAAACCCACCTTGCCAGCTACGCGGTCGAGCAATTTGATAACGCTCTGGTCATCCAGGCCCGGCTTTGATGTCCACATTTCTTCCTGGGGAACTTCCACATCATCCACTTTCGGTGCATCCAGTACAAAAAGCTCGATGCCAAGGGACGGCCTGATCTGATCGATCTTCAGCTGAAAAAGCTTGAACAGATGGCTGACGCTATGCGATGCCCCGCTTGTACCGATATCAACCTTCACCACTTTGCCGTCTATGCGGTAGCAGGTAAGCACACCGGAGCGCAGCCCCTTTCCCTCTGCCTGCATACGCTTGCAGAGATTTTCAAGTAATTTATTGATGGCGATCTCTATCCCGTTTCTTGTTTTGATAGGCTCCAGGCAGGCCAGCCTTTCGCTGAACGGCACAGGTACCTGCAGGGGAACGAGCACCTCGTTTTCCGTGCCTATTGCCTGGCCCAACCGCAGCAGAAAATCCTCACCGAACCTCCTGCGCAGAACCGATCTGGGCATCCCGATGAAACTTTTGATCTGGTAAAACCCAAGTTTTCGAAGTTTTGCCAGCACTGCCTCCTCTAGTCGCAAGGCATCTGGCACCAGGTTAAGCAATGCATCCACTTGTTCCCCAACCGGGATCAGCGGGGTCACTTTTCCGAAATGTGAAACAGCCCATGCAACTCCTGGCGTATCAGCTATTGCAATGCGAACAGTATAACCCTTGCTTTTTAGCCTTGAAACGATCTCTTTTAGGTATCCGCGTTCACCGCCCCAAAGGTGGCTGCATCCAGTTGCCTCTAGGAGCAGCCCATCCATCGCAAATTCATCGATGGCCACTATTGGGGAATAACGCACGCACCATTCGCCAAGCCCTTTGAGCAGTTTTCTTGGCCTCCCGGGTTTATCATCCAGAACTTCCAGGCCGGGACAAATGGCCTTTGCATCTGCCGCTCGCATTCCAAGCTCGACGCCAAATCCCTGAGCCAACTCGCTCACAGCTGTGATCATCATTCGCCCATGGTCTGGCGCAGCGAAAACAAAGGGCACGCCGGAAAGCTCGGGCCTGCGAATAAGCTGCCAGTCAGCCAGCAGCTGGCGGAACCATATGGAAACAAAGCGCCTTTGCATGATATCTATCCAATCTGCCTGCCCTCCATTTCAGACCAAACATTTTCTTTTTTGACTTTCTTGACTTCCTCAAATTTTTCTCCCGCCCATTCCAGCACAAAGACTCCAGGATTCCCGTTGCGCACCTTCAGCAGCTCGACCTGCCAGCGGGGAAAGCCGAGCCCTGGCATTCCGTTTTCTGTTTGCGAGGGAAG
>Ga0157373_10003218_pt1 | contig 12353 bp, 10 predicted proteins | sample C65metaG_FD_113460 | JGI IMG/M metagenome (GOLD analysis project Ga0157373, IMG submission 113460) | Corn rhizosphere microbial communities from Kellogg Biological Station, Michigan, USA - C6-5 metaG | ecosystem: Host-associated > Plants > Roots > Rhizosphere > Soil | place: USA: Michigan... | reverse complement strand
TGGAAGCCACCGGTGCCGACGGCATCGAGCTGAATCTCGGTTGCCCGCACGGCATGCCAGAGAGCGGCATGGGCGCGGCGGTCGGTCAGGTGCCGGAGTACGTCGAACAGGTCACGCGCTGGTGCAAAACCTATTGCTCGCTGCCGGTGATCGTCAAACTGACGCCGAACATCACCGACATCCGCGTCGCCGCCCGCGCCGCCCATCGCGGCGGTGCCGATGCAGTGTCGCTGATCAATACGATCAACTCGATCACCAGCGTCGACCTGGAACACATGGTCGCCCTGCCCACCGTCGGCAGCAAAAGCACCCACGGCGGCTATTGCGGCTCGGCAGTGAAGCCGATTGCGCTGAACATGGTTGCCGAAATCGCCCGCGACCCGCAGACCCAGGGCTTGCCGATCTGCGGGATTGGCGGCATCGGCAGTTGGCGCGATGCGGCAGAATTCATGGCGCTGGGCAGCGGCGCGGTGCAGGTGTGCACGGCGGCGATGTTGCATGGGTTCCGCATTGTCGAGGAGATGAAGGATGGGTTGTCGCGGTGGATGGACAGTCAGGGTTACGCCAGCATCGCCGAGTTTTCCGGGCGCGCGGTGGGCAACACCACGGACTGGAAGTACCTCGACATCAACTATCAGGTGATCGCGAAGATTGATCAGGATGCGTGCATTGGGTGCGGGCGTTGCCACATTGCTTGCGAGGACACTTCACACCAGGCGATCAGCAGTCTGAAGCAGGCGGACGGTACGCATAAATATGAAGTGATTGATGAGGAGTGTGTGGGCTGCAATCTGTGTCAGATCACGTGTCCGGTGGCGGACTGTATCGAGATGGTGCCGATGGAGACTGGGAAGCCGTTTCTGGACTGGAATCATGATCCGCGCAATCCGTATCACGTTGCGGTCTAGATCGCCGACTGATCCAACAGCCCCCTCACCCTAACCCTCTCCCAAAGGGAGAGGGGACTGATTGGGGGATGCTTCAGAAATCCACCGACCTGAACGATTTGCTTTGAATCCATAGTCGAAACAGCCACAGGCTCGGACGGCTTTGAATCCACAATCGACGCGGTTTTTCAGGTCGATGTACTTCGAGAGACACCTCGGTCAGCCCCCTCTCCCTCCGGGAGAGGGCTGGGGTGAGGGTTGGCTTTTGCTTTTAGGGTTCCAACCCGATCCCACGCAATATCACACTCGTCACCGTCTGCACCGCCCGTTCAAACTGCATGTCCGACAACGGCTGATGCTCATTCAGAATATTCACCTGATGATCAAAGTCAGCATAGTGCTGCGTCGACGCCCAGATCATGTACAGCAAACTCGACGGCTCCACCGGCAGAATCCGCTTGTCCTCGACCCACTGACGAATCTTCGCTTCCTTCATCTTCGCCCAGTCATACAGGCTGACATCCAGCGCCTCGCCCAACGTTGGCGCGCCGTGGATGATTTCGTTGGCCCAGACTTTCGAGCCGTACGGTCGGCTGCGCGAGTGGTTCATCTTGGCGCGGATGTAGCTGCTCAGCACCACGCGCGGATCGTCGAACATCTCAAAGCACAGCGCATCCTGTTTCCATACTTCCAGCAGATCGAACAGCACCGCGCTGTACAGCTCGCTCTTGGTGCTGAAGTAATAATGCAGATTGGAACGCGGCAGCTGCACCTCAGCCGCGATGTCGGCCATGGCCGTGCCGCCGAAGCCTTTTTCGGCGAAGACTTTTTCCGCCGCGAGGAGAATTTTCTCGACGTTGTTGCGACGAATCTCGATCTTGTGATTGCCCATAAGGGCTCCCTGACAACAGCGTTGCCCAAGACTAGCATCCGCTCTGGTCTGCGGGCGACCGCTGCAAACAAAACTTCGTACTGGTGTGAGCGGATGGCTAAACTGACGCTTCTTCGATCCTGCCTCAGAGGTATCCGCGATGCTGTTCAAGAACGTCCTGACCACCACTGCCCTGCTCGCTTCGCTGTTCGCGGCATCTGCCGTATTTGCCCACGCCCACTTGAAAAGCCAGACCCCGGCGGCCGACAGCACCGTCGCTGCTCCCGCCGATTTGCGCCTGACCTTTTCCGAAGGTGTCGAGGCCAGTTTCACCAAAGTCACCTTGACTCGCGATGGCGCACCGGTCGCGGTCAAACCGCTGACCACCGAGGGCGACAAGAAAACCCTGATCGTTACCCCCGCCGCATCGTTGACCGCCGGCGAGTACAAAGTCGAATGGCACGCAGTGTCGGTCGACACGCACAAAAGCGAAGGCGCCTATCAGTTCAAGGTGAGTCAGTAATTCATGGGTGAAGCGCTGGTGCTGTGCCGCTTTGTGCATTTCATCGTGGTGTTGATGCTGTTCGGGGCCTGGTTGTTCAGGCCGTTGCTGCTCAAGGATGAAGCGCCGCAAGTGGATCGGCACCTGGCGCGACTGGCGCGTTGGCTGGCTGCTGTGGCGCTGCTCAGCGGGATTGCCTGGGCGCTGTTGATCACCGCGAGCATGGCCGGCTCGGCTACAGCGGCGTTTGACCCAGACACGGTTGCGCTGGTGCTGGGTCATACGTTTTTTGGTCAGGTGTGGCGTTGGCATTTGCTGATCAATGCCGCGCTGTTGGCGCTGTTGTTCACGCCTTGGCGTTCGAGCATGCCGTTGCGTTTGGGCTTGAGCGCATTGTTGCTCGCGACCCTGGCCCCGGTCGGACACGGCGCCATGCTCGACGGGTTGAGTGGGCAATTGCTGATTCTCAACCAGATCGTGCATCTGACCTGCGTGGCGGCGTGGCTGGGTGGTTTGTTGTTGCTGGTGCTGATCCTGCGTCAGCCGACGGAACCGATGCGAGAAGTGTTGCGGCGTTTCAGCGGCGTCGGTTATACGCTGGTCGCGGGGCTGCTGCTGACGGGATTGATCAATGTCCGCGTGCTGACCGGCCAGTGGTGGCCGACTCCGTTGTTCAGCGGGTTTGCGTTGATTCTGTTGATCAAGGCGCTGATCGTGCTGGGCATGCTTGGCTTGGCGCTGTTCAATCGTTTGCGGATTGATGATTGCGAGCAGCGGATGGGCACGCTCAAGCGCAGTGTGCTGCTGGAGTGGTTGCTCGGCATTGGCGCGGTGGCGGCGGTCTCGCTGCTGGGCACCCTACCCCCGATGATCACAGGATAAACACCGTTCAACTGTGGGAGCGAGCTTGCTCGCGAAAGCGGTGTGTCAGATAAAAAAATGTGACTGATACATCGCTTTCGCGAGCAAGCTCGCTCCCACAGGGTTATGCATTGTGTCAGTGGGGCTGGGTGTCGCCCGCTGCGGTGTCGATGCTGACCACCACCGACATCCCCGGCCGCAACCGCTCCTCTTCCTGCTGATCCGGATCGATGGTGATCCGCACCGGCACCCGCTGAGCAATTTTGACGAAGTTGCCGGTGGCGTTATCCGCCTGCAACAGGGCAAATTCCGAGCCCGTCCCCGGCGAAATATGCTGCACATGCCCGGTGAATCGGCGGTGATTCAGCGCATCGACGGTGAAGCGCACCGGTTGCCCGACGCGCACGTTATCCATCTGGGTTTCTTTCATGTTGGCGATCACCCATTTCTGGTTTGGCACCAACGCCATCAACTGCGCTCCGGAGTTGACGTAAGCACCGAGGCGCACGCCGATCTGCCCGAGCTGGCCATCACGCGGGGCGACGATGCGCGTATTCGACAGATCGATCCGTGCCAGTTGCACCGCCGCTTCGGCGCTGGCCACGGCCGCCTCCAGCGAGCCACGATTGACGATCACTGTTTGCAGATCCTGACGGGCGATTTCCAGATTGGCCTTGGCTTGTGCGACCGCCGCAATGCTTTGCGCATTCGCCGCCAGTGCGACGTCCATCTCTCGCTTCGACACCGAACCGTCGCGCACCAATTCCTGATTGCGGCGCAGATCCGCTTCACTCTTGCGCAACTGCGCTTCGCTGTCGGCCTGCGCCGCCTGACGCAATTTGATCGTCGCTTCGGCGCTGTTGCGTTGCTGCACCACATTGGCCAACGCGGCTTTCTGCACCGCCAGTTGCGCCAGTGACTGGTCGAGTCGCTGCTGATAGATGCGGTCGTCCAGACGCACCAGCAAATCCCCGGCTTTCACGTACTGGAAATCCTGCACCGGCACCTCGTAAACATAACCGGCGAGTTGCGGGCCGATGATCGTCACCTGCCCACGAATCAGGGCGTTTTCGGTGGTTTCGACCGCACTGCTGAACGGCGGCAATTGCCAGGCATACAAAACGATCAACACGCCGACGATGGCAATCGCGGCAAAGCCCAGCGAAGAAATGATCCGCACCCGCAGCGAGCGCGGCTCGGTGTTCGGCGATGACGGCGGCGCCACACCCTCAGGCGTGGCGGCAATGGCGTTGGTGGTTGTGGTGGTCGGTTCGGTCATGAAGAAGTGGCACCGCTCGAAGGTGTGGATGGCGCTGGGGCGACGGCTTTGGTGGTGCTCATCAGCCACAGCGCACGAATGGACAGCCAGATCATGGTCAGCACCGCAATCACGGCGATCAACATGAACACATCGTTGTAGGCCAGCACATTGGCCTCACGGGTGGCGGCGTTGGCCAGGCTGCGAATCCCCGCCAGGTTGCGCAGACTCGGGTCGGCCAGCAACGAGCCATACGCCGAACCGCCGCTCTGCACGCGCGCGGCCACCAAGGGGTCAGACAGCGTCAGGTGTTCAACGATGTGACTGGAATGAAATTTTTCCCGGACGATCTGAAAAGTGCCCAGCAGCGCCGCACCGAGCAGGCCGCCGAGGTTGTTGCAGATCCCGAACAACACGGAAAAACTCACCAGATTGCGCGGATTGGTCAGCACGTTGCGCGTACCGAAAACCATGGTCGGGCCGAGGAAAAACGTACTGCCGAACGCCAGCAGAAACTGGCTGAAGTAGAGGTTTTCCGGACGGGTCAGGTTGTTGGAAAAACTGTCCATCACCGACCCGGTGGCCATCAGTGCCAGCGAGATAATCAGCGGCATCAGCAGGTGTTTGGGGTCGATGGTCAACGCGCTGGTCAACAGCCCCGCGACACTGCCGATCAGCATCACCACGTAGAGGCTGTGCAACTGCTCGTAGCCCATGTTCAGGTTCTGCATGAAACCGACCGCACCGGTGGACTGCTCCGAGGTGACCATACGAATCAGGGTCACCGCCAGCGCCAGGCGGATCATCGTCCCGCTGCCAAGCCAGCGGGTCATCAGCAGCGGGTTGCTACGGTTATGTTCGATGGCCAGACCGGCGAGGATCAAAGCAATCGAGGCAGCCAGCGCGTAGCCGATCCAGTTGGCCTCCAGCCACCAGTCAATCCGCCCCAGCGACAACACCGCACACAGCAGCGCCACGCCAGTGGCGAGAATGGCGAAGGTGAGAAAGTCGAGTTTTTCGAAGGTTTTGAAGCGGTCGCCCGGCGGCAACTTGAGCATCAATACACAGCCCAGCGAGAGCAGTGCCATGCCCAGTTCGAACAGATACAAGCCGCGCCATTCGGCGATCTGCAGCAAGTCTTCGGAAAATAAACGCGCCAATGGCAAGGCCAGTTGCGAGGTGCCGAGGCCGAGCACCAGTGCCTTCAACCGCCACTTCGCCGGGAACGCCTGGACCATGTAATACAGGCCCAGCGAACTCAGCGCCGCGCCCACCATGCCGTGGGCCGCGCGCACCGCCACCGCCGAATTCAGATCGTTGACAAACAGATGGCCGAAAGTCACCAGCGCATACAGCACCAGAAACACTTCGGTGAATGCACGCAAACCGAACTGCTGACGAAACTTCACCAGCAACAGGTTCATCGACACGTTGGTCATCACATACGCCGCCGGCAGCCAGGCCATTTCGGCGGTGGTCGCGCCGAGTGCGCCTTGCAGATAAGGCAGGTTAGCCACCACCAGCGAGTTACCCAAGCCACCGGTCACCGCCACCAGTACGCCGACCAGCGCATAGGCCAGGCGCTTGGGGTTGGAGTGCAACGGCGTCGAGGGGGAACCGGGCAGACTGGGCTTTTCGTGGGGCTGCCAGTTGCGCGGGGCGTAGTGATCCATGGAAAGGCCTTGTGCGGAAGGTGGGTGAAGTTTGCCGCAAATTCATTGCTAAAACACTTTTCCCCCTGTGGGAGCTAGCTTGCTCGCGAAAGCGGTGTGTCAGTCGACAACATCGGCGGATGAAAGTCCGCATTCGCGAGCAGGCTCGCTCCCACAAGGGTTCTGTGTGAGGGCCGGGAGTCATCGTATAACTTGCTGTTGACATTCCCCTAAAACCTAGGAAATATCCGCAACCATGTTGTACGACGACGTATGACAAATAATAAAAACAACAAACGCAACAGGGAGCGTCACAGTGAGCACACTCGCCCGTAATTTCGTCCGCCCTTCCCGCTTTGCCACGCTGCGCCCGCACACCACCCTTGGCCTGATCGGTTGCAGCAGCCTGGCCTTGGCCTTGCCGATGAGCGCCAATGCCGAAGGCTTTCTTGAAGACAGCAAAGCCACGCTGAATCTGCGCAACGCCTACTTCAACCGCAACTTCGTCAACCCCGCCTACCCACAAGGCAAGGCTGAGGAATGGACGCAGAACTTCATTCTCGATGCCAAATCCGGCTTCACTCAGGGCACCGTCGGCTTCGGCCTCGATGTGCTGGGGATGTATTCGCAGAAGCTCGATGGCGGCAAAGGTACGGGCGGTACGCAACTGTTGCCGATCCACGATGACGGGCGTCCGGCCGACAATTTCGGACGGCTCGGCGTGGCGTTGAAGGCCAAAGTCTCGAAGACTGAATTGAAGGTCGGCGAATGGATGCCGGTGCTGCCGATCCTGCGCTCTGACGATGGCCGCTCGCTGCCGCAAACCTTTCGCGGCGGGCAGATCACGTCCACCGAGATCAACGGTCTGACCGTCTACGGTGGCCAGTTCCGTGGCAACAGCCCGCGCAACGATGCGAGCATGGAAGACATGTCAATGAACGGCCGTGGGGCGTTCACTTCCGACCGCTTCAACTTCGGCGGCGGCGAATATACCTTCAACGACAAGCGCACCCTGGTCGGCGTGTGGTACGCCGAACTCAGCGACATCTACCAGCAGCAGTATTTCAACCTCAGCCACAGCCAGCCGTTGGGCGACTGGACCCTGGGCGCCAACCTCGGTTTCTTCACCGGCAAGGAGGACGGCAGCGCCCAGGCCGGCGACCTCGACAACAAAACCGCGTTCGCCCTGCTTTCGGCCAAATACGGTGGCAACACCTTCTACGTCGGCCTGCAAAAACTCAGCGGCGACGACGCGTGGATGCGGGTCAACGGCACCAGCGGCGGCACCCTCGCCAACGATAGTTACAACGCCAGTTATGACAACGCCAAGGAACGTTCCTGGCAGTTGCGCCACGACTACAACTTCGTCGCCCTCGGCATCCCCGGCCTGACCCTGATGAACCGCTACATCAGCGGCGACAACGTGCACACCGCCAGCACCAATGACGGCAAGGAATGGGGGCGCGAGTCGGAACTGGCCTACACGGTGCAGAGCGGCCCGCTGAAAAACCTCAACGTGAAATGGCGCAACGCAACGATACGCCGGGACTTCAGCACCAACGAATTTGACGAGAACCGGATCTTTATCAGTTATCCGATTTCGTTGTTGTAACCAGCGGGCGCCGCAATCCCCCTGTAGGAGTGAGCCTGCTCGCGATAGCGGTGTGTCAGCCGCCTCTTCCTCAACCGACACACCGCTATCGCGAGCAGGCTCACTCCTACAGGGGATTGCATTGCAAGGAGGGAATTGTGCTGAAGGGAAAGGAACCGGGCCTTCCGTCATTTACACCAAAAGTCGCGTTGACAAGTTCCGGAAACCCTACCGATACTTCAGCGCAGTCATACGACAACCTACAACAAACCTAATAACAACGTGTAAGGGCTTGCCATGACGTCTACCTCTACTCCCCACGCCCCGTTCAACCGTTTGCTGCTGACCGGCGCTGCCGGGGGCCTGGGCAAAGTTCTGCGCGAACGTATGCGCCCTTATGCCAATGTCCTGCGCCTGTCGGACATTGCCGCCATTGCCCCGGCCGTCGATGATCGCGAAGAAATCGTCCCTTGCGATCTGGCCGACAAACACGCCGTGCATCAACTGGTCGAAGGCGTCGATGCGATCCTGCATTTCGGCGGCGTCTCCGTCGAGCGGCCCTTCGAAGAAATCCTCGGCGCCAACATCTGCGGCGTGTTTCACATCTACGAAGCAGCGCGCCGGCATGGCGTGAAGCGGGTGATCTTCGCCAGCTCCAACCACGTCATCGGCTTCTACAAACAGGACGAGCCGCTCGACGCCAGCTCCGCGCGCCGTCCCGATGGCTACTACGGACTGTCCAAGTCCTACGGCGAAGACATGGCCAGTTTCTACTTCGATCGCTACGGCATCGAGACCGTCAGCATCCGCATCGGCTCCTCGTTTCCCGAGCCGCAAAACCGCCGAATGATGCACACCTGGCTGAGTTTCGACGACCTCACGCAATTGCTCGAACGCGCGCTGTACACGCCGAACGTTGGCCACACCGTGGTCTACGGCATGTCCGCCAACAAGGACGTCTGGTGGGACAACAAATTCGCCAGTCACCTCGGTTTTGAAGCAAGGGACAGCTCCGAAGTGTTCCGCGAAAAAGTCGAGGCGCAGCCCATGCCGGCTGCCGATGACCCGGCACGGATCTATCAGGGCGGCGCGTTTGTTGCCGCAGGTCCGTTCGGCGACTGATCACCCTGACAACGACGCGAAGGAATGAGTATGCAAGCCGAATTGATCGTCGATGCCCGCAACGCCGTGGGCGAAAGCCCGGTCTGGGTGCCGCAGGAAAACGCGCTGTATTGGGTGGATATTGCCAACGGCGGGCTGCAGCGCTGGAGCGCCGATACCGGCCACGTGCATGCCTGGAAAACCCCGGAAATGCTCGCCTGCATCGCCCGTCACAGCAATGGCGGCTGGGTTGCCGGTATGGAGAGCGGCTTTTTTCATCTGCACCCGCACAGCGACGGCAGCCTCGACAGCGAACGGCTGGCCAGCGTCGAGCACCGCCGCGAAGACATGCGCCTCAACGATGGTCGCTGCGACCGACAGGGCCGTTTCTGGGCCGGCAGCATGGTGCTGGACATGAGCCTGAGTGCGCCTGAAGGCCGGCTCTATCGCTACAGCGCCGGGCAGTCTGGCGTGATCGCAGCGCAGCTCGACGGTTTCATCGTGCCCAACGGCCTCGGTTTCAGCCCTGACGGCACGACGATGTACCTGTCCGATTCGCACTCCGACGTGCAACTGATCTGGGCGTTCGATTACGACACCGAGACTGGCACGCCGTCGAACCGTCGTGTGTTCGTCGACATGAACCACTTTCCCGGGCGGCCCGATGGCGCTGCCGTGGATGCTGAAGGTTTCTACTGGATCTGCGCCAACGACGCCGGCCTGATTCACCGCTTCGCCCCGGACGGTCGACTCGACTTCTCGTTGGCCGTGCCGGTGAAAAAACCGACCATGTGTGCCTTCGGCGGCAGCCGCATGGACACTTTGTTCGTCACCTCGATTCGTCCCGGCGACGACCACGATCCGCACTCTCTGGCCGGTGGCGTATTCGCCCTGAACCCCAACGTCAAAGGCCTTGCGGAACCCTTGTTCAACGATTTGCTTTAAACCCCTCTGCTGCACCGCTGCGCCTTGAACACAACAATAACAAGACTGGAGACTCACCCCCATGAACTTCAAACGCACCTTGCTGGCCGCTGCACTCCCGCTGATGTTTACCTTCACTGGCGCCGCTCAGGCCCTGCAACTCAAATTCGCTGACATTCATCCCGCCGGTTATCCAACCGTGGTGGCCGAAGAAAACATGGGCAAGACCCTGACCAAGGAAACCAACGGCGAACTGACCTTTCAGTACTTCCCGGGCGGTGTGCTGGGTTCCGAAAAGGAAGTCATCGAGCAGATGCAGGTCGGCGCAGTACAGCTGTCTCGCGTCAGCCTGGGTATCGTCGGCCCGGTGGTACCGGACGTGAACGTGTTCAACATGCCGTTCATCTTCCGCGACCATCAACACATGCGTAACGTCATCGACGGCCCGGTGGGCGACGAAATCCTCGACAAAATCACCAACTCCGAATTCGGCTTGGTGGCCCTGGCCTGGATGGACGGCGGCACGCGCAACATCTACACCAAGAAACCGGTGCGCAAGCTCGAAGACCTCAAGGGCATGAAAATCCGCGTGCAAGGCAACCCGATGTTCATCGACATGATGAACGCCATGGGCGGTAACGGCATCGCCATGGACACTGGCGAGATCTTCAGCGCCTTGCAGACCGGCGTCATCGACGGCGCGGAAAACAACCCGCCAACCCTGCTCGAACATAACCACTTCCAGAACGCGAAGTACTACAGCCTCACCGGACACCTGATCCTGCCAGAGCCGATCGTGATGTCGAAAATCACTTGGGAAAAACTGACCCCGGATCAGCAGACGCTGGTCAAGACCGCCGCCAAGGCTGCCCAGGCCGAAGAGCGCGTGCTGTGGGACAAGAAGTCCGCTGCCAGTGAAGAAAAACTCAAGGCCGCCGGCGTCGAGTTCATCGAGGTCGACAAGAAACCCTTCTACGACGCCACCGCACCGGTGCGGGAAAAGTACGGCGCGAAGTACGCCGACCTGATCAAGAAAATCGAAGCCGTTCAGTAACGCCTCCCGCTCCGTAATTTTGAAAAAGGCCCGGCATGCCTGATGGCTCAGGCACGCCGGGTTACGGTGGAACCCGATGAAGAATCTACTGCTGCGTATCAACGACAAGATCTACATGACGTGCATCTGGGTCGCCGGCCTTTCCGTTCTGGCGATCTCCCTGATGATTCCCTGGGGCGTGTTCGCCCGCTACGTGCTGGGCACCGGCTCGAGCTGGCCCGAGCCTACGGCGATTCTGTTGATGATGGTGTTTACCTTCATCGGCGCTGCCGCCAGTTACCGCGCCGGTGCGCACATGGCCGTGGCCATGCTCACCGACCGCATGCCGCCGCAGTTGAGAAACGCGGCGTCGATTTTTTCCCAACTGCTCATGGCGTCGATCTGCATTTTCATGACGATCTGGGGCGCCAAGCTGTGCATGTCCACCTGGAACCAGTTCATGGCAGCCCTGCCCGATCTGCGGGTTGGCGTGACCTACTTGCCCATTCCCGTGGGCGGCTTGCTGACGCTGGTTTTCGTGCTGGAAAAACTCTTGCTCGGTGATCAGAGCAAACGGCGGGTCGTGCAGTTCGACCTGGTGGAAGAAAGTGAAGGTGCCGCTTAATGGACGCTTTGATACTGCTGGGCAGTTTTATCGTATTGATCCTGATCGGCATGCCCGTCGCCTACGCGCTGGGCGCCGCCGCGCTGATCGGTGCATGGTGGATCGACATCCCGTTCCAGGCGGTGATGATCCAGGTCGCGTCAGGAGTGAACAAATTCTCGCTACTGGCCATTCCTTTCTTCGTGCTGGCCGGTGCGATCATGGCCGAGGGCGGCATGTCTCGCCGGTTGGTGGCGTGTGCCGGGGTACTGGTGGGTTTTGTCCGCGGTGGCCTGTCACTGGTCAATATTGTCGCCTCGACCTTTTTCGGCGCGATCTCCGGGTCGTCAGTGGCCGACACCGCGTCGGTGGGTTCGGTGCTGATTCCGGAAATGGAACGCAAGGGCTATCCACGGGATTTCTCCACTGCCGTGACCGTCAGCGGCTCGGTGCAAGCCCTGCTGACTCCGCCAAGCCATAACTCGGTGCTCTACTCCCTGGCCGCCGGCGGTACTGTTTCGATTGCCTCGCTGTTCATGGCCGGCATCGTGCCGGGCTTGATGATGAGCGCCTGCCTGATGGTGCTGTGCCTGATCTTCGCGAAAAAGCGCAACTACCCCAAAGGTGAAGTCATCCCGATGCGCCAGGCGTTGAAAATCGTCGGCGAGGCCCTCTGGGGCATGATGGCGATGGTGATCATCCTCGGCGGCATCCTCTCGGGGATCTTCACCGCGACCGAATCGGCGGCGATTGCCGTGCTGTGGTCATTCTTCGTCACCATGTTCATTTACCGCGACTACAAATGGAGTGAACTGCCGAAACTGATGCACCGCACCGTGCGGACGATTTCGATCGTGATGATCCTCATCGGTTTCGCTGCGAGCTTCGGCTACATCATGACCCTGATGCAGATCCCGGCAAAGATCACCACGCTGTTCCTGACCCTGTCGGACAACCGCTACGTGATCCTGATGTGCATCAACGTCATGCTGCTGTTGCTCGGCACGGTGATGGACATGGCGCCGCTGATCCTGATCCTGACGCCGATCCTGATGCCGGTGATTCTCGG
>Ga0157373_10003217_pt1 | contig 12353 bp, 4 predicted proteins | sample C65metaG_FD_113460 | JGI IMG/M metagenome (GOLD analysis project Ga0157373, IMG submission 113460) | Corn rhizosphere microbial communities from Kellogg Biological Station, Michigan, USA - C6-5 metaG | ecosystem: Host-associated > Plants > Roots > Rhizosphere > Soil | place: USA: Michigan... | reverse complement strand
TCTGACGCGATGACTACCCGAAGCGCCGCCGACGTTCTTTCCGCCTTCTTTCAGTGAGCCGTGAAGATCGAAGCGTGTGGCTTCGAGTGCAGGGGCGAATCCGAAAACGATTCCCGTCAGCAGCGATAGACCAAGCGTGAATCCCAGGACCGGCAAACTAACGCTCACTCTCGTGAGGTCAATCAATGCAGGCGGGCTCAATGCAACCAGCGCTTTCGTTCCCCACCAGGCAACCAGCACACCGAGCACTCCACCAACCAGCGACAACAGCACGCTCTCAGTCAACAACTGTCGCGCGATACGGCCACGACTCGCGCCCAAGCCTGCCCGAACCGCAATCTCTTTTCGTCTCGAGCTCGCGCGCGCCAACAGCAGGTTCGCCACGTTCGCACACGCGATCAGCAACACAAACGCGACTGCGCCCAAAAGGATCAGGAGTGGCCGGCGGATCTCGCCCGTGAATTGCGTGCGAAGTGGAACGACGTTCACTCCCCAGGTTGCATTGAACTCGGGATACTGTTGTGAAAGGCGCGCAGCAATCGTGTTCATCTCCTGCTTCGCCTGGTCCACCGTAACACCCGGCTTCACGCGCGCAACCGCCGACGCGAAACGACCGCGCCGCTGTCGCAGCTCGTTTGAGATTTGGAAAGGCACCCAGATGTCTGCGGGCTTGCTCGGCTGCGTTCCCTTTTGAATGTGCCAGCCGAAATTAGCAGGCATGACGCCGATGATTGTCGTTGGGCGCTCGTTGAGAGTGATTTTACGTCCGACGATGTTGCGATCAGCGCCGAATCGTCGTTGCCAGAGTCCATAACTGATAATCGCGACGCTGGGCCGTCCCTCACCACCACCATCATCAGCAGTGAACGTTCGACCGAGAGCAGCATTCGTTCCGAGCACTGAGAAGAGATTCGTGGTGGCGTATTGGGTTGGCACTTCTTCCGGTTCGCCGTCGCTCGTGAGGTTGAACGTGCGATCGAAGAAGACGGCCATGTCGCTGAATACCTGGTTCTGCTCTTTCCAGTCAGAGAAGTTTCCGAGGTTGATCACGTTCTGATCGGTGCGCGCGCCCTGTCGCTTCTCCCAGACGAGCACGAGCTCTTCCGGGTCCGTGTAAGGAAAGCTGCGCAGCAACACTGCATTGACGACGCTGAAGATCGCCGTGTTAGCGCCGATGCCGAGCGTGAGCGCCAGCAGCGCGATCAACGTCACCATCGGACTCTTCAAAAGCATCCGTACGCCGAACCGAATATCCGAAATCAGTGTCGTCATCGCTTCCTCCAATCCGTCTAATCCGTGGCCCTGCTTTTTACTCACGACGCAGCGCGTCCATCGGATCCACCTTCGTCGCCCTCAGCGCCGGCACGTAACACGCGAGCAACGCCACGAGCGCGAGCACCACCGCCACCGCCGCGAACGTGAACGGATCCTTCGTCTTCACGCCGAAAAGCAAACTCTCGATCCAGCGCGTGAACACGAACGCCAACCCCAAACCGATCGCAAGACCGATAAAAATGAGCATCAATCCATGTTTGACGATCATCAAAAGCACGTCGCGCGATTGCGCCCCGAGTGCAAGCCTGATTCCGATTTCATTCGTGCGTTGGGCCACCGAATAACTCATCACGCCATACAACCCCACGACGGTCAGCACCAGCGCCACCGCCGCAAAGATCGAAAGCAGTGTCGTGCTAAATCGAGGCGCGGCCACCGATGCCGACAGGTATTCCTCCATCGACTTAATGCGGTACGGCGGGAGATCCTGGTCCGTGCCGCCCACTATCTTTGTCATTGCTGGAATGAGACTTCGCGGTTCGCCATTCGTCTTCATGACGACAACCATTTCACTGAACGGCATCTGAGCTTGCGGCAGGTAGTAAGCGGCTTTTGGCTCTGTGTCGAGACCGCGATTTCTGACATCGCCGACAACTCCGATAACTTCCCGCATCATTGAATTTTCATCTTCATACGTGGAAATACCGGGCTTAACACGTTTGCCAATCGGATCCTCATTTGGAAACTGCTGCCGAGCAAAAGTTTCCGTGATGATAATCACAGGAGGTGAGCCATGCTTGTCGCGTTCGTCAAAGTCGCGTCCTTTAATTATTGGGATTCCCATCGTCCGGAAATAACCAACTCCGGTGGCGAAGAAATCGGCCGAAGGATGATCTTTCGGTGGCAATGGCCGGCCTTCGATTTCGAAGGAGATGCTGAAGCGATCGCCGCTCAAGGGTAATGGCAGGATTGAGCTCGCTGACTGCACTCCTGGCGTCGATTCCAGACGGCTCTTCAAGTCAATAAAGAATTGTGCTTGCTTTTCGCTGTTGTACTTGATTTCCGGGAGGGTCAGGGTGAACGTGAGCAAGTTCTCAGGCCGCAATCCGCTATTCACTCGCTGCAAACGCCAGAGGCTCTGTATCAAAAGACCGGCACTCACCAGCAGTACAACTGCAATCGCGAGTTCGGCAATGACCAATACATTGCGAATGCGGTTGCGACGCGACCCTTCGCTGGTGCCACGTCCACCATCTTTCAACGATTCGATCAACTCAGTTTTCGAGGAATGCAATGCGGGGGCTAAGCCGAATATCACTCCGGTAAGCAAAGAGACACCGAGTGTAAACGCCAACACGCGCCAATCAATTCCCACTTGAACGGCGCGTGGAATATCTTCCTTACCGAGCGCGATAAGAAGATCGGACCACCAAACTGCGAGCAGCAGTCCGACTGCTCCACCCAGCAGTGAGAGCAATACACTCTCGGTCAATAGCTGACGGATGACACGTAAACGACTTGCGCCCATTGCGGCGCGGATAGCCATCTCCTTGTGCCTGCTTGTCGCGCGCGCAAGCAGCAGGTTCGCCACGTTAGCGCACGCAATCAACAAAACACATGCGACCGCAGAGAGAAGTATGATCAACGCGGGACGAACGTTGCCAACCAATGCAGCCAAAGAAGACTCGAGGCGCAATCCCTTGCGTGTGTTTGTGTCGGGATACTGTTGCTCCAAACGAGCGGCAATGGCAGTAATTTCCGCCTGCGCCTGATCCTCAGTGATGCCAGGTTTAAGACGACCAATCACACCGAGGAAGTGCGCGCCACGTTGTGCCGTTATGGGCTCACTTCCCGCAGCATCTCCCGCTATCGTGGTCCATAGTTCAACCGGATCGTTCTGAATCGGAAACTCGAAACCCCGCGGCATCACACCGACAACTGTGAAACTGCGGCCGTCGAGAGTAATCGACTGGTTGACTATCGACGGGTCAGAACCGAAGCGTTGTTGAAACAGCTTGTGACTGAGAACCACCACTCGGCCGGTTTCGGATGGCTTGTCTTCATCAGGAAGAAACGTGCGGCCCAGCATGGGCTCGACGCCGAGCAAAGAAAAGAGTTCCGCCGTTACAACAGACCCTTGCAGTCTTACCGGTTCACCGCGGCCGGTCATGATGAAGTCGCTGCCGTGATAAGCAGACATGTGCAGGAACACCGTATTCTGCGCGCGAAGATCGAAAAAGTTTGGATACGAATGCGATCCGCGTTGCTGACCACGCTGTAAATCGGTTTCGAAGAGTGCAACCAGCGAATTCGGCTCCGGAAACGGCAAAGGACGCAACAACACTGCGTTCACGACACTGAAGATCGCAGTGTTAGCGCCAATACCGAGTGCGAGTGCGATAGTTGCGACGATGCTGACGCTCGGTGATTTCAGCAACATGCGCAGTCCGAATCGAATGTCCTGCATTAGATTATTCATAATTCCTACCCTTTTCCTGTTCTCATTCGTATCTCAACGTCTCGAGTGGATCGACTCTCGTTGCACGTCGCGCCGGGAGGTAACACGCAACGAGCGTCACTCCCGTCAGCAGCACTGTCACAAGCGCAATCGCGAGCGGATCGGTGGTGGTCAACCCAACCACCATGCTCGATAACAGTCGCGCCACTCCAAGTGACGCCGGAACCCCGATAACAACTCCAAACAGAACCAGCTTCATACCCTGCCTCAGCACGAGAACCAGAACGTTGTGTGCCTGTGCTCCAAGCGCCATGCGAATTCCGATTTCGCGTGTGCGTTGGACCACGGACCACGCCATGACGCCGTAGAGCCCAACGCTCGCCAGCACGAGAGCCAGGGCGCCGAGAGCAGTCGCTCCATGTGAGGCGGCGGATATAATCCCCTGTTGTTTTGCGATTTGCTCTTCGTACGTGTTCACGAACAGTCGCAGCACAGGCTCGATCGCATACGCCTCACGCCGCGCAGACTCTTTCAGGGTCGCAGCGTCCGTTGTGGTGCGCACCAGCACTTTCGTATCCATTCCGCCGGCAGTTTCGCCGGGAATATAGACGAAGAGTGGCGGCTTTACTCCGGCTTCATACATCTGATTGTCACGGGCAATGCCGACAACTTGCGCCGAAGAAAAGATGAGCTCGCTCCGGTCGTTGCTGATGCGTTGCTCTAAACGCAGTACCTTGCCGAGCGCACTCTCGCCTGGCCAAAGGTTACGCGCAGTCGATTCACTGACGACGACTACTGGTGTGTGTGCGTTCACCTCATCCGGTGTGAATCCGCGTCCGACAACGAGTGGCGTACCTATGGTGTCGAGGTACGTCGTGGGAATTATTGCCAGCGGCACGTTGGGATATTGCTTTGGACCAGTCCCGGCCTGGTCCAACAACGTGATTACCCCACGACCATCGAATTTGCCATTGAGGCTGACACTTTTCACGCCCGGCAACGCAGCGAGTCGCGTCATCAGTTGCTGCTGGAAGAGCTTTGCACGTTCCGCGTCGTAACCGCTCAATTCCAGGCTGTAGCCGACGGAGAGAAGGTTCTTTGCTTCATACCCTGGATCCATTGCCAAATTGAGTTGGACGCTACGCAGCAAGAGTCCGGCTGGAACCAACAGCACAAAACAGACTGCCACCTGGCCGATCACGAGGGCGCCGCCCAATCCCGATCGCGCTGAGCGTCCCGTCGCGGTTACTCCTTCCGCCTTGATCACTCCGATCAAGTCGTGGCGAGTGGCACGCAACGCGGGAAATAGCCCAAACGCAAGTCCGCTCAATAAGGCAAGTGCAAAAGAATAGATGAGAACGCGCCAGTCCGGTGAGACATCGAGCGCGATCCGCATCATTTCTGCGCCACCGTAGCGCACGAAAACCACGGTTAGAAACAGGTTGAGAGTCCACCAGGCGAGCAAGACTCCAGCAATACCACCCACAACGGCCAATAACAAACTCTCGGTCAGTAACTGTCGAATCAAGCGCGACCGACTCGCGCCCAAACACAGGCGAACACCAATCTCTTTCTGGCGCGAGATCGCTCGCGCGAGTTGCATGTTTGCGATGTTGAAGCAGGCAATCAGCAGGACCAGGCCACTGGCGCCGAGCACCATTCCGATTAAAGCCCACGCTTCGATTGGAACATTGCGGTCATTGATCGGATGGACGGCGATTGCTTTCTTCGGATCTGTGGTGGATTCAGAGGGAAGTTGATTCCACAGAAGATTCATCTCGGTGCGCGCTTCAGCCGCGGTTTTGGCAGGTTTGAGGCGCGCGTATATGCTGAGCCATTGAAAGTCGCGGCCGCCGTACCAGTCTCGCTTTTCAGAAGGGATGTCGTCGAAACCGGCTGTCGGCATCGCCCCGCGCATAGCGAGCGGGAGCCAGATGTCAGGCATCTCCTGCCTGAGTCCAACGAACTCCGGATGAGTTATTCCGATGACCGTGAACGGTTTTCCATTTAACTTTAAGCTGCGACCAACAAGCTGTGCATCACTCCCGAAGCGCCGCTGCCAGAAACGATGACTCAACACGACGACCGCATCGCGACCGGGCACACTGTTCTCTTCGGCTGTGAAAGAGCGTCCAAGCTGAGGGTTCGCAGCACCCAACATAGTGAAGTAGTTGTCTGAAACGAAGTTGCCGAGAATCTCTTCAGGTTCGCTGTTGGGTAAGTTCTCTCCGAGAAGAAAACGCTCCTCGTCGAATACGGCGAGCACGTCTGAGAACGATTGGCTGTGATCGCGAACGTGAGTGTAGAAGGGAAATGAAAACAGATCGTGCGACCGCGAGCTCTCGAACGTGAGACGCACAATCGATTCCGGCTCCTTCACCGGCAGCGGACGCAGCAAGAGGTTGAAGATGGTGAAAAGTGTGGTGTTAACGCCAATGCCGAGCCCAAGCGTCGCGATGACAACTAACGTGAATCCCGGACGTTTCAATAATCTTCGAACGCTGTAACGTAAATCCTGAAACATTTATCTCCTTTGTTCTTCTATGGGCCCTTGCGGTCGCTTATTCGTCGCGCAGCGCCACCATCGGATCGACTCGCGCTGCACGTCGCGCGGGCAAGTACCCCGCAAACAGCGCCACAACTGCCAGCAGCAGCGTCGCCAACGCGATCGTCAACGGATCGTTAGGCTTCAACTCGTAAAGCAAAGACTCCGCAGTCTTCGTCACTAATAACGACGCCACCACGCCCACGATTAACCCGATGCCGACGAGCATCAACGCCTCACGCAGCACAAGCCAAAGCACGCTTTGACCACGCGCGCCCAGCGCCATGCGTATCCCGATCTCGTTCGTACGGCGTGCCACGCCATACGACATCACGCCGTAAAGGCCGATGCATGCGAGCAACAACGCAAGCAGCCCAAAGAACGACGCCAGCCTCGCAATCAGTTTCTGCTGCACGAGCGAACGACCGATGTGATCCGACAAGCTGACCACGTCATCTATCGGCAGGGTGCGATTGACCTGCTTGATCGTTTGCCGAACCTGGGGCACAACCGAACCCGCAGATCCCGAGAAACGCACGACAAAATTGCCGAGTGCAGCCGGGCTTTGTGAGTGCGGATAGTAAGCCATCGGTTGAAACGGCTCCGCCAAAACCAGGACCTTCGCATCCTTCACCACACCGACAACTTCGATCTTCTCCGTCGACTCCGGACCATCGATGCCGAACCGCTTACCCAGCGGTGAACCGCTCGGAAAGAACCGTTGGGCCATCAATTCACTGATGACGGCAACTTTTTGCGACTTGTCGGTGTCCTGTGGTCCAAGAGCTCGACCCTGCACGAGCGGAATTCCCATTGCGGTAAAGTAATCCTGGCCCACAACGTTGTTTCTGATTTCTCGGCTATCGTCAGTGAGCGAGTTCGGCTCGCGCGTGTACGCAGGGCCAGACCACATACCCTGGTGAAAGACGAAGAAAGCAAACGAAGCTGCCTGAACGCCCGGAATTTCTCTCACCCTGTCTTCGACCTCTCGCAGCATGGCGGGCAATCTTGGATCGTCGTCCTTGTAACCAGTGGCTGATGTATCGACGCGAAAGAGCATCGCGTTCTCCTGATTAAACCCACTGGGGATGCTTTGCAATTTGATCAGAGTGCGGGTGAAGAGTCCTGCGCCAACAAGCAGCAACAGTGAAAGTGCCACTTGCGCGACCACGAACGCTTTGCCGAGTGGATTCCGCAACGCGGATACCGTCTTTCCACCCTTGAGAGCAGTGTTTGGTTCGACTCTCGAAGCGCGCAACGCCGGCGCAGTTCCGAAAACGATCGCGCAGAGAGCCGAGACACCGATTGTGAATGCGAGTACACGAATGTTTGGCGTCACGTGTAGCGGCAGTGCTTCCGGACCATCCGACGCCATGACCAGGAGTAAACGGCTACCCCACCAGGCAAACGCAACGCCGGCAACTGCTCCAAGCAGCACCAGCAGTGCGCTTTCTGTGAACAACTGCCGCACAAGACGCAGGCGTCCTGCGCCTACCGCGAGGCGTAGCGCAAATTCTCTTCGCCGCGCCGTGCCGTGGGCCAGGAGCAGGTTCGCCACGTTAGCACTGGCGATTAGCAGGACGAGCGCGACGACACCCATCAACACTTTCAACGAAAGCGAGAACTGTTCACGCAGCGTCGACAAGCCTCGACTAGCGCGTGTCAGATCAATCCTCGCGTTCTGAATATCCGCCAGCCGATCGGCGGTAGGTTGCGCACCAGCAAGCGCCTGTAATGATTGTTTGAAAAGGAGATTAATTACGCCGCCGGCTTGCTCTATCGTCACGCCATCTTTCAAACGTGCGATGATATGGAGCGATTGGAACCGTTCATTATCTCGCGCGTTCCAATGCGCAGGAGGTATCTGTTTTTCCATCGCGAGCGGGAGCCACAGATCTGGAGCCGAACCAACGGTGGTACCGAAAAACTCTTTCGGAGCAACACCGACGATGGTAAATGTGGTCTCGTCGATCTTGATCGTTTTCCCGATTGCCGACGGGTCTCCTCCGAGTCGCTGCTCCCACCACGCGTAACTCACGACCGCAACCGGATGCGCACCGGGAGTCTGATCGTCCGCCTCAGTCAAAACACGGCCAAGACCTGGGTTGACCCCCAGGACGTTGAAATAGCTTCCGGACACAAGTTGCACTTCCAACTGCTCGACGTCGTTGCCGCCGTTGACGACTCCGTGCGGGGTCCAGGTCATGCTCAGCAGGCTCGCGACGCCTGAGAACACGTCGGTGCGTTGTTGTGCCTTTCGATAAAACGGATAAGAAAAGAGCTCCCAGCTCTGATCAGGGAAGCCCAGCTTAGCTCCCTGTTCCTCACCCTTACCGAACAGGACCAAACGCTCAGGTTGTTGCACCGGCAACGACTTGATCATCACGGCATCTACCAGGCTGAAGATCGCCGTGTTCGCACCGATTCCCAGCGCCAGCGACAACACGGCAATCGCCGTGAAGCCCGGTTTTTTCAACAACATTCGCAATCCGTATCGTAGGTCCTGAAGCATTTCGATCCTCCAATAAGTCATAAAGGTCCTATAGGACCTATTCGTACCGCAGCGCCACCATCGGATCGACTTTCGTCGCGCGTCGCGCCGGGATGTAACACGCAAGCAACGCAACGACGATCAATCCCACAGAAACCACCGCAAGCGTCGTCACACTGTTTGGCTGAACTCCGAACAACAACGAACCGATGAATCGCGAAAACGCGAACGACGCACCCAGACCAACCGCGACACCGACAGCCACGAGAATCAAACCGCGCGTCATGATCAACCGGAACACGTCGCGTCGTTGCGCACCCAGCGCCACGCGAATTCCAATCTCACGCGTTCGTCGCGCAACTGAAAACGTCAACACGCCGTAAAGCCCGAGCGCCGTCAGCAAAGTCGCCAGCACACCGAACGCGGCCGATAACCACGTCACCAGTCGTTCCTGGACCAGCGATTCGTCGATCTCTGTTTTGAGAGTCTTGATGTTGTAGAGCGGCAGGTGCGGATCGATTGCTTTGAGTTCCGCGCGCAATTGTTCCGCAACGGCTGCTGATTCGCCATTTGTCTTGACGTGCAGTGTCAGACCGGTAAGCGTCGACTCCTGCGAGATCGGAACATAAACATGACGGCGTATGTTCTCGCGCAGGTTTATGTACAGCGCGTCCTTGACGACGCCGACGATTGTTCGGTCCGGAACTTCGTCAAGGCCGATGCGTTTCCCGACAACGTCGGTCGTTCCGAAATAGTGTTTCGCCATCTTCTCGTTGACGAGGACGACTTTCGGAGCGCCGATGCGATCGCGGTCGTCAAAATCACGTCCCGCAACCATCGGAATCTCGAGCGTCTTGAAATAGTCGCTCGCAACAAAACTGAAATTCGCGTTAACCCTTTCACCTTCACGAGGTGTGTAGCCTTCGATCACCATCCCCATCTGGTCCCAGTTTCCCGAGACAGGTGAATCAGTTGAGAGGCTCGCATGTTTCACGGACGGCAGAGCGCGGGTTCTCGTCAACAGTTGATCGAAAAACGCGGCCGTTCTTTCCTTTGTGTAACCATTGAGCGCGGGATTGACGCTGGCAAACAGCACGTTCTCTTTGTTGAAGCCAGTGTCCAGCGCGCGCAGGTTTTGCAGCGACTTCATCAACAGCGCAGCGCTGACCAGCAGCGGGAGCGAGAGTGCGACCTGGACCAGAATCAGCGCACTGCGCAAACTCAAAAGCCGTCCAGCCGAAGTGAAACTACGCGATTCGACCTGCAACCCCGGCGCAAGCACCTGACGCGCGGCTTGAATCGCCGGCGCCAAACTAAACGCGAGCCCGAGCAGAATCGAGACGCCGAAGATGAACGCGTACAAACGCCAGTCGAAAGTTGAGCTCAGGTTCGCTTTGTAATCGCGCGGGATGAATGCGACCAAACCCACCTTGATCCAAATCGCGATGAACACTCCAACAACTCCGCCCATCACCGCGAGCACGACGCCTTCAGTCAGCCACTGCCGCAACAAACGCGCTCGTCCGGCGCCCAGCGCGAGACGCACCGCTGTTTCCTGCGAACGCACCGTCGCGCGCGCCATCATCAAGTTCGCGAGGTTCGCGCAAAGGATCAGCAGCACTGCGCACGTCGCACCGAACAGCAGCAACAGCGACGTCTTCAATTCAGTTTGCAAATAACGAAGACCTTGCTCGCCCGGCAGCACCGCAATGCGTTGCGTCATGAAGCGTTCGCGATTGAACTTCGGATTACTTGCAGCGAGCTCCTGTGCTTCGAGTTCGCGAATCTGTTGATACGTGACGTTCAATGACGCTTGTGCCTGCTCCGGCGAGACGTCTGGCTTTCGTCGCGCCATCACACTCAACCATTGATGGCGGCGGCTCGTGAGGCGCGCCGGCGGAAGCGGATTGAAGACGGGCGTCATCATCAAAGGCACGCGCACGTCAGCATTGTTTGCGAGATTCACGCCGAAGAAATTTGGCGGAGTCACACCAAGAACGGTCACCGGGTGTTCGTTGAGAAGAATCGTCTTGCCGACGAGGTTCGGATCCTTGTTGAACCGGCTTTCCCAAAACTGGTAACTCAAGACTGCAACCGGATGCGCGCCCGGCGTGCGATCGTCTTCCTGATTCAACAACCTGCCGGCCCACGGACGAACTCCAAGCACGTCGAAGAAGTTTCCACTCACCAGCTCGGCACTCACGCGCTCGGTCTGATCGCCGTAAGTGACATTCATCTGCACGCCGCCACGCGCGATTACGCCGGAGAAGGCAGAGTTTTGATCGCGCAGGTCCTTGTACATCGCGTACGAGAACGAACTGTCGATGTCTGGACCTTCCTTCGGGTCGTAGGCGGAAAGCACTGCGAGCTGATCCGGATTCGCGACGGGCAGGCGCTGCAGCAAAACCTTGTCGAGCAGCGAAAAGATCGCCGCATTCGCCCCGATACCAAGCGCGAGCGTCAGGATCACGACGCCGGCAAACGCAGGATTCTTCGCCAGCATCCTCAACGCATACCTGACATCATTTATAATTTCCGTGATCATCTCTTTTTTCATCCATCCAATCCGTGGCTAATTCATTCGTACCTCAACGCGATCAGCGGATCGAGTTTCGCCGCCCGCCTCGCCGGGATGTAACAAGCCAGCAATGCAACTACAAACAAGATCACCGCAACACTCGCGAACGTCAGCGCATCAGTCGGCGTCACTCCGAACAGCAACGTCCGCATGAGTCGCGTCAGGAAAAACGCGCCCGCCAGTCCGATGGCGATGCCGATCAGCGCGAGCATCATTCCGCTCCGCAAAACCATTTTCAGCACGTCGCGCACCTGCGCGCCCAGCGCCATGCGCAAACCAATCTCCTGCGTCCGCTGCGCAACTGAGTGGGCCATGATTCCGTAAATGCCTACCGCCGCGATCACAAGCGCGATGAACGCGAACGTCGCCAGCAACACCACGTTCATTCGCTGCGGCGCCACTGACAGATCGAGACGTCGATTCATCGTGACGACGTCTTCAATCAGGATTTCGCTTTCAGCATTTTTGAGTTCACGTTGAACCGGCGCGGCGAGGCTCTGCGGATCGCCGACGGTGCGCACGAGCAAAGTCATCTCGCTCCACGGACGTTTCGCATGCGGTTCGTAAGTCGCAAAATCCGGCTCCGCGTCGAGTCCGGTGTGATTGACATTTCCGACGACGCCGACAATTGTTAACCACGGCTCATTCTCCGGTGCGCCAACCTTGATACGCTTTCCGATCGCGTTTCCGTTGGGCCAGTAACGCTGCGCCATCTTCTGGTTGACGATCACGACGTCGGGCTTGCCGCCGCTATCGCGATCGTCGAACTCACGGCCTTGCAGCAACGGAATGCCCATCGCTCGGAAATAGTTGGGCAGGATGCGACGGTAGCTGACGCCCGGTGCTTCGCCGGCGGAAAAGGTGTGACCCTCGATCGTCAAATCGCCGTGTGGATCGCCGCCACTAATCGGCAGGCGGTTGACTGCGCTGACGGCTTTAACACCCGGCAAAGATGCAAGCCGTTCAGGCATTTGTTTGTAGAAGTCGATCACTCGTGCGGCTTCGG
>Ga0157373_10003215_pt1 | contig 12355 bp, 8 predicted proteins | sample C65metaG_FD_113460 | JGI IMG/M metagenome (GOLD analysis project Ga0157373, IMG submission 113460) | Corn rhizosphere microbial communities from Kellogg Biological Station, Michigan, USA - C6-5 metaG | ecosystem: Host-associated > Plants > Roots > Rhizosphere > Soil | place: USA: Michigan... | reverse complement strand
TGCTAGGGGCCTTGGCAGCAGCGTCTTTCAGTTCTGCTGCCGAGGGTGGCGGTGCAGCAGCGGCGGCCGGAGCAGCCGGGGCCGCGGCCTGGCCATAGGCAACCGCGCTGATCATCAGCCCGAGCCCGAGGACACTGAGAAGTAAACAAAAACGTCGGATCAAATTCATCTTGTTTGCTCCATGATTTTTTTGTAGGGCGGTTTATGCTTTCCAGATCGCGTTCTTATTAAATGCTGTGGGCAGAACGTAAATCATCCCGAACAGGCTTACGCCGATTCCGACGAGCGCCAAAACCAGCCTGCCGCTTGTACCTTCCACAACATGCATTCCGAAGAGTGTGATTACCCAGCCCAGCGCCGCCAGAAATGCGCCCACCGCTTTCATCATGGCAGGAGTCGGACCCGCAGCGGGTTTTCCTTCCAGCGGCTTCAACGTCAAGAATCCAAAGAGGCTGACAACGAAAATCAGAAGTCCAATTCCAAACAAGAGTTTCCCAAGCCCGGTTGACAGGTATGCAATGCCCGCGCACGCGACGACTAGACCCACCAGAAACGTTGTGAAGCTACGTCCCTGTCCTGTGTTTGCTGCCATGAACACTTCCTTTCCGCTCCCGCAGGAGCACCTGGTTAGTGGTTGAGCGAGTAAATTTTTACGGTCTCATTCGTCATCTCTTTCGAATGCTCCGCCTGTCAATGGACCCAGTACCGACGTCGCCGCAGTGCGCCGCGACTCTCATCGGCTTCAGTTTTCATCTCCCGACTCTTACCAGCGCCTGCGCAGGCAGAGCGAGGAATATAAGGAACATCAGCCCGACCATGATTTCGACGACTGGGGGCAACTGATGCTGTACACGCAGCACGAGCATGATTGCGACCATCGAAAACCATTGCCAGCGCGAGCGCCGCAGCCGTTCCAACCTGCCCGTCATTCGAAACACGTCGGACAAACGCATCTTTCGGCTGGCATCGAAACTACCGCGCGCGCGAATGCATCCCACCGCGAAGAAACCTGCGAGCAGTAACTCCAGCCATGCCGTTTTGTCCATAGAGACTCTCCGTCAGGAAATGGTTTCGCGTACGCGCACAAAGTCGCAGTCGGCTGTGCACACCCGCACACAGCTGCAAATCAGATTTCGTTGTGGTTCGGCACTACGTCGTGCCGTAAAGACTGGCCTCTTTTCTGCATCGAAAGGAGGAGAACTGCTTCAAACGTAAGCGGATTATGTCGGCAGAAAACTGGGAAGTCAAATTCAAACTTTTTATCAACTTCATTACCGAACTCAAGAATTGGCGGCGAAAAGTGCGACTGGCGGGGAGTTCGAGACGATTAGAGACCGGTACCACGAGTAACAGCATGGCTGAGCACAATCGATAACTAAAAACCAGGATCGTGTTGGTTCAGCCACTACCCGGCGACCTCAGCGAGACACTGTGCCGCATATTCCACCTGCTCATCGGTCATCTCCGGAAAGAGCGGCATGCTCAACACTCGGGCACATGCGCGTTCAGTATGCGGCAGAGATCCCTCGCGATAGCCAAGCTGCTGGTAGGCATCCTGCAAGTGCACCGGCTTGGGATAATGAACGGCTGTTTGCACACCCTTTTCCGCCAGCGCAGTGCGGACTTTATCACGCTCGTTCACGTAGGCTACGAAAAGGTGATAGCAACAGTCGGCGTCGGCGGAATCCTCGGGCAAATCCACGCGAGTTCCGGCCAATAGCTGACGGTAACGCGTGGACAATTGGCGGCGTCTGGCAGTCCACTCATTTAGGTGCTTCAATTTGACATTCAGTACAGCACCTTGAAACCCGTCCATCCGGTAGTTGTAGCCGACATACGAATGGAGATACCTCGTAATTTCACCATGACTGCGCAAAGCACGCGCCAGTTTTGCGACTTCGTTATCATTTGTGGTCAGCGCCCCGCCTTCGCCATAGGCGCCCAAGTTCTTTCCGGGATAGAAGCTGAAAGCAGCCGAATGCCCAAAACTTCCCACTCGCTTTCCGCGATAAGTTGCGCCGTGCGCCTGGCAGGCGTCTTCGATGAGCGTGAGCCCATGAAGGCCGGCGATTTCGCCGATCGCGTTAATATCTGCCGGTCTGCCGTAAAGATGGACGGGAATGATTGCGCGCGTTCGCTCAGTGATGGCTTTTTCAATCTGTGGCGGATCGATGTTTGCCGTGGTGGGGTGAATGTCCACGAAGACCGGAGTGGCTCCCGTGTAGCTGATGGCCTCAGCCGTGGCGAAAAACGTATTCGCAGTAGTAATGACTTCGTCGCCGTGGCCAATTCCAGCTGCGAGCAACGCCAGATGCAAGGCACTGGTGCCGGAGTTGAGAGCAACGCAGTGCTCTACGCCACAATACTGGGCAAATGACTGCTCAAATTGCTCGACCTCGTCGCCAAGAATGAACGTGGCCTTAGTGCAGACCCGATCAATCGCTTCCATGATCTCCGCGCGAAGGGAGTCATACTGAGCAATCAGATCGAAATAAGGGACTTTCATCACCGGTTTGTGAGTCGCGCGCTTTGGCATAGCAATTCAGAATCTGACACTTACTTAACGATACGTGAGGCGGACGTTTCCGCAAAATCCCTGGGCCAGAGTAGTTGGCAAGACGTGCAGTGTTCCTGCTTTGGATTCGTGCATTGCTTATTTGGGCCTAAACCGAATTCAATCCAACCTCATGCGTGGAGCGCTCAACTAATAGCCAGCCAACGTGTGAGAACGGAATTTGTGTCAGCAGAGTTCCGGAACCGGCAAGCAGCCGGTTGGTACCATGCGTTGATTATCTTGCAGGAGGGGATTATGGCGGAGAACGGATTGCGTGAACTGTATTTAGACGAACTAAGAGACCTTTACAATGCGGAGAACCAACTACTGAAGGCGCTGCCCAAAATGGCTAAAGCGGCCAATTCCGACGAGTTGCGGGACGGCTTTGAACAACACCTTGAACAAACCAAGGGCCATGTGGAGAGACTAGAACAAATTTTCGAAGCGCTGGGTGAGAGTCCAAAAGGAAAGAAGTGCGCAGGAATGGAAGGCCTGGTTAAGGAAGGCAGCGAGGTCATGGAAGAAGACTTCGAAGGGGCAGTTATGGATGCCGCCCTGATCGGCGCCGCCCAAAGGGTGGAGCATTACGAAATTGCCGCTTACGGAACGGTCATTGCATTCGCAGAGCAACTGGGCGAATCAGAGCACGTTTCGCTTCTTAAGGAAACTTTGGAAGAAGAAAAGGAAACCGACGAGAAGCTAACAACTTTGTCGGAAGAGATCAACGCTCAGGCGAACAGCGAATCGGATGAATCCTCGGATGAGGACGAAGAAGGGCAGGAAGAATTGGATGCGCAATCGGACTCGACTGCAAAAAAGAGAGGCCGCAAATCACCAAAGCGGGCAGCCTGAGTCCTAAAAAGTGCGAATGAGAACTGAGTGACTCCCGAAGGCGCTCAGACATGGGGGGCGCCAGCTTCGGCTGGCGCCTCTTAAAATCCAACTGGACCAAATGCTTCGACGTGGTGGGCTTATTGCTGAAATTCCTCGAAGAAAGGGCTGGGGGTGAGGAAATCCATTATTTGTTGTCTCCTCCTAATGATAGTGATATTTCCGCTCCTGGCTCAAAAAACCCCTTCTTCGCAGACGCCAAAAACCGCGCCCCAAGTTCAGGAAGCACTCGCATCGTATGAAGGTCAGGCAGTCGCTGTAGTTGAACTGGCAGGACAGCCAGATCTGGACGTCAGTAAGTTCCTCCCGCTTCTATCGCTTAAGGCAGGCGAGCCTTTCTCCCAAGCAAAAGTAAACCAGTCGATAGCCGCGCTGAAGAGTCGCGGGGTGGCGAAGGAGATTGAACTGGAAGTGCGGCCGCAGGCTGAAGGACTTCGAGTGATGCTGGTTCTGCAACCAGCATTTTATTTCGGGATTTACACGTTTCCGGGGGCCGGACATTTCGCCTATTCTCGTTTATTGCAGGTTGCGGATTATCCGCCGCGCGGCGTCTATTCAAAGATCGACGTAACTGACACGACGAATCTGCTGGAGCGATTTTTAAAGCAGAACGGATATTTCCAGTCCGGGGTACATTCCAACATTCAAAACGACGATGTCCACAAGCTTGTCAACGTGAACTTCCATATCACCCTGGGAAGACACGCGAAGTTCGGCAACATCATATTTGATGGAGTTCCTGCAAAGCTGCAACCTGAACTGCGGAATGACCTTACCTCGTGGTGCGCCCGCTTGCACGAAGCCGGGGTGCGGCGGGGCAAGAATTATTCGTGGCACACGCTTCAGAAAGCAACTCAGTATCTGGAGTCGAAACTGATAGACATGAATTATTTGGGTAGCAGAGCACAGGTCGCCGGAGCCGATTACGATGCTGAGACAAATCGGGCAGACGTACATTTCAAAGTCACATTAGGCCGTCTGGCATACGTGAAAATCCAGGGAGCGCACCTGTGGAGCTGGACACGTAAGCGACTGCTTCCAATGTACGAGCAGGCAGGACTTGACCCGGAAATCATTCAAGAAGGCCGGGCGAATCTCGTCGGCTACTTTCAGAAAAAAGGATATTTCGATGTCAGTGTCAATGCTGAGATTCAACAGTCGGCGACGGCAGAAAATATTGTCTATCAAATCAAGAGAGGAAAGCGCCACAAGGTGGCCAGCGTACAGATGGTGGGCAACCATACTCTTTCCGACGCTAAACTGCGCCCTGATATCAAAGTCGAAAAGGCCAGCCGGATTCCGTTTCTCTCGCATGGAACATTCAGCGATCAGTTAGTTCACGAAAGTTCTGCGAATCTGGAGAAGACTTACAAGGCAGAAGGATTCAGTAGCATAAACGTCACGCCCGAGGTCACTAAAACTGGGGGAAACATCACAGCAAAGTTTCTGATCGATGAGGGCCCGCGCGATGTAATAGGTGCGTTTCGCATTGAGGGGAACCAGAGCGTGCCCCTCGAGAAATTGGCCCCGAAAGGATTGAATATCGCGGAAGGACAGCCCTATTCGGCAAAGAAGGTCGATCAGGACCGGAACAAAATCATTGCGCAGTATCTACGGATGGGCTACTTGAACGCCAGTTTTCGCGCCCGGGCCAGCAAAATAAACAATGACCCGCACAAGCTGGAGGTGGTGTACGAGATCACTGAGGGGCCTCGGGTAACGATCGACTCCATCACTACTCTGGGAGCGCTGCAGACGCGACAATCACTGATCGATCGAACCGTTCAACTTAAACCTGAGAGCCCGTTGCGCGAAGATGACTTATTTTCCGCAGAGAGCAGGCTGTACAACCTGAATATTTTTGATTGGGCGGAGATCGATCCGCGGCGGCAAATCACAACCCAAACAGATGAAGACGTTCTGGTCAAAGTGCACGAGGCCAAAAGGAATGAGATTCAATATGGATTCGGGTTTGAAGTCATTAACCGCGGCGGCAGCATACCAAGCGGGACAATCGCCGTGGGTGGCCTGCCGCCCGTCGGCTTGCCGTCGACATTCAAAACCAGCCAGAAAACTTTTTGGGGACCACGAGGGACATTTCAATACACCCGGAAGAATTTTCGCGGATTGGGCGAGAGCCTGAGCATAGGCGTACTCGGAGCGCGGCTCGATCAACGGCTGGGAATGTCATACAACGATCCCTATTTTCTGGGGTCAGGCTGGAGTTCTTCGGTCAGTATTTCCGGGGAGCGCAACAGTGAAAACCCGATTTTCACTTCGAGGTATGCAGATTTCGGATTGCAGGTGCAGAAACCGCTGAATAAGACGAAAACCAAGACGCTGTCATTGCGTTATGACTATCGCCAGACTGCTTTGTCAAATCTTCTGATACCGGAGCTTGTGCCGCCTGAAGATCTGCACGTTCGACTATCCACTTTGGGAGCGGCCTATGCTTACGATACGCGCGACAATTCTCTCGACGCGAAGAAGGGGTTCTACGAGACAGCAGAGTTCGATTTGAATCTAAAGGGACTGGGCTCTGACGTGAATTTTGCACGACTGCGCACCCAATATGCCTATTACAAACCCCTCCCCGCCGGGATTGTCTGGGCGAATAGCCTGCGAGTGGGATTGGCGCAGCCCTTTTCCGGAAGCCGGGTTCCAACGAGCGAATTATTCTTTTCCGGCGGCGGAAGCACCCTGCGCGGATTCACGTTAAACGGCGCTGGGCCGCAGCGCAGCATCCCGGTGTGCAGCGACCCTAACATTTCGAGTACGTGTACCCAAATTCAGGTGCCTAATGGCGGCCGCCAGCTTCTAATCATCAATTCTGAGTTGCGAATTCCCGTCCCCATTACGTTTCCGTCTCCGATCAATCGGAATCTGGGCTTCGCAGCTTTCTATGACGGTGGGAACGTCTACCCGAGTGTTGGTTTCCATAACTTCACGTCGCTTTACTCCAACTCGGTTGGTATAGGACTTCGGTACGCCACTCCGCTCGGCCCCGTGCGCTTTGATGTGGGCCACAACCTGAATGCTCCGCCGGGAATCAAATCCACGCAGTTTTTCGTTACCCTGGGACAGGCATTTTGAGCGCATTTCCGCAACCTCCGTATTCAGAACCCAGACGGCTCAGGGAAGTCCCGAAACAGAGTAGGAGGCCAGGTGCGCGCTGGAGACGCGTGCTGGCGTGGGCGGGGGGCATCATCGGTGGACTGGTTTTACTGCTGATTATTGCAGTTTACGTGCTTCTTCACAGTGCGACGGTGCACGCATATCTACTCCGGACTGCTCAAGCCAAGGCAACGGCAGCTTTGGGCAGCGAGGTCTATATCAGGGACTACAACTTGAAATGGCATGGCATCAGTCCCACGCTCGAACTTTATGACGTTTCAATCAGCGGCACGCCCCCGTATGCAGATTCTTCTTTGCTTCGGGCCGATTTGCTTCGCGTGGGAGTAACGATCAGTTCACTATGGCACCGCAAGTGGTACGTGAATGATGTTGAAATACAGCGGCCGGTCGTGCGTGTACTCGCCAATCGCAATGGACAGACCAATCTGCCGCATCCATCGAGAGGCAAGTCTTCTTCCGGAAATTTCGACATCTTCCAATTGGGCGTGCGTCATTTCGCCCTGCAGCAAGGCGAAATTTACTACAACGATCAGAAAAATAGTCTGACAGCTGACCTGCATGATCTGGCGGTGCAGATCGGGTTTGCGGTACAGCAACAAAAATATGCGGGAACTCTTTCGTATCGCGATGGTCACGTGATATGGGAGGGTCATGCTCCCATCGGCCACCAATTGAACGCGCGCTTTTCGCTGACACCGGAACGGCTTGATCTGGAGAACGCAGAGCTCACCAGCGGTCATTCTGTACTGGTCCTGGAGGCAACGGTCCGGGACTATTCACGACCCAAATTGCATGCGAGCTACCACGCGACGCTCGACACGGGAGAGTTTCGCGACGTTCTGAGGAACAGCACTATTCCACAAGGAATCATTTCGCTTTCGGGCGTCGTCGATTATAAAAACGATCCCAATCGGCCGTTCATAGCAAGTACTGACATTCGCGGCGAAGCGCACGCTAGCTCGTTGATCGCATCTCAAGGTGGCCGCACTTTGCGGTTGGGTGACATTGCGGCTGATTATTCTCTCAGTAATGGCAATGCTCGGGTGACGGCCATCCGTGGCCAAATTCTTGGGGGCAAGTTAACGGGCGATCTGACGATCCGGGACATCACGAATTCGCAGAATGCAAAGTTTGCCGCTTCCCTGAAGAATGTGTCGGTGCAAGCGCTACAGGAATTCGCGGCGCCGGCCTCGAGAGCAAACGTGGCCTTATCGGGAGCGGTGAGCGGTTCGGTTGAGGCCAGCTGGCGGAAATCGCTGGCAAATCTCGCGACAACCGGTCAGGTGCAGATCGCGGCCGCCATGCAACCTGCCAATCAGCCGAATAATATTCCTCTTAAAGGCATGGTTCGCGCGCGTTACAACGCTTCGAATCAACGCCTGGCCATCATTCGGGACAGCTACATTCGCATGCCGAGGACCTCGCTCTCGCTGGATGGGACGATAGGAAGCCGGTCATCGCTGGAGGTCAATTTACAGGCTGGGGAGCTTCACGAGATCGAGCAAATCGCGAACGCTTTTCGAGGGAGTAATTCTGCGCCGCTGAACCTGCACGGCCAAGGCTCAGTTGTGGCGACCATCACCGGTTCGATACAGAATCCGCAGGTGCATGGACAAATAAGGGGATCCAATCTACTGGTGCGAAACACAGCCTGGAAAGGACTCCACCTGCAATTTTCCGCCAGCCCTAATTCTGTGGCAATCGAACAAGGAGAACTCGTTCCTGCCGATCGTGGCACAATCGCCTTTCAGTTGAGTGCGGGGTTAGAGCATTGGACGTTCGCCCCCTCGAGCCTTTTTCAAGTCAAACTGCACGCAACTGATCTGGATGCAAAGAAGCTGGCCACAATCGCGGGGAGCACAGCCCAGGTTTCCGGGACGGTTTCCGCCAATATTGAAGGCGGCGGAACTGAACTCACTCCAACCGGGGCGGGAACTGTTCAATTAACTAAGGCTGTCATTGGCGGAGAACCAATCCAGAACATCAAAACCGATTTTCACGCTGACGGCAAGACCATCACAGCAAAAGCCGGCATCATTCTGAAGGCTGGATCTCTCGATTCCAACATTCAATACGAACCGAAAACGCAATCTTACGACGTCAACTTGGAAAGCGCCGGAATAAAACTGCAGGACCTTCATGCCGTGAACGAGAAGAATCTGCAGCTTGCCGGCACGCTGGCGATCAATGCCTCAGGACGAGGCACGTTGAAAAATCCGGCTCTGCAGGCGACGCTTGAAATAGCGCGCCTGACAGTTCGAAATCAGAGCGTCAACAATATAAAACTGACTGCGGGAGTAGCAAACCATCTGGCGAGATTCGATTTGAACTCGGAAGTGGCTGGAATTCAGGCTACGTCGCGGGGCACTATTCAACTCACCGACGGCTATTTTGCCGATGTCTCAGTTAATACCCAGCCTATCCAGATTGAACCTTTGCTCGCCATGTATGCGCCGGCGCAAGCAGCAAACCTATCGGGCCAGACCGAACTGCATGCTACTTTACGAGGGCCGCTCAAGCACACGGATCAGTTCGAGGCACATCTGGAAATTCCTCAGCTCACGCTGGACTACAAGAATTCCATCAAACTGGCGGCTACCGCTCCCATCCATGCTGACTACGTTCACGGCACGCTTGCTGTGAAACGCTCTACGATTCGCGGAACAGGTACTGATCTCACGTTTCAGGCGAACCTCCCCAGCGGTCAAGATGCTCCGGTTTCAGTTCTTCTGCAAGGAAGCATCGATTTGCGGCTTGCCCAGATGCTGAATCCGGACATAACCAGCGGTGGGCAACTCCGTTTCGACATCGATTCGTATGGCAAGCGATCAAACCCGACAATACAGGGGCAAGTAAAGATATTGAACGCGAGCTTTGCGCAGGCCGGAACTCCTTTGGGGCTGAACAACGGAAATGGAACCCTTACGCTAACCCGGGACCGCCTGAACATTACGGCGTTTAAGGGCGAAGTGGGCGGTGGCACGGTGACCGCGAGCGGCGGCGTAATCTATCGTCCCCATTTACGCGCGGATCTAGCAATAAAGGCAGAAGGGGTGCGGATGCTGTACGCGCAGAGCGTGCGTGCCACCGTCAATTCCAACCTTGCGCTCACGGGGCAATACGATAACGCCGCGCTCCGTGGGCAAGTTAACATCGATCAGCTTTCGTTTACATCGAACTTTGATCTGGCGAGCTTTGCCGGGCAGTTCGGCGGAGCAGAAACCCCGCTGCCTCCAACCGGCGGAATCAGCGAGAATTTGCATCTGGACATTGCGGTCCAAACCCCAAGCGGATTGAATGTGAGCAGCCGGGATTTGAGCATAGCGGGATCTGCAGACTTGAGAGTGAGAGGCAGCGCAGCCGAACCCGTGATCCTAGGCCGCGTTAACCTGACCGATGGGGACTTGATTTTCTACGGCAATCGATACCTGGTACAGCGAGGTACTATCGATTTTCGCAACCCAACGCGAACCGAACCCGTTATGGACATTGCTGTAAACACGACAATTAAACAATACGACATTCAGATTCACATCTGGGGGCCAGCCGACCACCTGGCAACAAATTATTCGTCGGACCCTTCGCTACCGCCATCCGACATCATCAATCTGGTCGCTTTTGGAAAGACAGCGGAAGCTGCACAGGCCAATCCAACGCCCCCGGGAGTATTGGGCGCACAGTCGCTCCTGGCATCGCAAGTAAGCAGTCAAGTAACCAGCCGCATCTCGAAGCTGGCAGGCATATCGCAACTTTCGGTTGATCCGGTCCTGGGAAGCAGCCAGCAGAGCGCCGGCGCGCGAATAACGGTCCAGCAACGGGTCACGGGAAAGATCTTTGTGACGTTTTCTACCGATGTTACGGCGACGCAACAAGAAGTGATTCAGGTTGAATATCGAAGAAATCGAAGAACATCGTTTAAGGCTGTGCGCGATCAGAACGGTGGTTTTTCCTTAGAGGCCAACTTTCGTAAAGAATGGTGATTTTTTGCGCGTATGCGTTTTTTCCAGTGCGTTGTAACCTGCCCGTAACGAGTTTTTGATTCCCTTCCCCTCAACGCCTTTGAAGCCCTTCCATTCCTGAATTCGTGCCGGTTCGGGACGGTCATGTACTTTCGTTTGCTCTTCGACCTGTTTTTCATTGGAGGTAAGTAGCTGCAAAATTAGAATCCGTCCCAATAGAGCTGCTGTGTTGGCATGCCAATCCGCAATGCTGGAGATGTTGGGATGAAGTTTTCTAAGGCTTGTTTCGTCGTGTGTCTGTCGGCAGCTGGAATACTCCCCGCGCATGCAGGGGTTTACGTAACTCTTCCCAGCACAGCAACCGTTTCTACGTCAGCCACCAGCAACGTAACATCGCCGGTTCATTTTGTGGCCACCGCGACATCTCCCGCCTGTTCTAAGGGTGTAGGAGGGATGGGAATCTACACTGCCCCGTACAAGCTGGCTTACAGCGTGCAAGGTTCGAAGTTAGACACCAGCATCGCGTTGAACGCTGGAACATACGATGTCGCCATACAGGAATGGGACAATTGCGGCTGGTCTTCGAAGGCGCTGCTTGCTCTGACCGTTGGAAGCACAAGCGTTCCAAAAACAACGCCGCCTGCCGCAGGCACTACATTTTCTAACTTGCAGAGCCAGCAAGGATGGTCAGGATACGCGCTGTTGCCGCCGAGTTGGGGAATCTGCTCCAGTTGCACTTCGACCGGCACGCAACTCTCATGGTCGTGGACACAGAATGTCGCTTCGCCCTCAATGGACGGGATATCAACGAGAAGTACCTACGGCGGAGGAACGGTGAAGTGGGGCGATGTGCTCTGGAACAACCACATTATCGGGGCATTCTCGTCGCAACACTTGCCCGATACCACTCACACCCTGGTTCCAACCCTACACAACTTTACTTACGACGTTTATTTCTGGGTGAAGGACGCCAGCGTTTCCCAAGCCATGGAGTTTGACATTAATCAATTTACCGGCGGCCACTCCTTTATCTGGGGCCACGAATGCCGCATTGCGGGTGGCCATCAGTGGGATGTTTACGACAATGTTCACAAGAAATGGGTGGCGACCGGAGTCCCGTGCAATCCGACGAGCGGTGCGTGGAACCATCTGATTATCAGCGTTCAACGGACCTCTGGGAATCAGCTGCTGTATAAATCAATCACGCTGAATGGAAATACTGCGACACTCAATCACTATGAGTCGCCAGGCACTACGAATTGGAATGGGGTCACCATCAATTATCAACTCGATGGAAACACCAATGGAACCCCTTACACGGTGTATCTGGACAAGCTGAACTTCACCATTCAGTAAGCCGGTTGAAGGGTTGAGGAATGCAGGGCGTTAGAGCGATCGATCACCCATTGGGGGAACACCGGGGTATTCTGCGGCGGATGGCCGCGAGTAATCGCCCAGTGATCAATCCAGTTCGTGCCCTCCTCTCCGACGTACTCATCTGGGAGGCTATAGGCGGCATCGCTCAGCGCATCCTCTAAGGAAATGAATTTATATCCGCGCTTACGCAACAGCTCGAGCAACTCGCCGATGTGGTCAGCTTCCAGCCAGTTTCCGTGCAAAAGGATGATTTGCTTGGGCTCGTAGCCGATCAGATCTTTTGAAAATTTTTCATAATAGTCAAAAACAGCAGTGGTGTAGGAGAGATACGAACTTACTAGTTGCTGCTGGAGTGCAGCATCGCCGCGGCGGCGTGCATCCTCGTAAACGCCGGCATACATCCAGTCCCATGCGTCCATGGTGATAGGCGCAATGCGAT
>Ga0157373_10003210_pt1 | contig 12367 bp, 8 predicted proteins | sample C65metaG_FD_113460 | JGI IMG/M metagenome (GOLD analysis project Ga0157373, IMG submission 113460) | Corn rhizosphere microbial communities from Kellogg Biological Station, Michigan, USA - C6-5 metaG | ecosystem: Host-associated > Plants > Roots > Rhizosphere > Soil | place: USA: Michigan... | reverse complement strand
GCTTTCAGGTAGGCTGCGCCCATCAAGGCCGCGCCTTTTCGCGCTACGTTTGTGTTCTTTGAAAGTGTTAACGCCTTTGCACTGCTTGCGGCAGACGCGAAGTCGCCGCTTTCGAAAAAACTTTCGCTGAGCCTGAGCGCGGCAGCCTCGAAAAGAAGACTTGAAGGCGCAGTCGAAACGAGTTGTTGTAACCGTTCGCGTTCGAGTACGAGGTCGCCGGTCGAACGAGCGATCTTCGCGAGACGCCACAGTGCATATTGTTTGAGGCGCGAGTCGTTTGAAGCAATTGCCTGATAACTTGCGGTGGCGCTTGCGATGTCGCCTGTTCGTTCCGCGATGCGACCGAGCAGGTAGTCGTAATTCTTCTCGCGAAAGAGCGCGCCGTTCGTGCTGCGCAGCTTGTTGATTTCGGCGCGCGCTGTTTGCCAGTTTTCCGCCTCGACCGCAGCCACAATCGGATCGGGCGACTGCGCCGCAACCGAAAAGGCAAGCGCCATCAAAAGTATTAGACTCGCGAATCTCATGTCTGTGATTATAATAAGGCGATAAAGAGTACACAAAAATGGCTGTCGAGAACCTAAAAATAGGACCACGCGCTAGATTACTTGAAGCATCGTCGCTCGCGGCGAGAATAAAAGAGCGGGTTCGATCCGAGATCGAGCAGATGGTCGGTGCGCGTGGCGTTCGGCCAACGCTGGCGGCCGTGCGTGTTGGTGACGATCCGGCGTCGGCGGTTTATGTTAGAAACAAGATTCGGGCGTGCGAGGAGGTTGGAATTCGTTCGGAACATCATGCGCTGCCCGAATCTACCACCACTTCCGAGCTGCTCGAACTGATCGCGTCGCTGAATGCGCGTGACGACGTCGACGGTATTCTTACTCAACTTCCTTTGCCGGCCGGGATTGACGAGACGAAGATCATCGAGGCCATCGATCCGATGAAAGACGTCGACGGTTTCCATCCGGTGAATGCAGGCAGGCTTGCAATGGGAAGGCCGGTGTTCGTGCCATGCACCCCCGCTGGAGTGATTGAGCTGCTCGACGATAATGAGATCGAGATCCGCGGCGCGAATGCCTGTGTTGTTGGACGCAGCCAGATCGTCGGACGTCCGATGGCCCAACTGCTGTTGCAGCGAGATGCGACGGTCACGATCTGTCATTCACGAACCCGCGATCTCGCGGCGGTAACGCGCGCGGCTGATTTGCTCGTGGTGGCGATCGGCAGGCCCGGTTTCATCAGAGGCGATCACATCAAGCCCGGCGCGACTGTGATCGACGTCGGAATGAATAAAGTGTCTGACGTTACGCAAGTCAAATCACTCTTCGGCAACGAAGCAGGTAAGCGCCTGGAAGTCGTCGAGAAACGCGGCTTCACTCTCGTCGGCGACGTGAATCCAGCCGAAGCCGCAGAGGTTGCAGGCATGTTGACGCCCGTGCCGGGCGGCGTCGGCCTGCTCACGGTCGCAATGTTGATGAAAAACACCTTGAAAGCCGCCACGCTGCGACGTCCGTGACATATGCTTCGCGTTGGTCTAACAGGATCGATCGGCGTTGGTAAGTCGTTCGTCGCATCGGTTTTCGAGGAACTCGGAGCGCACGTGCTCGATGCGGATCAAACGGCGCGTGAAGTCGTGATGCCGGGCAGGCCGGGTTTGAAGGCAATCACTGACGCGTTCGGTGAAGAGATACTCAACGCTGACGGCACGCTGAATCGAAAACAACTCGGCGCGCTGGTGTTCGCTGATGAAGCGAAGCGCCAGCAACTGAACGCGCTGCTGCACCCGTTCATCATCGCGCGACAGGACGAAATCCTGAAGGAATGGGAAGCTAAAGATCCTGATGGCATCGGCATCGTGGATGCGGCGCTGATGATCGAATCAGGCGGATACCGCCGGTTTGATAAACTCATCGTGGTGCACTGCCGGCCTGAAGTGCAGCTCGAACGCCTGATGTTGCGCGACAAACTCTCGCTCGATGAAGCGCAAAGACGAATCGATGCGCAAATGCCACAGGAGGAGAAGCAGAAGTTTGCGGATTATTTGATCGATACTTCGGATGGATTTGATCTGACGAGAGAGCAGACGATCAAAGTGTATAAGGCATTGTTAACAAGATTTCAGGATTAAAAACAGATTTACAAGATGCGACGTTCCCGACTGTCAATCATCTCTTCGCTCCTGCTCGCATTCTGCCTGACGCACACCGGTTGTTTCAGCGTAAACGAGCCTTCGACTTATTACGGCAGAGTGGCGCCGCCGAAGTCGCAGGAGTTTCGCTGGAGCAATGGTGGTCTCCCGCAAACATTCGATCCCGCCTTTGCCGCTGCTCCTCCGGACACAGACGCTGTGCGGGCGCTCTTTGAAGGACTAACTGATTACGATCCACGCACGCTCGCACCAATTCCCGCCGTCGCGACGCGCTGGGAGTCGGCGGACGACGGCCGCATCTGGACTTTTTACTTACGAGATAACGCGCGCTGGTCCAACGGTGAAAAGGTTACTGCTGCCGACTTCGTTCGTTCGTGGGAACGCACGCTAAAAATCGGAGCACTCGCTCCGCACACGGAGCTGCTGGCCAACATCGAAGGCGCGACTCCAGCGGAACAATCGAGCGAACCCGCTCAGTTCGGCGCTCGCGCTATCAATGAACACACACTTCAAGTCACGCTGCACCACGCCGACAACAGCTTTCCCGCACTCGTGGCCCATCCCGTGTTTCGCCCGGTGAAAGTCGCCGCTGCCGATCGCACGAATCGTCTCGAATCGCACGAGCTGATCTCGAACGGCGCTTTCTCACTATCCACGACGGAAGCGGACAAAGTCCAACTCGAACGTGCGAAGACTTACTGGGACGAACCGTCCGTTGCACTCGAGCGCGTCACGTTTGTGAATACCACAAACGCCGAAGACGCACTCTCCGCATATGAAGCGGGCGAGATCGACGCGATTACAAACGCACCCTTCGAACCTTTGGCGCTCAAGCTGCTCGCGCCGTACAAAGATTTCCGTCGTTCAACCTATGGCGCGTTGACCTACTACGCGTTCAACACGTCGCATGCGCCATTCGACGACGTGCGCGTGCGCGAAGCGTTCGCGCTCGCGATCGATCGCGAACGTATCAGCCGTGACGATCTGGGTGGCGCGACTGAGCCGGCCGGCAAATTCCTACCGGAAGCAATGTCGGGCGAGAAGCCTGTGGTGGACCAGGCGGATCTGCTGGAGTACAACGTGAACAAGGCTCGCGAGCTGCTCGCCGAAGCGGGTTACGCAAACGGTGAACGCTTTCCTGTGATCAGGTTGTTGGTAAACCGCAACGAGCAGCAACGCATCGTCGCGCAGTCGATTGCGCAGATGTGGCGTTCGGCTCTGAACGTCGAAACGGAAATCGTGATCCGCAACTGGGATGAATACGAGGCGGCGATAAAGGCCGGCGACTACGACATTGTGCGCCGCGGAATCGTGATGCAGACGACGAGCGAACTTATCAACATCAGGATGATGTTCGAACATGACGTACGTGCGATACCGATTCCTTCACCGAGTCCTGAAAGTTCGCCGGCTGTCGAAGAGAAAAAGGAAGCGATTGAGACAGAGTCGCAGGCTTTGAAAAACCTCACCGCCGTGCCGATCTATTTTGCATCGTCGTACTCGCTGGTGAAGCCTTACGTGTCGGGCTTTGACGCAAATGTCCTCGACGCACCCGCGCTGAAAAAAACGCGTTTGGATACAAACTGGACAACCCCGTGAATCAGCGCGCCGCCCAAATCGTTTCAGCAGGCGGCGTGATCGCTTTCCGCACGGATACGTTTTATGGGCTTGGCGCCGATCCGTTCAACGTCTCGGCAGTTTCCAAAATACGAGAACTAAAGGGCAGGGAAGAGAACAAGCCGATACTGTTGTTGCTCTCGGAAGCGAGCCTTGGGGATCGTTTCATCGCCGACCGATCGGAAGCGTTCGAAGAAGTCGCGCGAAAATTCTGGCCCGGGCCTCTGACGATTGTTGGCGTTGCAGTTGCGAATCTCCCTCCCGGGATCACTGCGGGAACGGGAACTGTCGGAGTGCGCGTTCCTGCGGATCAGGGGGTCCGCGAGCTTGTGAGAACTTGTGGAGGCGCGTTGACCGCGACGAGCGCGAATCCTTCCGGGAGGGAACCCGCGCGTTCGGCGAAAGAAGTGTTCGATTATTTCGGCGATCGTGTCGATCTCATCATCGATGGCGGCGAAGTCATCGCAACAGAACCCTCCACTATCGTTGACGTCACCACATCCCCGCCACGCGTCATCCGCAAAGGCGCGATACCTGATGATGCGATTTTAAAAGATTAGCTTTTCTGAAACACCAGCTTGCGTTAACATACGCAGCGTTCGGAACCATCCATAAAGGCCCGGAGTTTTCCTTCACGAAATACTTTGGGCATCAGCGACATTTTGGACAGGAGGCGCACGGCATGTCTGACCAGGCCCTACGTCGTACGCAGGAACTTACGATCATCGCACAAGACCCAAGCGTCAGAATTGACGGCAAAATACTGACCGCAACGGTTTCCATCCCCGCCGAGGAACTTGCGCCCGGCCCGCGCGGCTATCGCGTGCAGGTCATCGACTACGACTCCTCGACAGGTGTCCTTTACCCGCCGCTCCAGTACCGAATTCTGGAGGATGGCTCGTACAACGACCCGTTCTATAACGAGTCGAATGACGTGCTTCTCAAGGATCCGAAATTCCACGCCCAAAACGCCTACGCAATCATCATGCGCACGCTGGCGCGGTTTGAGTCTGCCCTGGGACGTCGAGTTGGCTGGGGATTCCTTGGTCACCAGCTTCAAGTTGCGCCGCATGCCTTTGCGGAGGCGAATGCCTTTTATTCGAAAGAGGACCGGGCGCTGATGTTCGGTTATTTTCCGAAGGCGCGATGCGAGGGGGCAACAGATGAAGATTGTGACGCGAGCGAGAGTGGGCGTACAAATTCGTGCGAGTTGGTTTTTACCTGCCTGTCGCATGATGTCATCGTCCATGAAACGACCCATGCCATTCTCGACGGTCTACGCGTCCGTTACACTGACCCTTCCTCACCTGATCAGGCCGCGTTTCACGAAGGTTTCGCCGACCTCGTAGCGCTCCTCTCAATCTTCTCGCTACCCGACGTCGTCAAAATGATCATCGATAAAAAGTTTATCGAGAACCGCTCGCCGGACGCGCCGACGCTTGCATCGGCTTTGATTGACGTTAAAAGCCTGGACGTTGAGGTGCTTCGCGCCTCGCTACTCATGGGTCTTGCTGAGGAGGTCGGGCAGGAAACAGCCAAAGTGCATGAGGTTGCGGAAGTTCGCAAAGGTGCGCTCCGCGAATCGGTAAAGTTAACGCCGAAAGATTACGTCAAAAAGAGAAGTGAGTTTGAAGAGCCGCACCGCCGCGGTGAGGTGTTGGTCGCTGCTGTCATGAATGCCTTTCTGGAAGTTTGGGTAAACAGGCTCAACAGTCTTGGCAGCAAGACCGTAAGCGAGGAACCAAGAAAGCAGGGAGAACTAGCGAAGCCGGCCGGTGGCTCGGAGCCATCTGGTTACCTGAATCGAACTCGGGTCGTCGAGGAAGGCGCAGGCGTCGCTGATTATCTCCTGACGATGATCATCCGCGCGCTCGATTACTCGCCACCGACCGACGTGGAGTTTTCCGACTACTTGAGTGCGATGCTCACGGCTGACCGCGAGATCAGGCCTAATGATTCGAAATATCAGTTCCGAAAAACGCTGCGGGAGAGCTTTGCAGCCTACGAAATAACACCGACGTCAAAGGTTGTTGGCCCGGAGCCCGGCATCTGGGAGCCACCAGAATGCGCTCTGCACTACCATCGCATTCGTCTGGATTCGCTCATGCGAGATCCCGACGAGATGTTCCGTTTTATTTGGGAGAATCGTAGAGAGCTGGGACTGGAAGAAGAGGCTTACACGCGCGTTCTCTCCGTTCGTCCTTGTGTGCGCACGAATCCGGACGACGGTTTTGTGCTGCGCGAGACAGTGGCCGAGTATTACCAATACCTCGAGCTGCAAGCGTTCGAAGTGAAGCATCTTGGAATCCGAACACCGAAGGAAATGCGGGAACATCAAGTAGTTAGACTGTACGGTGGCGCGGCGTTGATCTTCGATGAGTTCGCGCGATTGAAGTTCAACGTTCGTAATCGCCTCCTCAATCCCAAGCGCCAGACAGAGCGCTTAAAACACCTCTGGAAGTCGGAAAAAAGTCAGGCGTTCGCCGCAAGGGACGTCTCACAGAAGCGCTTCGAGGATATGCACCGACTGCGATACGGCACCTTTCCAATGGAAATCGATAGCAAAGGAGCGTGGGGCGATGAGTGAATTGCTTACAGACAACGGCAAAAAAGACGGCCAGACCAAGGAACAACCAGCACCGTCCAAGCTTACGCTTCGTAGCTATCAGGTCGGATTCGGCGACTGCTACATGCTGAGTTTTCACTACACTGACAAGCAAAGGCATGTGCTGATCGACTTCGGCAGCACTGGCCGGCCGAAAAACGCCGACAAGGATTTAATGATGAACGTGGCGCGCCAGGTTCATGCACACTGCAAAGGCGAACTCGATGTTCTGGTAGCCACACACCGCCATCAGGATCATATCAGCGGGTTCGCAACCAGCCACTCGGCAGGCAAACAAGATACTGGCGACATAATCCGCTCCTGCAAACCCAAAGTCGTCATCATGCCCTGGACGGAAGATCCGAAAGCAGAGACTGACGCAAAACATGCTACGGAAGTCAAAGATGAGGCTGATGCCAAACGCAAGGCTTTTACGCAGACGCTCCACCATATGCATGCCGTCGCCGCATCTGTAGCTCGCGAGGAGAAGCACCTCAGGTTTGGGTTGGAGGGCAACGTGAGCCGGCAGTTAGCTTTCCTCGGGGAGGATAATTTAAAGAACCTCTCGGCTGTGAAGAATCTGCTTGAAATGGGAGCGGAGGGGCGTCCACTTTTCGTGCGTTATCAAGATGAGCCGCTCGACCTTCATAACGAGTTACCCGGTGTGACGGTGCGGGTGCTCGGGCCGCCAGACCTTACGCAATCGGATAAGATCACGTCGATGCGCTCGAAGGACGCCGAGCAATTCTGGATGTTACAGGCGGCGGTTGGGCGCGCGACCGTCCAGACGAACAAAGCAACTGACGACTACCTGTTCCACCCGGCCGCGACTGGAAATTCTTTACCTGTCGCGCTCCATCTGACGCCTCCGCACGCGCGTTGGTTCATACGCAAAATGAACTGTGTTCGCGGGCATCAGCTACTCGAATTAGTTCGCACCCTCGACGCTGTGCTTAATAACACCAGCGTGATCCTCTTGTTCGAGGTTGGCGGCAAGAAGCTACTCTTTCCAGGCGACGCGCAGCTTGAGAACTGGAATTACGCTCTCGCAAATGACGAAGTTCTCAAGATGCTCGCGGATGTGGACGTGTACAAAGTCGGCCATCACGGAAGCCGGAACGCCACGCCTCAAAAGATTTGGGACCAGTTCAACAAGAAGAGGAGCAAGCACCCGAACCCGAGTCTGTTGAAAACTTTCATGTCTACGCTGGAAGGCAAGCATGGAGGCCGTAATCCCAAAGACCCACACACTGAAGTGCCGCGGGAGTCGCTGGTCGAAGCACTGAAGCAGGAGTCCGAATACTTTTCAACCCAGATGCTCGGGCAGGGAAAATTGTTTGAAGAGTTCACGATCGACTTGCAAGAACCGGCAACGTCTGAACTGTTACTGTGTGACGGTTAAGTTGCGCACGAAGCCCCAGTCGCCACTCGCGTTCACCTGAATATTTCCCACATTCTTTCGCGCGATGATGATGTTCGACTGGTACCACATCGGATACAGGGGTACGTCGCGGCTCACGATCTCTTGAATTTGAGTGTAGAGCTGCTTGCCTCTTGTACGATCGAACGTGTTGACCGCTTCCTCGAGCATCTTATCGAGTTCCGGATTGCTGTAGCGGCTGCGGTTGCGCGAAGGTCTCGTCTCCGTTGGTATCTCAGAAGTAGCGACCAGGTCTTTGTAGAAGATCGGATCCTGATTGCCGCCGACCCACTGCGAGTAAGCGATCTGAAAATTCCCGCGACGCAGTTCATCAAACAGCGTGTTCCCCTCAGGCGTCTGGATCTCCACCGGAATGCCAACTTCCTTCAGGTTGTTCTGAATGACTCCTGCAACCTGTCGCCCGATGCTACTGCTTCCGGAAACTTTATAACTCACCGGTTTCGAAAACCGCATCGCTGGGCCATCACCGTCAGGATCGCGGAACCCCGCTTCGTCGAGAAGTTGCTTTGCCTTTGCGGGATCGTGCGAATAGGTTGAGCCCGGCGTGTAGGCCCATGACCCTTCAGGAAGGATCGAATGAGCGATCTTTCCATAACCCAACAACAGCTGTTTGACGATACTGTCGCGGTCCACGGCGTACGCGATGGCCTGGCGAAGCTTCACGTTGTCGAGCGGCGGTGACGAGGTGTTCAAAGTGAGGAGCACAACGTTGGACCCATCGAATGCCTTCACTTGCAGATTTGGATCCTGCTCGAGCCGCTTCACCGCGTCCGGCGAAAGACTCGTCGGCAACGGCGCCACATCAACTCTGCCCGCCTGCAGTTCCGACTGAAGCGCGTTCATGTCTGCGATAACGCGAACCCGAAGCTTCTGAATTGTCGGCGCGCCTTCCCAGTACTCTGGAAAAGCTTCAACATCACAAACCTGCTGCGTGTTGTCGTAACGAATAAACTTGAAAGCGCCGCTGCCGAGCGGATGCGTCTTCTGCGACTCGTAACTGTCCTTCGGAATAATCGCCACCGGAACCAGATTCGACAGCAAACCGACCCACGGCTTCGTCAACGTCACGACAAGCGTCCGCGCATCGGGCGCCTCGACGCTTTTGATGTAACTGCGTTTCTCCTGTCCCGTGCCTTCAAAAAAACTTGCAGACTTGGCGAAGTTGCTCGAAAAGACGAGATCGAGGGTGTACTTCGCATCTGCAGAGCTCAATGTGCGGCCGTCATGAAACTTGACGCCGTCACGAAGGGTGAACGTAAAAGTCATACCATCGTCAGAGCGCTTGATGTCAGACGCAAGTTCTCCTACGTAATCGAACTTCTCATCTTTCTTCACCAGCGTGTTGAAGATCAACGTGCGGACACGTTCGCTGGCGGCGTCGACTGAAGGCGATCCGATCGGATCGATCGTGCGGATTGGGTCGCCAAGAGCGATCACAAACGCGTCGCTGCTGCGCGGGCGGCAACTCGCAGGTACGATCAACAGCAACGCGAGAACAGCCACCAGGATTAACTTGCACGTGGTCACTTAACCGGACCTCCATAAACGTAATTGAGCTTGGAATTGAGCTGAAGCACTTCGTCCGCGAGAACTCGAAAACGCTCGAGATCGAGAGACAGCGGCGGCGCTGTGATCGCTTTTGTCCGGGCAATCCGATCCAGCGATTGCTTGATGCGAGTTTGTGGTAGCCGTCCGTTTTGGGCGGCTTTGACTAATGCTTGATAGCCGCGACGAATCTTCTCCGGGCTCGCGCAAATCAACAGCATGTCTTCACCGGCCTTTGATGCGCGAACAACGGCGTCTTCGATCTCGCAGTGACGCGCGATAGCACCCATCTCGAGATCGTCCGTCACAACGAGATGTTTGTAGCCGAGCTCCTCGCGGAGAAGTTTGGTGACGATGTTGTAGTTGAGCGATGCAGGTTCGAGTAGACCGCCAGTCACGCCCTCTTTGAGTTCGATGTTTGGAAAACCTCCGTGACTCACCATCACGCAACGCACGCGGTCATCGCGGCGTTGAAAAAGTTCGATGTACGGAGCGAGATCCTGGGCGATGAGATCGTCGTGAGAGAGATGCACGACCGGCATCTCTTCGTGTGAATCGACTTCGCCGGCGCCGATTCCCGGAAAATGCTTCAGGCAACCGAGCATTCCGGTGCCTTGCAGGCCGCGCATGTAAACGGTTGTGTAGCCGAGCACTTCGCCGGGCGAGCGTCCGAAAGATCTCGAGTAAAGACCGTTCGACAACAGATCGCGGTCCTCGGTCATGATCGACATGACGGGCGCGAAGTTGAGATTGAAACCGAGCATGCGCAGCACTTCGCCGGTGATTCTTCCCAGCGCACGCGCCGCAGCGAGGTCGCCGTGCTGTCGAATCGTGCGCGCTGCCGGCATCGGCGTAAAGATGCGGCGCAAACGATCGACGAGGCCGCCTTCCTGATCGATGCCAAACAGCAGTTGTGTCGGAACGAGCTCACGGACGCCGTCGAGCAGCGTGCGCAGTTGTTCAGGGCCGGCGACATTGCGGCCAAAGATAATGACGCCACCGGGCTTCACCTCCTCGATCAGCTCGCGCGTGTCCGCGTCGAGCTCAGTCCCCGGAAGTCCGATGAATAAGAATTGTCCGATTTGTTGTTCGAGTGGAAGGCCGTATAGATTCTCTGGAAGCATCTCGTTGAGCGCGAGTTTAGCATAGCCACAAAAGGCACAAGAAGACTCTTTATACTTTTTGTGCTTCTTTGTGGCTACAAGAGTGTTGTATAAACAGATCTATGCCGCGCGAAATCACCGACCGGGGTCGCGTTGTTGAAGCCGTCAAGCATCTCGCTCTTACCGCTGAACTTTTCGAAGAACAAAACGGCAAACAAAAATACGCCAGCGATCTCGAAGTGATCGTGCAGGGGCGCGACTATGGCAACGGCAAGAGCGTTGGCCCATACATCAGGCTGCTCAACTACGACGCCGGCGAAGAGATCATGCGGCAGGGCGAGTGGGGTGGAAACACGTTCTACATCGCGGTCGAAGGCGCGCTCGATGTTTACCTGCGCGAGTCGGGCGGGCAAAGAAAGATAGGCCAGCTCGAGCCCGGAACTTGTTTCGGTGAGATGGCGCTCCTTGCCGGAGTCGAACGCAACGCAACTGTTTCCGTTCCTGCAAACGAGAACGCCGTGGTACTCGAAGTGACGCGCCCGGCGTTGCGTTTACTGCGCAAGCTGCCGGCGTTCGGCAACATCCTTGACGAGACTTATCGCGCGCACGGCGTGGGACGCGTCCTCGAAGATCTCACTTCAATCACAGGCAAATCGTTGAGTGCGGCGCTTGCCGCAGAGCTGCGACAAACCGCTCGTTACATGGTCTACGGCAAGCATCACGCGTTGTGTCAGGAGGGAGAGCCGATCAATCGAGTGATCCTGATCAAGACAGGATGGGTGCGCCGGTCGCGTGGCATTCCTTTTCACGCCGCGTCGCCTGAAGTTGTGCTCGGAGTCGACGAAACGATCGGCGTTGACTTTCTCGGTGGTGGAAACTGTCTCGGCCTCGAAGGTGTTGCGCAGCCTGCGACCTGGAGATACCGCGCGAGCCTGATGGCGCGAACGGAAGTGCTCGAAGTACCGCTCGATCAGTTCTCATCAGATCCGGCCCTACGCAAAGAACTGGTCGACGTCTTCGCTTCGCTGTCGACTACGGGCAGTGCGCTGCCGCCGACAATCGAGCTGCTTCCGGATCTCAACGCGCTCAAAGCAGCGGAAGAAGACATTGCAACCGGGATCATCGACGGCGCGAACGTCCTCGTAATGGACATGGACCTTTGTATTCGTTGCGGCAACTGTTCGTTGGCCTGTCACAAGGTGCACGGACAATCACGCCTGTTGCGCCGCGGAATACAGATCGAACGGCCTGTTGCGATCGGTAAGAAGCGTTTGCAGCACGCGTTGGTGCCGCAGGTGTGCATGCACTGCGCCGATCCGGAGTGTTTGACCGGCTGTCCGACCGGTGCGATCTTTCGCGACTCGCACGGGCACATCGACATCGATGCTCCAACGTGCATCGGCTGTTACGACTGCGCCACGCAGTGTCCATACGACGCGATCTCGATGGTTCCACGCACGGCGCCGAGCAGTACGAATTCCGGCTTCGCCTCAAAACTCAGATCTGCTTTCAGGTTCAAGATCGATCCGCCGATGGCGCCCGCAGCTTCCGACGATCTGGTCGCGATCAAGTGCAACCTTTGTGAATCGACTCCGCTAAATCCACCGGGCGCGCGGCGCAAAGCGTATTCGTGCGAAGAGAATTGTCCGACCGGAGCGCTGGTGCGCGTCGATCCCATCGAATACTTCAGCGAGATTGGGCCGGCCCAGCAGTTTGTCTTTCGCGATCAAACACACGCCGTGGGCCGCAACATTCACAAGAGCGATCCACTGGCACGCGCATGGCATATCGGTGGAACCGCAGTCACGATTCTCACAGCGCTCGCGATCGCGTGGGGGCTCGTGCGATACGGATTCGACGGGGTGCTCGCCGGCACGTGGCTGACGCTGCGGTGGCTCACAGGGCTCGTT
>Ga0157373_10003209_pt1 | contig 12368 bp, 9 predicted proteins | sample C65metaG_FD_113460 | JGI IMG/M metagenome (GOLD analysis project Ga0157373, IMG submission 113460) | Corn rhizosphere microbial communities from Kellogg Biological Station, Michigan, USA - C6-5 metaG | ecosystem: Host-associated > Plants > Roots > Rhizosphere > Soil | place: USA: Michigan... | reverse complement strand
GTACGCGCCTGGCTGAAGCCGATCCTGGAGATTCTCGCTGGCGTCCCGACCGTCGTCTACGGCTATTTCGCCGCATTGACGGTCGCGCCGATCGTTCGCGATTTTGGACTGTCGCTCGGTATCAGCTCGGCGAGCAGCGAAAGCGCATTGGCAGCGGGTTCGGTCATGGGAATCATGATCATCCCTTTCATCAGCTCGATGGCAGACGATTCGATCGCAGCCGTGCCGCAGGCGATGCGCGACGGAAGCCTGGCGATGGGGGCGACGAAGTCGGAAACGATCCGCAAGGTCCTGCTACCCGCTGCGCTCCCAGGCGTGATGGGCGGCGTCCTTCTCGCCGTGAGTCGCGCCATCGGCGAGACGATGATTGTGGTCATGGCCGCGGGCCTCGCCGCCAACCTCACCGCCAATCCGTTCGCGAGCGTCACCACCGTCACGGTTCAGATCGTGCAGCTGCTGACCGGCGACCAGGAGTTCGACAGCGCCAAGACCCTTGCCGCGTTCGCGCTCGGACTGGCGCTGTTCCTGATAACGCTCCTGCTCAACCTCATCGCGCTGCAGATCGTGCGGCGATATCGGGAGCAATATGAGTAGCGCAGCACCCACTCGATGGACCGATGTTTCAATGGTGAAGCGCGTTCGCCGCCGCTACGCGGCGGAAAGGCGCTTCCGCCTGCTCGGGCTCGCGGCCGTGAGCGTATCGGTGCTTTTCCTCGCCTTCCTCCTGTACACGATGGGCGTGAAGGGCCTCGGTGGCTTCGTCCATTACGAAGCCGCCCTGACAATTGATTTTACCCGGAGCGACCTCTTCCTCGATCCCGCCGCGCTGCGCGGCCCGGACGCGCGGCAGGCGGTCGTCAGTGCCGACCTCGAAAGCGCGATCTCCAACGCGGCGGTCGCTGCTTATGGCGAGAGCGCCGCCGAGATGTTTGGCGGCGGAGCGGTCGACAAGCTGACCGAGGCCATCGTCCGCAATCCGGACATGCTTAACGGAAACGTGAGTTTGTGGCTTCCGGTCGGGAGCAAGATCGACGTTGCAGCCAAAGGGGATTCCGACGCTGGCAGCGAGTATCTCGTCAGCGCGCTGCAGCAGCGGCATGCTCTCAAATGGACCTTAAATACGCAATTCCTGGCTGCCTCCGATTCAACTGATCCGTCTGCGGTAGGTGTCTGGGGTGCGCTGAAGGGCAGTTTCCTGACGATCCTCGTCACCATGCTGCTGGCCTTCCCCGTCGGCGTGCTGGCGGCGGTCTATCTGGAGGAGTTCGCGCCGAGGAACCGCTGGACCGACGCCATCGAAGTTTCGATCAACAACCTCGCTGCCGTTCCATCGATCATTTTCGGATTGCTTGGTCTGGCAGTTTTCCTGAATTTTCTGAACCTGCCCCGATCGGCGCCCCTCGTCGGAGGAATGACGCTCGCGCTCATGACCATGCCGGTGATCGTCATCGCAGGCCGTAATGCGATCAAGACGGTCCCGCCTTCGATCCGCGATGGGGCGCTGGCCGTAGGCGCGTCCAAGATGCAGGTGACGTTCCATCATGTGCTTCCGCTTGCGCTTCCGGGAATCCTGACGGGCACGATTATCGGCATGGCGCGTGCGCTCGGTGAAACCGCGCCCCTGCTGATGATCGGGATGCGCGCTTTCATCGCCGCGCCACCCGGTGGGATAAGCGAGCCTGCGACCGTTCTTCCGGTACAGATATTTCTCTGGTCGGACGAAGTGGACCGGGGCTTTGTAGAAAAAACGAGCACCGCGATCATCGTCCTGTTGCTGTTCATGCTGTTGATGAACGGCCTCGCCATTTATCTCCGTAACCGCTTCGAGCGCCGCTGGTGATGCTGATGAAAGAAAAAATGCCACTTACGCCCGTGACGCCGGTGCCTGCTGAGCCAGCGGCCATCGCGGCCGGAGCCCACCGAAAGGAATCGTCGACCGCCGAGGTGAAGTCCGGATCGGAAAGCGCGCGATCGGAGCGGGCCGAACCGCTCGTCGATGTATCGAATCAGGTGAATATCGAGGACAGCTGGGCGGAAAAGATCGATCCGGCCAGAGAGCCGAAAATGTCCGCGAACGGAGTCAGCGTCTTTTACGGATCCAAGCAGGCGCTCAAGGACGTCTCGATCCGGATCTACGACGACCTCGTCACTGCCTTCATCGGGCCATCGGGCTGTGGCAAGTCGACATTCCTTCGCTGCCTCAACCGGATGAACGACACTATCCCGTCGGCGAAAGTCAACGGCCGCATCGAACTTGACGGCGAGGACATCAATGCGTCCGAGATGGATGTCGTGCAGCTTCGAGCGCGAGTGGGCATGGTGTTCCAGAAACCCAACCCGTTCCCAAAGTCTATCTTCGAGAATGTCGCCTACGGGCCGCGAATTCACGGACTTGCGCAGTCCAAGGCCGAGCTTGAGCAGATAGTCGAAAAGAGCCTCAAACGGGCTGGCTTGTGGGAGGAGGTAAAGGATCGTCTTGCCGAAAGCGGGACTGCGCTTTCCGGAGGCCAGCAGCAGCGTCTTTGCATCGCGCGTGCGATTGCTGTCGACCCGGAAGTGATCTTGATGGACGAGCCGTGCTCTGCCCTCGACCCCATCGCGACCGCCAAGATCGAGGAGCTGATCCACGAGCTTCGAGGCCGTTATGCAATTGCGATTGTGACTCACAACATGCAGCAGGCCGCGCGCGTTTCGCAGCGCACTGCCTTCTTCCATCTGGGCGAGCTGGTCGAATACGGCCGGACCTCGGAAATTTTCACGAACCCGCGCGAACGGCGGACAACCGACTACATCACCGGTCGCTATGGCTGAGGAACAGGGCATGCAGCAGGCCAGCAGACATACGCTCAAGGCCTTCGACGAAGATATCGAACGCCTTCGCGCGCTCATCAGTCAGATGGGCGGTCTCGCCGAACATGCGATCGGCGAAGCCATGCGCTGCCTTATCCAGCGCGATTCCGCGGCTGCCGAGAAGGTCATCGCCGACGACAAGAAGCTCGATGCGCTGGAGGTGGAAACCGAGCGTCGTGCGGTGCAGTTGATTGCCCTTCGCGCACCGATGGCTGGCGACCTTCGCGACGTCGTCGCGGCGCTGAAGATCTCTGGCGTCGTCGAGCGGATCGGCGATTACGCGAAGAATATCGCGAAGCGAGTTCCCTTGCTCGAGAGCGCGGGAAAAATCGAACCAATGTCCCTTCTGCCGGAGATGGCGCGGATAGCTACCGGGATGGTGCACGACGTACTCGACGCATTTGTCGAGCGGGATTCCGACGCTGCGATCCGGGTGTGCCAGCGCGACGACGCGGTGGACGATTTCTACGACTCGATCTTCCGGACCTTGCTCACGCACATGATGGAGAATCCGCACAATATAGGGCAGGCGACACATCTGCTGTTCGTCGCGAAGAACCTTGAGCGGGTTGGCGATCACGCGACCAACATCGCGGAAATGGTCTATTATGCGGCAACTGGCCAGCACATGGCCGATCGCCCGGGCAAGTCGCCGAAATGAGAACCTCGGCAAGCAAGCGCCTCCTCATCGTTGAGGACGACCGCCCGATCGCCGAGCTGCTGAAGCACCACTTCACCTCGGCTGGCTACACGGTGACGACGACCCCGGACGGTGACGAGGCCCTGATCCTCATCGAAGAGGTCAAGCCCGACCTGGTGCTCCTCGACTGGATGATCGAAGGGACCAGCGGAATCGAGGTTTGCCGGCGAGTTCGGCGCTCCTCGCGGACGGCCCAGCTGCCGATCATCATGCTGACTGCACGAGGAGACGAGGAAGACCGGGTTCGCGGCCTTGAAACCGGTGCCGACGATTTCGTCGCAAAGCCATTCAGTCCGAAGGAGCTGGTCGCCCGTGCAAATGCGCTCTTGCGGAGATCCCAGCCGAAGCTGTTCGAGGAAAAGCTGACTTACGGCGGCATCGAAATGGATACAGCGGCGCACCGCGTCCGCCGTGACGGACATCCTGTCACTCTGGGCCCTACCGAATACCGCCTTCTGCAACATTTTCTTCGCAATCCCGAGCGGGTGTTCTCTCGCCAGCAACTTCTCGATGCGGTGTGGGGTCATAACGAAGACGTTGAGCTTCGTACCGTAGACGTACTGATCCGCCGGCTTCGTCAGGCGCTTGGCGAGGGGCCCGGTCGTCTGCGTACCGTCAGGTCCGAGGGTTATTCGCTCGACGCCAACGTCTGATCCCCAACAGCCGTCGGCCTGGGAATTGGTGGAGAGGGCTGGATTCGAACCAGCGTACGCTTGCGCGGGCAGATTTACAGTCTGCTGCCTTTAACCACTCGGCCACCTCTCCAGGTGCAGGCAGGGGCGCCAAATGGCGGCGCGGGTGCGGTGTGTCAACGCGTGGGAGCGCTGTCGTAAGCGGCGCTTGCGCGCCGCGTGCGCTCCAATCCTTCGGCATGCCCCCGGCATGCTGGGATTGGAGCGGGTGAAGGGAATCGAACCCTCGTCGTAAGCTTGGAAGGCTTCTGCTCTACCATTGAGCTACACCCGCTTGGGCACCGGCCATGCCATCGGCAATCCGCCATCGTCAACTGAATTGGCAAGAAGAGCCAAGCGCTTGACCGATCGCGATTCGCTCCCGTATCACGCGAGCAATGGCACACCTGAACGCCATCGCTGCAACCTCGACCGTCCGCTTCTGGTGGCGCTCGTCGACTCTTGCGGCGCGATGGCGCGACTGATCGGCTAGCCAACGATCATCGACTGCCCGCCCGCCAACCGGCGGGCTTTTTTGTTTCAGGTGAGTTCAAATGACCAATGTTGTTTCGCTTTCCACCGTCGGCGCAGCTCCGGCCGCGCGTGCACCGGACGGAGTAGAGCGCTCGATCGCCCGGCTTCTCGATCGCCATGACCTCGACCGGGCAGAGGCGCGCTCGCTCTTCACCGAGATCGTCGAGGGCCGGCTGCCGGAACCGCTGATGGCTGCGGCGTTCGTCGCGCTTCGCTTCAAGGGCGAAACGGCGGAGGAACTCACCGGCGCCGCGCTCGCCCTTCGTTCGGCTGCGCGTCCCTTTCCACGTCCCGATTATCTCTTTGCTGACAGTTGCGGGACGGGCGGAGACTTCTCGGGCTCGATCAACGTGTCGACCGCGGCGGGCCTTGTGGCCGCCGCCTGCGGTCTGCCGGTCGTCAAGCACGGCAACCGTTCCTTCACCTCGAAATGCGGCTCCGCGGATGTTTTGGAGTCGCTTGGCGCGAAGCTGGATCTCAGCCCCCCGGCTTCGCGCCTTACCCTCGACCGGGCCGGCTTCTGCTTCCTTCTGGCCCCGGCCTATCATCCGGGAATTGCGCACGCAGGGCCGGTCCGGCAGTCGCTTCGCGTTCGCACGGTCATGAATTTGCTGGGTCCCTGCCTCAATCCCGCGCGGCCCACCGTGCAGCTGCTCGGAGTCCCCGATCCGGAGCTTCTCCTCCCAATCGCGGAGACCTTGAGAGCACTAGGCGTCGAAAGTGCCCTCGTCGTTCACGGGTCGGGATTGGACGAGGTTGCCGTGCACGGCTTCACGCAGGCGATTCGCCTTCGCGAAGGCGAGCTGGAAAGCTTCGAAATCACGCCCGAGCAGGCGGGCTTGCGGCGGTATCCCCTGGAGACGATCGCCGGCGGCTCGCCCTCGGACAATGCACGGCTGCTCGTCGATCTGTTCGCCGGGCGCGGAACGGGGGGGCAGCGCGCCATCGTCGCAATCAATACGGGCGCGCTCCTCGAAACCGCGGGAGTCGCGGCGGATCTTCGCGAAGGCACGGACATGGCGTTCGAAGCCATTTCGACGGGTCAAGCGCGGCGCACGCTCGACGCCTTCATCGAGGCAAGCCGTGGCTGAAGGGCTCCTCGGGCAAATCGAAGCGTGCAAGCGTGACGAGATTGCAACCCGGTTCGACGGCGTCGCCATCGACGCGCTTCGCCGCCTGGCGCAGCCGACGAGCCGAAGCCTCAGCAATACGTTGGTGCAGCCGGGAAGCCGCTTCGTCCTCGAAATCAAGAAAGCCTCGCCCTCGGCGGGAATCTTGCGCTCCGGAGCGGACGCCGCAAAGCTGGCGCAAGGCTATGCGGGCGTGGCCGACGCGCTGAGCGTACTCACCGATCGCCGCTACTTCGGTGGGTCCATCGACGATCTGAAAGCGGCGAGGCGCCATTTCGAAGGCCCGATCCTGGCCAAGGACTTCTTCATCGACCCGCGCCAAGTCGTCGAAGCGCGAATTGCCGGCGCCGATGCGCTGTTGGTGATGCTGTCGCTGGTTGACGACCCGACTGCGCGGAAGCTGATTGCCGAGGCTCGGCGCTTCGGGATGAGCGCTCTGGTCGAGGTTCACGACGAGTCCGAAATGCGCCGCGCAAACGCGCTCGGCGCCGAGATCATCGGCATTAACAACCGTGACCTGCGTGACTTCTCCATCGATCTCTCGGCGACCGAGAGGCTGGCGAAATTCGCGATCGGAAAGGCGGTGATTTCCGAATCGGGCATTGGATCGCGTTCGGATGTCGCCCGGCTCGCGGGTTACGTGGACGGCTTCCTCGTCGGAAGTTCGCTCATGCGGGCACGCGAACCCGCGATGACTGCGCGCGACCTGATTTTCGGGCGAGTGAAGCTTTGCGGGCTGCGGCAGGCGGATGACGTCGAAGCAGGTCTACCCGCTACGTATGCGGGACTCGTCTTCGTGCCTGGAAGTCCCCGCGCGCTATCGCTCGGCGAAGCCTGCCGGCTCGACACCAAAGGGCTGAAGCGAGTCGGCATTTTCCGCGACTCCGGCATTTGCGACGTCGCCGCTACCGCGACGATGCTCGGCCTCGCCGCCGTTCAGCTGCACGGCGATGAAGATTCCGATTTTGTCCGAGCTCTCTCGCGGCGCTTGCCGTCAGATTGCGAGATCTGGAAGTCCGTGACCGTCGGCCGGTCGAACCCGCCGGGCTTCGACGCAGCCGACCGACTGCTTTTCGACAGCGGCCCGGGAGGCACCGGCCGGACATTCGATTGGAGGCTCATCCACGGCCATGCCCGCCTCGACAGCGGCCTAGTTGCGGGCGGCATCGGACCGGCCAATGCGCCCGAGGCGGCAGCGCTCGGCGCTCACGCCATCGACGTCGGCTCTGCTGTCGACGAGAGTCCCGGAGTCAAATCCCCAGCGAAGATCGCGGCGCTGTTCGACGCCCTTCGCGCGCAGTCCAGGCAGGAGCTCAGCCTGTGCGCCTGAATGGTCGCTTCGGCCGGTTCGGGGGCTGCTACGTGCCCGAAATCCTCGTACCGGCGCTCGAGCAGCTCGAAGCCGCGTTCCTCGACGCACAGGACGATCCGGCTTTCGCGGCGGAGCTGAACGGCCTGCTCGCCAATTATGCAGGTCGGCCGACGCCGCTGACCCGCTGCCGAAACCTGTCCGGCAACATCTTCCTCAAGCGCGAGGACCTGCTCCACGGCGGAGCGCACAAGACCAACCAGGTGCTCGCTCAGGCCCTGCTTGCGAAGCGCATGGGAAAGCGGCGGCTGATCGCGGAAACCGGCGCCGGACAGCACGGCGTGGCCACCGCGATTGCGGGCGCGCTGCTCGGCTTCGAAACGGTCATTTACATGGGAGCGGACGACGTCGAGCGGCAGCAGCTCAACGTCTTCCGGATGGAGCTGATGGGCGCGCAGGTCGTCCCGGTGGAAATCGGCGGGCGGACCCTCAAGGACGCGATCAACGAGGCGCTCCGCGACTGGTCGGCGAGCTTCGAGGACACGCACTATCTTCTCGGGACCGCGGCCGGGCCGCACCCATTTCCGCTGATGGTCCGCGAGTTCCAGCGGGTTATCGGGCGGGAGGCGCGGGCGCAGATCCTCGCGCAGACCGGCCACCTCCCGGATGCCGCGCTCGCCTGCGTCGGCGGCGGCTCCAACGCGATCGGCCTCTTCTCCGACTTCATCGACGATCCTGTCCGGCTGATCGGCGTCGAGGCTGCGGGGTGCGGCCTCGACAGCGGCAGGCATGGAGCGACGCTGCAGGGCGGTCGTCCCGGAATCCTCCACGGTTCGGAGACCTATGTCCTCCAGGACGAGGACGGTCAGATCTCCGACAGCTGGTCGGTGTCGGCCGGCCTCGATTATCCCGCCGTCGGCCCGGAGCACGCGTATCTGAAGGAGAGCGGACGGGCGGATTATGTCGGAGCCACCGACGACGAGGCGCTCGGGGCGTTTCGCCTGCTTGCCGAGAAGGAAGGAATTCTTTGCGCGTTCGAATCCGCGCATGCGCTGGCGCACGCGCTGAAGCTCGCTGCCGCGGAGCCGGAATTCATTCTACTGGTCGGGCTGTCCGGACGTGGCGACAAAGATGTGGCGCAAGCTCAGTTCCTGCTTCGCCCGACAGCTGCGGTAGCCGCATGAGCCGCTACTCCGCCATGTTCGAACGGCTTCGCGAGCATGGCGAAGGCGCGTTCGGCGCTTTCGTCACACTCGGCGATCCCGACCCGCCCGCCAGTGCACGCGTTCTGGACGCGCTGGTCCTCGGCGGTGCGGACATGATCGAGGTCGGAATCCCTTTTTCCGATCCTGTAGCCGATGGGCCGGTCATTCAGGCGTCCGCGAAACGCGCCCTGGTGTCTGGAGTCCGCACCGCCGATTGTTTCGCGCTTATCGCGGCATTTCGCGAGCGACATGCGGATGTCCCCGTTGGAATCCTGACCTATGCGAACCTGGTGGTGGCACGGGGGCGGCGAGATTTTTTCCGCCGGGTAGCGGAGGCGGGGGCCGACAGTCTGCTTGTCGCGGACTTGCCCGTGCTGGAGGCCGAACCCTGGACGAGTGAGATGCGCGAGGCCGGGATCGATCCGGTATTGATCGCGGCGGCCAACACGCCGCCGGAAACGCTGCGGAAGATCGCTCGCCTCTCCGGGGGCTATACCTATTGCGTGAGCCGGGCCGGTATCACCGGCACGCACCGGCGCGGGCTCTTCGATGGAGCGTTGATTCAGCGCCTGCGCGATCTTGGCGCACCGCCACCGGTTTTCGGCTTCGGAATAGCGCGGCCCGAGGATGTCGGCGATGCACTCTCGGCGGGAGCCGCGGGCGTCATCTGCGGTTCGGCCATCGTGTCGCGGATTGCCGCGGCGTCCTCGCCAGCCTCGGCTGTCGCCCCCTTCGTCGCCTCGCTTAAAGCCGCGACTCGAATCGGCTGGACGCGCCTACGGAACGACTGCCACGCTCAAGCGGTTTGAGTCGCCGAATTTCGCGAGGAGTAACGCCGATGGCGGCACGACCCATTTGGCGGGGGCAGATTCGGCTCGCCCTGGTCTCCATTCCGGTGGAGTTGTTCCCGGCGACGAAGAGCGGCGCCTCGATCCAGTTCCACCAGGTTCACGAGCCGACCGGCAAGCGGATCAAATATGAGAAAGTGGTGCCCGGCGTCGGCCCCGTCGACCGCGACGAGATCGTCAAGGGCTACGAGGTGTCGAAAGGCCATTACGTCCTGCTCGACCCGGAAGAGATCGAAAGCGTCAAGCTGGAGAGCCGCAAGACGGTCGACCTGGTCGAGTTCGTCGACATGCGCGACATCGACCCGATGTATTACGACAAGCCCTATTTCGTCGTTCCCGCCGACGACCTCGCGGAGGAAGCCTATGTCGTCATTCGCGACGCGCTCAAGGATTCGAAGAAAGTAGGAATCGGACAGCTCGCGATGCGCGGACAGGAATATGTCGTGGCGCTGAAGCCTTGCGGCCGCGGCATGTTGCTCGAAACGCTCCGCTACGCCGACGAGGTCAACAAGGCGCAGTCCTATTTCCGCGAGATCGGCGACCACAAGCCGGACGAGGACATGCTCGACCTCGCCTCGATGCTCATCGAGAAGAAGACCGGGACGTTCGACCCGAAGGAATTCCACAACCGCTACGTGGACGCCCTGAAGGACCTCATCGCCGAAAAGCAGAAGCGCAAGGGCGAGAAAGTCATCCAGGAGCCGGAAGGCGCGCCGCCGAAGGGCTCGAACGTCATCGACCTCATGGCGGCGCTCAAGAAGAGTTTGGAGACCGGCGGCGGCGGCGGTGGCGAAAAGGAAAAGCCCAAGGTGAAGGCGAAGCCTGCGCCGCGTAGCAAGGCCCGCCCGCGCTCGACGGGGACCGCGAAGAAGAAAGCCGCGGGCGGCAGGAAGTAGGCCATGCCGAAGCGCAAGCTCGACATCGCCACCTACAACAAGAAGCGCGACTTCTCGAAAACGAAGGAGCCGAAGGGCCGGAAACTCAAGGGCAAGGGCGACAGCTTTGTCGTCCAGAAGCACGACGCCTCGCACCTGCACTGGGACTTTCGTCTGGAGATGGAGGGCGTGCTTAAAAGCTGGGCGGTCCCGAAAGGCCCCAGCCTCGACCCGGCTGAGAAACGCCTAGCGATGCGTACCGAGGACCATCCGCTCGATTATGGCGATTTCGAGGGGACGATTCCCGCGGGCGAATATGGCGGCGGGACGGTAATGCTGTGGGACGAGGGCCGCTGGGTCCCGGAGCCGGGGAAGGACCCCACGAAGACGATCGAGGAGGGCCATCTTCATTTCACGCTCGAGGGCGACCGCATGAAGGGGGAATGGGTCATGTTCCGCCTGAAGCCGCGAAAGCCCACCGACCGAGAGAGCTGGATGCTGAAGAAGGTCGACGACGACTTTGCGGAGCCGGAGCATGGGGACGAGCTGGTCGAGGATTGCACGACCAGCGTCACCACCGGGCGGACGATGGCCGAGATCGCGTCGGGAGAAGATGTTTGGCGGTCAAACCGCGCCGACCGCAAGGGCGGGCGCGGAAAGACAAAGGCGAGCGAGTCTCCCCCCGCCTTCCAGCTCCCGCAGCTCGCGACCCTCGTCGACGAGGTTCCGACAGGTTCGGAGTGGTTGTTCGAATATAAGTATGACGGTTACCGCCTGCTTATTGCGACCGGCGCGGGCGCGGCGACCGCCTGGACGCGGAAGGGGAAGGACTGGAGCGACAAGTTCCGTGCTTTGGTCAAGGCGGCGGCGAGCCTCCCGCCCGGCTGCCTGATCGACGGCGAGGCGGTCGCCCTCAACACGAGAGGCAAACCGGACTTCCAGCTGCTCCAGTCGACCCTGAAGGAAGAGAGAGGAAAGAACCTCGTCTTCTACGCTTTCGACCTCCTCGTCGACCGCGGCGAGGACATCACGGGCCTTTCGAACATCGAGCGCAAGGAGCGGCTGGCCGCGCTTCTCGAGAATGCGCCGCCCACGATCATCTACGGCGACCATGTGATCGGCAAGGGCGAAGCGCTTTTGAAGGCCATCTGCGAGGAGGGCGGCGAAGGTGTGATAGCCAAGAAAGCGGCCGCCCCTTACCGCGGGACCCGGACGAAGACCTGGCTCAAGATCAAATGCATCCAGCGGCAGGAATTCGTCGTGGTCGGATGGACCGACAGCGACCGCCGGATGGGCTTCCGCTCGCTGCTTCTTGCAACCCGCGAGGAGGGCAAGCTTGCCTATGTCGGCAAGGTCGGGACCGGCTTCGATACGAAGATGATCCATGACCTCAAGGAGCGCATGCTGCCCCTCGAGACCAGGAAAGCGGCGGTCGAGGTTCCGCGCGCCGACCGCAAGGGCGCGCATTATATCGAGCCGCAGCTCGTCGCCGAAATCGCCTTCACCGAATTCACGTCAGAGGGCATATTGCGCCACCCAAGCTTCATCGCGCTACGCGAGGACAAGCCGGCCAGCGACGTCGTGCTCGAGACCGAACAGAAGCTGCCGAAAGGCGCGAACAAGGGCGACCGGCCGACGCCTGAGAGCTTCGGCGTCGAGATCAGCAACCCCGACCGCGCGATCTACCCGACCGAGAAGATCACCAAGTACGACCTCGCCAAATATTATGCTGCGATCAATCCGCTGCTGATGGTCGATGCAGCGAACCGGCCGATCACGCTCATCCGCTGCCCGCAGGGCCGGGGGAAGAAATGCTTCTTCCAGAAGCACGACACCGGCTCGATGGGCGAACACGTCAAGCATGTGCCGATCAGGGAGAAGAAGGGCGGCACGGAAGACTATCTCTACTTCGACGATATCCGCGGCGTCCTCGCCTGCGTGCAGATGGGGACGATCGAGTTCCACGGCTGGGGAAGCCGGGCGGACAACGTCGAGCATCCCGACCGGCTGGTCTTCGATCTCGACCCCGACGAAGGGCTGGACTTCGCGGCCGTTCGGGATGCGGCGGTCCGGCTCCGCGACCTCCTTGTGGATATGGGCCTCACCACCTTCCCGATGCTAACCGGCGGAAAGGGCATCCATGTCATCGCGCCGCTCGATATGACCGCGGACTGGGACGCCGTCAGCTCATTTGCCGAACGCTTCTCGCGCGCCGTCTCGGAAGCGGAGCCGGAGCGCTTCACCGC
>Ga0157373_10003205_pt1 | contig 12378 bp, 13 predicted proteins | sample C65metaG_FD_113460 | JGI IMG/M metagenome (GOLD analysis project Ga0157373, IMG submission 113460) | Corn rhizosphere microbial communities from Kellogg Biological Station, Michigan, USA - C6-5 metaG | ecosystem: Host-associated > Plants > Roots > Rhizosphere > Soil | place: USA: Michigan... | reverse complement strand
CTTTGGAAAGCCGCGTGGTAGGCCGGCTGGGACTCGAACCCAGGACCATTCGATTAAAAGTCGAATGCTCTACCACTGAGCTACCGGCCCGCTCGCGATGGGGCTTCATAGTGGGGGCGCCCGCCTGCGGCAAGCCGCGCCTTGGTCTTGCCGCGAGACATGGCTACGGTTGCTTTCGATGCGTCTGCCTGTCCTGTTCGTCGCGCCCTTGTTCGCCCTGCTTGCGGGGTGCGTGAGCGATCAGGTGAACAGGGACGGATCCATCCAGACCACGGCCGATGCGAACCGCTCCGGCGTCGGCGGCGCGGTGATGGCGCCGTTGCGCGACGTCAACATCCTGCGCACCAAGATCCCGACGCCGCTGCTGGAGGCGCTTGCCGAGCCCTACGCCCGTCCGCTCGACCCCGGATGCGCGGCCATCGTCGCCCAGGTCGGCGCGCTTGATGAGGCGCTCGGGCCCGACCTCGACGTCCAGAAGGTTCAGGAAAGCCGCAAAACACGTATGACCACCGCCGCTGAAAAGGGCGCCTACGGTCTGATGGCGGGCGCGGCGGAGGGTGTGATCCCTTTCCGCGGCTGGGTGCGCAAGCTCACCGGGGCCGAGCGGCACGACAAGCTGGTCGGCAACGCCATCGGCGCGGGCCGCGTGCGCCGCGCCTACCTGAAGGGTCTGGGCGAATCGCGCGGCTGCAACCCGCCGGGCACACCGGCGCACCTGGCCGAAACGCCGGAACCGATCAGCCAGCGGATTGAACCGACCTATCCGATCAAGTGACGGGCGGCGAAGTCGCGCCTGAACGTCTCGAACCGCCCCTCCGAGATCGCCGCGCGCATGGCCGCCGTCAGCGCCTGGAAGAAGGCGACGTTGTGCCAGGACAGCAGCACCTGTCCGAGAATTTCATCCGACTTTACAAGGTGGTGCAGGTAGGCCTTCGAATAATCCCGGCTCGCTGGGCAGTCACTCGCCTCGTCCAGCGGCGCCTCGTCGTCGGCGAAGCGGGCGTTCTTCAGGTTGATGGCTCCGTCCCAGGTCCAGGCCTGTCCGTGGCGGCCTGAGCGGGTCGGCAGAACGCAATCGAACATGTCGACGCCGCGCGCCACGGCCTCCACGAGGTCGATCGGCTTGCCGACGCCCATCAGGTAGCGGGGATGATCGGCCGGCAGCAGGCCGGGCGCATAGTCCAGCACCTCGCACATCGCCTCGTGCCCCTCGCCCACCGCAAGTCCGCCGATGGCGTAGCCGTCGAAGCCCGTCTCGGTCAGCCGTTCGGAGGAGATGCGGCGCAGCGCCTCGAAGGTCGATCCCTGCTGGATGCCGAACAGCGCCTGGCCCTCACGCTCCCCGAACGCGGTCTTGCACCGCTCGCCCCAGCGGGCCGACAGACGCATGGCCTCGGCGGCGCGGCTCTCCTCGGCCGGCCAGGCGACGCACTCGTCGAGCTGCATGACGATGTCGGCGCCCAGCAGGTCGGCCTGGATCTCGATCGAGCGCTCGGGCGTCAGCACATGGCGCGAGCCGTCGATGTGGCTGGCGAAGGTGACGGCCTCCTCGGTGACCTTGCTGATGTTCGACAGGCTCATCACCTGGAAGCCGCCGCTGTCGGTCAGGATGGGTTTGTCCCAGCGCATGAACCGGTGCAGCCCGCCCAGCCGCGCCACCCGCTCCGCGCCCGGCCGCAGCATCAGGTGGTAGGTGTTGCCAAGGATGACGTCGGTCCCCGTCGCCGCCACCTGATCGACCGTCAGCGCCTTGACCGTGCCCGCCGTGCCCACCGGCATGAAGGCGGGCGTCCGGATATCGCCGCGCGGCGTCTTCAGGACGCCGGTGCGAGCCGCCCCGTCTGTCGCGCTGATTTCAAAGGGGAAAGTGGCCATCAGGGCGCGGGGAATAGCAGGCTTGAGTCGCCGTAGGAATAGAAGCGGTAGCCGGTCGCGATGGCGTGGGCGTAGGCCGCGCGCATGGTCTCCAGCCCCGCGAATGCGCTGACCAGCATGAACAGCGTCGATTTGGGCAGGTGGAAGTTGGTCATCAGCGCGTCGGCCGCCCGGAAGCGGTAGCCGGGCGTAATGAAGATCGCCGTCTCGCCGGCGAACGGCCTGATGACGCGGTCCTCGCCCGTGGCGCTCTCGAGCAGCCGCAGCGAGGTGGTGCCGACGCAGACGATCCGGCCGCCGTTTTCGCGCACGCGGTTCAACGCTTCGGCCGTTTCGGCGGCGACCTCGCCGTACTCGGGGTGCATCCGATGCTCGGCGACCTCGTCGGTCTTCACCGGCAGGAAGGTGCCCGCCCCCACGTGCAGGGTGACGAAGTGGAGACTGACGCCTCTTTTCTTCAATATTTCAAGCAGCTGCGGCGTAAAATGAAGGCCCGCCGTCGGCGCGGCGACAGACCCGTCCTCCCGCGCATAGACGGTCTGGTAGTCGGTCCGGTCCTGCTCGTCCTCGGCCCGCTTGGCGGCGATGTAGGGCGGCAGCGGCATCTCACCCCGCTCGGCGATCGCCATGTCGAGGTCGGGCCCCGCGAGATCGAACGCCAGCGTCACCTCCCCGCCCTCACCCTTCTCCACCACGGTGGCGTCGAGTTCAGACAGGAAACAGGCCCGATCGGCGCTTTCGCCAAACCGCACCCGATCCCCCGCCTTCAACCGCTTCCCCGGCCGCATGAACGCCGTCCACCGCGAAGGCGTGAGGCGCCGATGCAGGAGGGCTTCTACCGCCACGGTCGAGTCCTCCCGTACCCGCGAGCCCCAAAGCCGCGCCGGGATCACCTTCGTGTCGTTGAACACCAGCGCGTCGCCGGCTTGCAGCAGCTCCGGCAGGTCGCGCACATGGAGGTCGGCGAACTCCCCCGCCCGCACGACCAGCATCCGCGCCGAATCTCGCGGATTGGCCGGGCGCAACGCGATGCACCCTTCGGGCAGGTGAAAGTCGAAATCAGACAACCGCATGAGCCGCCCTCTAGCCCGTCTACCCCCGAACCCCAACCCGTCATCCTCGGGCTTGTCCCGAGGACCCCTGTCGATGCCGTGCTCCGGATAGAGGGGTCCTAGGCACAAGGCCTAGGATGACGGTGATTGGTCCGCCGCCACCTTCATGCTGACGATCTTGCCGGGCGCCCGGGGCGGCTCGCCTTTGGGAAGCGCGTCGACATGCTCCATGCCGTCCACCACCTCGCCCCAGACCGTGTACTGGCCATCGAGGAAGGTCGCGTCGTCGAAGCAGATGAAGAACTGGCTGTTGGCGGAGTTGGGATCACTCGTCCGCGCCATCGAGCAGACGCCCCGCACGTGCGGCTCACGGCTGAATTCGGCGCGCAGGTTGGGTTTGGACGAGCCGCCGATGCCCCGGCCGCTCGGGTCGCCGCCCTGGGCCATGAAGCCCGGGATCACCCGGTGGAAGACGACGCCGTCGTAGAAACCCTCGCGCGCCAGCTCCTTGATCCGCTCGACGTGGCCGGGCGCGAGGTCGGGGCGCAGGCGGATGATGACCGGCCCGCTTTCCAGCGTCATGACGATGGTGTTTTCGGGGTCGTCGGCCATGGCGCTGTCTCCTGCTGCGGCGAAGGGCGAACGGCTATTTGATCTGAGCCGGAATCTCAACGTCGCAAATATCGAAGGCGCCGCCGTTCCTGGTCTTCTGGGCCTCGATCAGCGCCTTGAAGGCCGGACCGCCCGTGTCCATCACCTGCACCTTGGGCCGCTCCTTTTCCGGAATGTCGGCTAGAAGTCGCACCTTCGTCATGCGGTCCTGCGGCGGCGGGACCGGCTCGCCGACCTTGATCTTCAGCACCACGTCCTCGCCCGCGACCACCCGGCCGAACGGCGTGTAGGTCTGGTCGAGGTCGTGCTTGGTGTCGCGCATCAGGAAAAACTGGCTGTTGGCGCTGTCGGGCGGATCGGCTCGCGCCATGCCCAGCACGCCTGGGCAGAACAGGCCCCAGGCCGGCGCCTTGCCGTCGGCGGTGACCATCATCTGCATCTCGGGGCTCGAACGCACCGGCATCACGCCCATGAAGCCGAGGTCGGTCGACGAACGAACCGCCTCGTCCGGCGCTTTACTGGCGACCTTGTAGAAGCCGCCCGGCGCGCGGCGGAAGGTGAATTCCGGCTGCAGATCGGGCAGGCTCGAGCCGCCCTTGCCGTTGTTCTGCGGATCGCCCGTCTGATCCATGAAATCGCCGATGACCCGGAAGAAGGTCAGGCCGTCATAGAAGCCTTGCTTCGTCAGGGTGCGGATGCGCTCAACGTGGTTTGGCGCGAGGTCCGGCGCCAGCTCGACGATGATGCGGCCCTGGTTGGTGTCGATCACCAGCACGTTTTGAGGGTCGGGCGTGCGCCAGTCGCTGGTCTGGGCTACGGCGGGCGCGGCGCAGGCGAGCGCCAGCGCGGCGATCAGGGCGGCGTGTTTCATCAGGTCACTCGTAATAGGCGGCGGCCCAGCTCGCGAGCCCGGCCTCGTTGAACTGCAGGACTTCGACCGCTTCGTGGCCGGTGCGCGAGGAATGGTAGCGGATGGCCACTCCCGCCGGGCCGCCATAGACAGCCTTCAGGGTGAAGGTCAGGTCGGTATTGATCGACAGCCCCCGGCTCCAATAGGCCCGCAGCGCCGCCTTGCCGACGACACGCGGCGAGCCGGTGATCTTCTCCGCATAGGGACTCTCGAAGACCACGTCCTCGGCGTAGTGGGCGAGGATCCGCTCAAGATCGTGGCTGTTCCAGGCGGCGATCCAGTCGTCCGCGAACGCGCGGGGGTTCAAGCCCGGCCGACCTTGGCCAGCAAGCGTTCGGCCACGCCCGGCGTGACGAACTTGGAGACATCGCCGCCCAGCTTGGCGATTTCCTTGACCAGCCGCGAGGCCACCGCCTGGTGGCGCGGGTCGGCCATCAGGAAGACCGTCTCGATGTCGCGATCCAGCTGCTGGTTCATCGCCGTCATCTGGAACTCGTATTCGAAGTCCGCGACGGCGCGCAGGCCCCGCACGATGATCCCGGCGCCGACTTTGCGCGCGAAGTGCATCAGCAGGCCCTCGAACGGCAACACCTCGATCTCGGCGATCTTGGTGAGGTGGGCGGTTTCCTGCTGGATGATGGCCAGCCGCTCATCGAGCGTGAAGAGCGGGCCCTTGCCCTCGTTGATGGCCACGCCGATGACCAGCTTGTCGACCAGCTTCACGGCCCGGCCGATGATGTCCAGGTGGCCGTTGGTGAGGGGATCGAAGGTCCCCGGATAAAGCCCAATTCGCGCCATCAGGCTTCGCCGCCCTCTTCGCCCTCGCCGCCTTCGTCTTCGGCGGCATCGTCAACATCCTCGTCGCCGCCCCCCTCGGCCAGCCGCTCCACCGAGACCACGTGCTCGTCCTCCGCCTTGCGGAAGATGGTCACGCCCTGGGTGTTGCGGCCTGCGATGCGGATCTGCGCGACGCGGACCCTGATTAGCTGGCCCTGGTCGCTGACCAAAAGGATTTCGTCGCCTTCTTCGACGGGGAAGGAGGCCGCGAGGCGCCCGCCGCGGCGCGTCAGGTCCTGGGCGATCAGCCCCTGCCCACCCCGGCCCGTGCGGCGGTAGTCATAGGCCGAAGTACGCTTGCCGAAGCCCTCCGACGAGATGGTGAGGATCTGCTCCTCGGCCGCGCCCAGTTCGATCAGGCGCTCCATGGGGACTTCGCCCTCGAGCTCGGCGCCCTCTTCGGCCTCGATCTCCTCGACTTCCGGCTCCACGCCTTCGGCGCCGTCCGCATCCCCCAGCGCTGCGCGCTGAGAGGCGGCATAGCGCAGGTAGGCCGTCCGCTCGGCGGGTGTGGCCGCCACCGAGCGCAGGATGGCCATGGAGATGACCTCGTCGGCGTCGGCCAGCCGGATGCCGCGCACGCCGTCGGAGGAGCGGCCCGCGAACACCCGTACATCGCCGACCGAGAAGCGGATGCAGCGGCCCAGCGCTGTCGTCAGCAGCACGTCGTTCTCGGCCGTGCAGGTGCTGACCCCGATAATGGAGTCGCCCTCGTCCAGCTTCATGGCGATCTTGCCGGCGCGGTTGATCTGCACGAAGTCGCTGAGCTTGTTGCGCCGCACATTCCCCGACCGGGTGGCGAACATGACGTCGAGGCTGTCCCAGGCGACCTCGTCCTCCGGCAGCGGCAGGATGGAGGTAATGGTTTCGCCCTGCTCGATCGGTAGGAGGTTGACGAAAGCCTTGCCGCGAGAGGTCGGCGTGCCGACCGGCAGGCGCCAGACCTTCAGCTTGTAGACCTTGCCGCCCGAGGTGAAGAACAGCACCGGCGCGTGGGTCGAGGCCGAGAAGACGCGGGTCACCGCATCCTCTTCCTTCGTCGCCATGCCGGAACGCCCGCGTCCGCCGCGATGCTGGGTGCGGTAGGTGGCCAAGGGCGTGCGCTTCACATAGCCGCCGTGGGTGACGGTGATGACCATGTCCTCGCGGGCGATCAGGTCCTCGTCCTCGAGGTCGAAGTCGCCCTCGACGATGCGGGTCAGGCGCGGCGTGGCGAACTTCTCGCGCACCTCTGCCAGCTCCTCGCGCACCACGGCCATGATGTGCGCGCGGTCGGACAGCAGGTGCAGGTGGCCGGCGATGACGTCAGCCAGCTCGCGCGCCTCGCCGAAGATTTCGTCGCGGCCCAGACCCGTCAGACGCGACAGGGTCAGCGCCAGGATGGCGCGGGCCTGCTCATCGGTCAGGGTGACCTGGTCGCCGTGCACCTGGCTGCGCGGGTCCTGGATCAGGTCGATCAGGGGCATCATGTCCCCCGCCGGCCAGCTTTTGCCCACCAGCCGCTCGCGCGCTTCGGCCGGATCGGCCGAGGAGCGGATGATGTGGATCACCTCGTCGATGTTGGCGACCGAGATCGCCAGCCCGACCAGCACGTGGCCGCGGTCGCGCGCCTTGTTCAGCTCGAACCGGGTGCGGCGGACCACCACCTCCTCGCGGAACTCCACGAAGGCGGTCAGCATCTCGCGCAGGCCCATCTGCTGCGGACGCCCGTGGTTCAGGGCCAGCATGTTGACGCCGAACGAGCTCTGCAGCGGCGTGTAGCGATAGAGCTGGTTCAAGAGCACGTCGGGCGTGGCCTCGCGGCGCAGCTCGATGACGATGCGCATGCCGCCCCGGTCGCTCTCGTCGCGCAGGTCGGCGATGCCCTCGATGCGCTTCTCGCGCACCAGCTCGGCGATGCGCTCCACCAGGTTGGCCTTGTTCACCTGGTAGGGCAGTTCGGTGATGATGATCGCCTCGCGGTCCTTGCGGACCTCCTCGATCGTCGCCACGCCGCGCATCATCACCGAGCCGCGCCCGCTCATCAGCGCCGCGCGCGCACCGGTGCGGCCGATGATCTCGCCGCCGGTCGGGAAGTCGGGGCCGGGCACCAGGTCGAGCAGGTCCTCCAGCTCGATCTCCGGACTGTCGATCAGCGCCAGGCAGGCATCGACCACTTCGCCGAGGTTATGGGGCGGGATGTTGGTGGCCATGCCCACCGCGATGCCGCCCGCGCCGTTGACCAGCAGGTTGGGAATGCGGGCGGGCAGGACGGAGGGCTCGCTTTCCGAGCCGTCATAGTTCTCCTGAAACTCGACCGTGTCCTTGTCGAGGTCGGCCAGCAGCGCTTCGGCCGCCTTGGTCATCCGCGATTCGGTGTAGCGCATGGCCGCCGGCTGATCGCCGTCCACCGAGCCGAAGTTCCCCTGGCCGTCGATCAGCAGCAGGTTCATCGAGAACGGCTGCGCCATGCGGACCAACGCGTCGTAAACCGACTGGTCGCCGTGCGGGTGATACTTACCGATCACGTCACCGACCGTGCGGGCCGATTTGCGGTAGGCCGCCGTCGACGTGAACCCGTTCTCGTTCATCGCGAACAGGATGCGGCGGTGCACCGGTTTTAACCCGTCGCGCACGTCCGGCAGCGCGCGGCTGACGATCACGCTCATGGCGTAATCGAGGTACGAGCGCTTGAGCTCGTCCTCGATATCGATCGGAGCTATGGCCCCGCGCCCGCCGTGGTCCGGTGGGATGATCGTGTCGTCAGTCAAAGCGGGAAAAAGCCATTAGAATCGCAGCGGAAATGTGCGTTCCGTTTGTTAACACCTGAGGGGCTGCAGCGCCACTTTTGCAGCCCTCTAAAACGCCCCCCTTCAGGCGTTACGCCATCAGCTTCTCGACCTCGTCGATGGTGCGGCTGAACTTGCTGACCAGCGCCCGGTACGGCGCGGGCGAGGTCATGTCGAGGCCCGCCTTCATCAGCGTCGCCGTCGGGTAGTCCGAACCGCCGGCGCGCAGGACGTTGAGGTAGTTGTCCCGCGCCTTGGGACCGCCCGCCAGCACCTGCTCGGAGAAGTAGGCGGAAGCGGCGATGGAGGTGGCGTACTGGTAGACATAGAAGTTGTAATAGAAGTGCGGAATGTAGGCCCACTCCGCGGCGTCGACCGGATCGATGATCACCGCGTCGCCGTGGTACTTCTTCAGCAACGCCAGGTACATTTCGTTGAGGCCGTCGCCCGACAGCGCCCCGCCCTTTTCGACGGTGTCGTGCATCTGCAGCTCGAACTCCGCGAACATGGCCTGGCGGAAGAAGGTGCCGCGCAAGAGCTCCATCAGCTGGTCGAGGTAGAACAGCTTCTCGGCCTTGGTCTTGGCCGTCGACTGCATGTACCGCGACAGCAGCTGCTCGTTCATGGTCGAGGCGATCTCGGCCAGGAAGATGGGATAGTCGGCCGTCTCGAACGGCTGGGCCTTGTTGGCGAACACCGAGTGCATCGCGTGGCCCCACTCGTGGGCGAAGGTTGAGACGCTGTTGAAGTCGTCGGTGTGGTTCAAGAGCAGGAACGGGTGCACATCATAGGCGGCGGGGTTCATGTAGGCCCCCGAGGCCTTGCCCTTGCGCGGGTAGTAGTCGGCCCACGGCGAGGCGGTCGCCTTGGCCAGGGTGTCGACATACTCCTTACCGAGCGGCTGCACGCCGGCCAACGTCAGCGACCGCGCCTCGTCCAGCGTGAACGTGCGGTCGATCTTCGTCGCCGCCGGATAGATGTCGTAATAGTGCATGTCCGGCAGGCCGAGCAGCTTTTGGCGCACGTTGAAATAGCGGTGCAGGACCGGCAGCCCGGCGTTCGTCTCGGCGATCAGCGTCTGATAGACGCCCACCGGCACGTTGTTCTGTGACAGGGCGGACTCGACGGCGCTGCCGTAGCGGCGGGCCTTGGCGGTGAAGATATCGCTGTTGACCTTGGTCGCGAGCGCCTGCGCCAGCGATGTCCTGTACTCGCCGTAGGTCGCGAAGAAGGTGTCCATCACCAGCTTGCGGTCGGCGCGCACCGGCGACTGGCGGGCCTTGCCGTAGCCCTGGGCGTCGAGGCGGACTTTCTCGCCGGTCGACAGCGTCACCTCCGGCCACGGGATGTCGGAATTTACGAGCTGGGTGCGGATCTGCTCGACGCCGCCCAGCGGATTGCCGGCCGCGGCCAGCACCCGTTCGGCGTCCTCGTTGAGGGTATGCGGCGCGCGGCGCAGCACGTTTTCCAATCCAAAGCGGAATTTGCCCAGGCCCGGATCGGAAGCGACAAAGCCCTCGATCTTGTCCTTGCCGACGTTCAGCAGCTCCGGTTCGACCCACGAGGTCGCCTCATCGAGCTGCGAGCCGAGCGCCGTGGACTGCTGGCGACGCTCCTGGTTGACCGATACCTGGGTGTCCTCGTCGGCCTTCAGCGAGGCGTAGGCGTCCAGCCGCGCGGCCCTGCGCCCAAGGTCGGACATCGCCTGAAGCGCCTCGCGCAAGGCGCCGGCGTTGTCGCCGAGGTGACCCTTGTACTTCGCCACCGACGGCAGGGCGTCCAGGATCGACTGCCGCTCGGCCGCCCAGGCTTCCGGCGTCGGATAGAGCTCGGTCAGGTTCCAGGTTTTCGGCACGGCCGTGGCGTCGGCGGCCCAGGCGGGGGCGGACGCGGCGGCGGTCAGGACGGCGGACGCAACGAGGATGTCGCGGCGGGAGAGCTCAGACATGGGGGAGACTCCGGGGGAAAATGGTCTGGCTCGCACTCCACCATTCCCCATCACGGGCCACAAGGCGCCCGAGATTACATCCCTGTAATGGAGCCGGACCGCCTAGAACGGAATCTCGTCATCCAGGTCGGCCGAAAAGTCCTCACGAGGGCCGGAGGGCTGAGCGCGGGGGCCGCTGGAGAAGCCGCCGCCGCCGGCATAGTCGCCCTCGCCCGCATCGCCGCCGCGGCCGTCGAGCATGGTCAGCTCACCGCGGAACTTCTGCAGGACGATCTCGGTGGAGTACTTCTCGACGCCCGCGTTGTCCGTCCACTTGCGGGTCTGGATGGCGCCCTCGATGTAGACCTTGGCGCCCTTGCGCAGGTAGCTCTCGGCCACCTTCACCAGGTTGTCGTTGAAGATCACGACCCGGTGCCACTCGGTCCGCTCCTTCTTCTCGCCCGAAGCGCGGTCGCGCCAGGACTCGGAGGTGGCGACCCGAAGGTTGGCGACGCGGTCGCCCGAATTGAGAGTGCGGATTTCGGGGTCGGCGCCCAGATTGCCGACCAGAATGACCTTGTTAACGCTGCCCGCCATGGCGAGGGCTCCCTTGAACGCCCGGCGACCTGTCCCCCGGGAAGACCCGACCGCCGGGCCTCCGGCGCGCCGGAATCTGCGCACGACCCTAGCGGGGCGAAAAACGCGCGTCTACAGGAATGTTCTCTTTCCGTTCACGGCGCGGATCATTGATCCACAGGCATTACGCCCGGCACCGCCAGCCGCCCGTCCCCGGTGCGCACCAGCGCCGGAAACTGGGCGCCCTCGTAGCTCTGCGAGGTGAACACGCCTTCGGGTTTTATGAAGATGAAGGTCCCTTGGTAGGTCCCGGTCACATAGTCGTTGCGCAGGCCCAGGTGGGCGAAGCGCAGCCGCATGCCCTCGAGCTGCGCGGCGCAGTTCTCCATGTTGGGCATGTTCTCGGCGACGACGTTGAACTTGGCCTTGCCCTGCTTGTCGAAGGCCAGCGCGTAGCAGACGCCCCGGTCGAACGGCGGCTCCAGCTTCTTGGCGCATCCGGCGAGGAGGAGGACGGCGACGGTCGCGGAGAGGAGCAATCTGGTCATGCGGCGAGCCTAGCCTCCTCAACCGGCAGGGGGAAGCGAGCAGCCGGGGCCCTGATCGGCGAGCGGCGAAAAGCGGCGGTTGTCGCTCGAGAGCTCTACCCGGCCGGTCACCAGCCGCAGGGTCTTGTCGCCCCAGCGGCCGTAGAGCGCCTGGCCTGCCCCTTCGCACTGGCCGGCGAACAGCATCTGCACGCAGGCCGCGCGGCTCATGTCGCCCACCGGCCGCCAGCCGGCCCGGCCGGCATAGCGCCAGCAGGTGGCCGTGACGCCGCCCTCGGCTTCCGGGGTGTCGGGATCGATCGGCGCGGCCACGACCGGCGCGGGCTGGGTCGCGGCCGCCGGCGGCAGGGGCGTCAGCACGGTGCCGGCCACGTCGGTCGCCGCCAACGCGCCGGTCTGGTCGAGACCGACATCCAGAGCGCCCGTGGCCACGCCATTGCGCTTGGCGCACTCGGCCAGGGTCAGCTCGCCGACCACCTGGCCGTCCACGAAGCAGCGCAGCGGGCGGTTGGTGTCGAGCTTCTCGTCCGGCAGCCGCTGGGTCTCGACAACGAGCCCGCCCTGCGAGGCCGGCGGGGGGCGATCGGAGCCCTTGTCGTGCGACATGATCATGAAGGCGATGCCCAGACCCGCCGCCAGCGCGACCGCCCCGCCCGCCACGATGATCGCCGTGCGATCGCTGGCGTCGAACTGCTTCTCCGGCTGCGGCGTGTTCGGCTCTTGCGTCATGCTCCGTCCGCTACCCTGCGCGCTCTCCCCTTTCAAGCGACGCGTCGGAGATACCGGAACGAAGCATGGACCGAGGGGTTGATTCAGCCATGCGAAAGCTACGCTTCGCTGAAGAGTAAGGAGGTCGTCATGGACCCGCGGAAAGATGTCGAAGGCCTGAAGATGGCCGACGTTGACGACGAAATCGCGCAGGACGCCGGCTTCGAGGAGGAAGACGAAGAGTTCGAGGAAGAGGATCAGAAGAGCGGCCGCGACACCGAGCGTGAGCTCGATCACGGCCTGAAGGAAACCTTCCCCGCCAGCGACCCCGTCTCCATCAATCCCGGCGCGGATTGACGCTCCCGGCGCTTGCGTCTCGCCAATCGGCCGTTAGCTTGCTATCCCTCGATTTGAACAACTGTTCGAATGCGCATCGGTGCGTGTTCGGCCCAAGGGGATAGAGCCTGCCGATGAGTTCACGTTTCGAGGGCACCACAGACTACGTCGCCACCGAGGACCTGAAGGTCGCCGTCAACGCCGCCATCGCGCTGGAGCGACCGCTGCT
>Ga0157373_10003204_pt1 | contig 12381 bp, 10 predicted proteins | sample C65metaG_FD_113460 | JGI IMG/M metagenome (GOLD analysis project Ga0157373, IMG submission 113460) | Corn rhizosphere microbial communities from Kellogg Biological Station, Michigan, USA - C6-5 metaG | ecosystem: Host-associated > Plants > Roots > Rhizosphere > Soil | place: USA: Michigan... | reverse complement strand
TGGAAACGGAAGTATACCGGGGTAGGAGTGAGCGAGTTGCGTGAGCTGCGGCAGTTGCGGGAAGAGGTGGGGCGACTGAAGCGGCTGGTGGCGGACCTGAGCCTGGACCGGCAGATCCTGCAGGAGATCGTGTCAAAAAAGCTGTAAGGCCTCGTGCGCGTCGGAAGTTGGCGCGCTGGGCGCAGGAGGCCTATCGAATCAGCGAGCGGCACTCGGCGCGGATCGTGAACCTGGCGATCGGGACACTGCGGTACGAGAGCCGGAAGGTCTTCGATGAAGTGTTGCGACATCGCTTGCGAGAGCTGGCCGGAATGCATGTGCGCTACGGCTATCGGCGCTTGACCGTGCTGTTGCGACGCGAAGGCTGGCACGTGAACGCGAAGCGCATCTACCGGCTGTACCGAGAGGAAGAGTTGATCGTGCGGACGAAGCAGAGGCGAAAAATGGCGCGACGACGGGCTGTCCCCAGCGGCGTCGCCTCGCGACCGAACCAGTGTTGGAGCATGGATTTTGTGAGCGACAAGTTGGCCGACGGACGTTCGTTCCGCATTCTGACCGTGCTGGACCAGTTCACGCGGGAGTGTGTTGGGTTGGAAGCTGATCGTTCAATGACGGGGACGAAAGTGGCACAGGTGCTGGAACACGCACGGCACGAACGGGGCCACTTGCCGGAGAGCATCACCGTGGACAACGGGAGTGAGTTCTGCAGTCGTGCGCTGGAAGTCTGGGCGATGACCAACGAAGTGCAATTGTGTTTTATTCGGCCTGGGCGTCCGGTGGAGAACGGATTCATCGAAAGTTTTAATGGCCGGTTGCGCGACGAGTGCTTGAACGTGGAGTGGTTCTCGTCGCTGGACGACGCGCGAGCGAAACTGTCGAAGTTCCACGAGCATTACAATCGCGAGCGTCCGCACAGTGCCCTGGCGGACCGGACACCCGCAGCATTCGCGGCATTGCACCGGTCGAAGGAGAAATCTTCTACGTTGATGGGGCGCGCACTCCAGAGTCTCTTGATCGAGCCTCTGGAGTGCGCGAAAACCGCGTCGGAAGCGGGAGAAAGGACTTACACTGCCCGAAACCTCTAACGTCCCTTGTGACAGAGAATGGGAGCGGTTCACTGGCAACGATCATCGAGCAATTGGTGCGCGGAGTAGCGGCTGCGGCAATCGCACACACTATCCAGGAAGAGTGGGGCCATGCGCAAGCCTTGAGCCGGGGCGCTCTAGAAAGGGAACTGACAAGCTTGCGCCTGAGCATTAGAGATTGTGGACTCGGAAACAAGCAGTCCGAGCCTTCAACCATCCCTGATGATGGTCTGCAGTTGTCGCCGCTGGCTAGGTTCACAAGACTCGCGCAGTTTCAAGCAACGCGCATAGATAGGCTTCACAAAAAAGAGTTAGCCCAAGGTAAACCGCTCCCGGCACTAGGTCAGGCGATTAGAGATTATGCGAATATACTCCTCGGACTCCAACAAATGCGCTTCGATCGCGGCGTAGATAAATACAATAGAATCAAAGTGACAAGCCGCGAACAGCAGGCAGCCGAAGAATCGCGCAAGGCTCTAGATAACCAGCACATTTACAACGCGGTTGCCGTATTAGAGGATATTTTCAAAAAGCGCAGCATACTGCCCGAAAAAACCTAGTGATATAGTTTCCGTTCTTAATGCAACCGTCCGACAGGACAGTTGCCGCACGTGGGGTGTTCGTGCACACCAGCTTTCTAAACTCTGGGGCCGTTCCTCGTTAGCTTACCGCGCTGACAAATCCCCAACAGCATACGGCCTCCTTCCCTATCGCACAGAATGGCGAAGCGGTGATTCGGGATAAGACCTATGGTGAATCATGGCGTGACACTTAGCGCATGCGCGCACCGTTCTATTTGATCGGGAAGAGCCGGCGCCAAGATGATCGTCTGGATCCAGATTTGGTGCGACTCGTGTTAAGGTCGGCGGAATTTCGCGTAATTCCCCAGAGAAATGCATCTTTTGGGTGATTGACTCACATTGCAGTCGCTCGCATGCTAGGAAGAACATGTCCTTCGAGGGGGTACGCCCCTTAAGTCGAATTCGGAATATTACTAGTCATGTGTATGGGCGCGATTCGAGATGTGAGTGAGAAAAAACGACCTTTCAATTCGCATCCTCATCGCAGATTCAAATGCGATGCTGTGCCAACTAATTCGCGGGGCATTAAAAAGACGACGAGGCTTTAGCGTGGTCGCGTGCGCAACCAGTTTCAATGAAATTGTGAAAGCGATCGATAGCGAGAGTGTCGATTTGGCTCTCGTTGGCATGCACCTTCAGGGTGGCAGAAACACAGGTTTGCAAGCGGTGCTAGAGATACGGCGCCAGTATCCCACGATTCGCTGTGTGGTGCTGCTTGAGCGTTCTGAAAAGAACTTTGCGGTCGAAGCGTTCCGTGCGGGTGCGAAAGGAGTTTTTTTTCGTTCGGAAACCGACTTTGATTTGCTCTGCAAATGCATTAAGCGTGTGCATGAAGGCCAAGTTTGGGCGAGCAGCTCAGAGCTCCAAGAAGTCATAGAAGCACTAAGCCGATCCAATCCTTTCGAGTGGGTGAAACCAAAAAAGACGAAACCTCTCACTATTCAAGAGAGTAAGATCGTCCGGCTTGTCTCGAAAGGACAAAGCAACCGCGAAATCGCGAGTCAACTAGGTTTGAGCAGCCATACCGTCAAAAATTATCTTCTCAAGATTTTCGATAAACTCGGTATTTCGAATCGCGTCGAATTGGCCCTTTACGAAGTCGCTCAGGAACGTAGCGACGAGGCGCTTGATCCTTCACAGGTTGCGAAGCGCGCGGGTTGATTGCCCGCAAATAGAAAGCCCAAGCACGAATGCCTGGGCTTTAGGGCCGCCATCACTCACCAACGTTTGCAACCCTAAACCTGAAGTTCTTAGGTAGAACACCTTCGCAACGGTTTAGAAGCCGAGGGCGGCTTCGCGGATCTCAAGACTCTTTGAAGGTCAAACAGTACTCCTGCCGCTTTGAGCACGGAGTTTTCTGGTGCGTGAACTGCTGGGGGAAGTTTCTCTTCCGGAGTTACCGGACTCATGGCTCGCCCAGCTGAGTCGTGGATCATCTCTGCAGTGATGAGTCGTTCCCGGCGGGAGAATGCGTTCTGCAACGCGACTGAACACACACTATTGACCAAGCGCGGAACACCCTCTGAATGAATGAATAACGCCTCTAAAGCTTCGGTACTAAAAATTGGCCTTAAGTCCATATCTGACTGAGCGCCTCGAATCCGGGCCGCAATATAGTTGCCGAGCTCGGATTGTTCTAATGGGCCGATGCGAATGTGGTCTCTCGGGTGCGCCGAGCTAGAGAAACCGCTTGAGGTCAGTCGATTATGAACTGCGGGAAGTCCCGCGAGCACGAATTGTAAACCCGACTCCGCGATTGACTCTGTCGCAAACAGGCGAACTTGTTCCAGAGATTCCTGTGATAACGATTGTGCGTTATCTACAAATATCACCGGGTATTCGTGGCTAGATGCCATCTTGAAAGAAAACGGATAGGTAGTGGACGAGAACCACTGGTGCGCGAGGACGTATTGCGCCGGGATGTTTCCAGTTCGTAGCAGTTCCATTAAGCAGGCTATGACGTGAGTCTTTCCTGTACCCGATTCTCCTGTCAGTACCAAAACCTTCTCATGGGCCAGGATGCCCGAATACAGATTGCTTAACGCTGCCCTGTATGGCGCGGTAAGACAAAGGAACGAAGGATCTGGTGTGGGAAGAAAGGGTTCTTTATGAAAACCATAAAACTCTAGACGGCCAGAACCCGTTGCAGTGATTGGTGCTCGGCTGGACGCAGCTGGTGGCAAACTGTAAGCTCGCGCCCGGGTCTTTTCGGCGATAAGTTCACCACGCGCGAAGTCTGCAATCACCTCGTCTAAGATGTCAGTATTTACCTGTCGTGCGCCAGTTGCCGCCAGCAACAATAGAGCATTGAAACAAAGCGTATTTATTTCGCGTGGTACGCCTTTACTTACAGCCCATAACGAGGCAATCGCGTCTGCAGTAAACAGGGACTGACCGCGATATTGTGATATGGAAAGACGGTGTTCGATATAGCGGTGCGTTTGCTCTTTATCGAGCGGCAAAAGGGTGTTCACGATCGTGATGCGCTGCTGAAGCTGCTTCAACGCCGTGTCCGCCAGCTTAACCGCAAGCTGGGGCTGACCTGCAAGGATAATCTGCAGCAATTTGTCAGTCGGACTCTCAAAATTCGACAGTAGCCTTATGGTTTCCAAGACCGCAGGACTGAGACTTTGCGCCTCGTCAACAATTAGAATGGTTCGCCTGCCCTTACGGCGTTCATTGATTAACAAACGGTTGATCACACTCTGTACCTGCACCATATCTGAAGGTGGATCTGCCTCGTCCAGCTCCAGTGCGAAATGACGCAAAAAGTCCTTAGAATTGCCCTGGAGCTGGAAGAGAAATGCTGTCCGGGCGATCTTGTTGAAACGATCGAGAACGTCAAAGAGTATTGTTGTCTTGCCCATTCCGGGAGGAGCAATCAGCGCCTGAAATCCTAATCCACATTCCAGGCCGATGATGAGAGATGCGCGTGCTTCAGCATGACTTGGAGTTTTATAGAAGTACCGGGGGTTGGGCGTCGGGCCAAACGGGTTTTCCGTAAGGCCTAGCTTCTCGAAGACAGAATTTGGTTCATTTGCAGACGGCATTTGTGAGTCCTGAGTTGAAATGCAGAGGTATGCTGCGCGTAAGGTGCAAGCGCGGCCATCCGCAAGGGCGATAGGGCTTTGATCGTAGCTTTCTGCTGGCGGCCCGTACTCAAACCAGTATGCTTGTGACGGCCAGCTTTGCGAGCTCTGTTATTTAGTACATAAAGTCAGGCTGTATTCGGATTGTGCAGCCGTCTAATGAACTGTGGAGACTAGGTTGCTCGGCGGAGCAGGCCCATTGCATGACGGCCCACTTTTCGTGGTGTAGGGCGAGGCGACCACGCAGTTCTTTGGCTGAGGTGGGATTGGCGGAGCTGCAAAAACCGAGGATACGGGAGTCAACATCGAATCTGCCGCCTGGCCGAAGGTGTTATTCGTCGGGGTCGCGAAACAACCGCTCCCATCCCAATACCCAGAATGAGTTCCGTCAGGCTTAATTTCATCGGCTACATTGTTGGACACGGTGGTGGGCCCGCATGCGGCCGTGTACTGTTTCCAAACGTAAATTGCGGTGTTCCCCCCACCTGAAACAGGATTTGTGTTAAACACCTTATTACTATCCACGATTTGGTTAGTACCGTCGGCTATTCCGATTCCGCACTGTCCCGCATTAAGAAGCATATTGTTTTTGAACTGCATCGAGTTAGCTGAATCATCTGCCATTAGACCGCAACCAGAGGCACTGTGTCCGCCGGTTACGAAGTTTCCCTGCACGAGCGCTCCATTCGTGTACCCGAAATTGATGCTATCTTCCTGGTTCTCGGGATAGAGATATCGGGTTGTGTCGACCGAGGATAGGGTGTAGTTGTTGCTGATCGTTGCCGCAGCGCAACCATTCCAGCACTGAAAATTTTGCCCGCGCGGAAACGGACCCCGAGGGTTCAGCAGAAAATTGCCAATTAATGTGATTCCATTTACGCCTTGGGCCTCAATGTTGGATTCGCCATATGCGATGACGTTTCCCTGTACAGTGACGCTCTTTGTCCCATTGTGAATGAATATCCCATCGTGAGAGTCGCAGCAGTTGCCACTCAACGTTTCAGGGTGGATATAACTGTCATAAACTGCGATTCCGCTGCCGCCTGAAATGTTGATTCCATTTGCAGTTGAACCACCGCTGCAAGGACCGATTTCTGAGTTTTGAATCGTGATATTAGTCGAATTCACAATTGTGACGCAATCACCAGTGGTGGACGTGATTCTCAATCCCTGAATCGTTGTGCCATTTTGACCGTTAATGACGATCGGGCCGGAGGGCGTAAGGCCGGCACTAGGCAAAGCCTTTAACAGAAGCAAAACGGAGATTGCGAGGTGCGTAACGGGGAGCGCTCTCATGGCGAGATTCTCCCATGATGGAAAGCACTTAGGGAGGTGCCGTCAGTTCATACTGCGGGACATATCGATAGTACATGTTCGAGCCAGCCAATCGGTCTCAACCGAAGCTGCCAACCCTGCTTACTCCGTTGCACTCACCGCCTTCGTTTTTCCACAACATTCGTTCCACACCACTCGCAAAGCAAATTCGGAACCGTAAATCAAGTAACGTCTCCACAGTCTCTGGGGTTCTTGCCACAAGCGAAAGGACCATTCGAGTCCATGCTCCCGCATCCAAACCGGAGCCTGCTTCACTCGTCCGCTGACAAGGTCAAATGCTGCCCCAACCCCGACGAGAACTGGCACGTTCAGACGATTTTGGTGCACGTACATCCAGCGTTCCTGTTTGGGCGTACCCAGGCCCACCCAGAGGATGTCTGCATTTGCTCGGTTTAGCATCGCCACTACTTCGTCATCCGCGTCGGAGGAAAGAGCCCCGAATGGTGGCGAGTGACAGCCTGCTATACGGATCTCGTGGCTCCGTCGCAGAGTATCGGCCAACGTAGTCGCCACCCCGGGTGCTCCACCATAAAAGAAATGCCGATATTTGTCGCCCGTATGCTGGCAGAATGTCTGCATGAGTTCCGGCCCATATACACGACGTTCGAGCCGATATCCACGTCTACGTCCGATCCAAACAAGAGGCATTCCATCGGGAACGACAAGGTCAGCTGTATTGAGGATCCGCTTGAAAGCGGCATCATGTTGAGCTTCAATCACTCCGTGCATACCCGTAACTGCTACGTAGTTGCAGCAACTCCGCTCCGAAATGCATGATTCCATCCATTTAACCGCATCAGGGACTTGAACTGCGTTCACAGGGACACCGAGTACATAGAAGTGTACTTTTGGTTCCCAAACACCTGCGTTCGAGTTTCGAGTGTTTTGCATTGTTAACGTGATGTCGAAATGTCATGACGCAGCCGCGAGCATTTGCGCTTTACTCCCTGGGATTCTGTTGTTTTTCTCCAGCTCTTGATATATCCAGGGATAAGTTTTTGAGAGTCCGTCGTGTAGCGAGATGGACGGCTCCCATCCGAGAACTCGCCTCAAAAGGCTGTTGTCGCTATTGCGTCCTCTAACTCCTTGTGGCGCTGCAGTGTTATGGCGCTTCATCAATTCTTTCCCGGCAATTTTCGAAGCTAAATCAAGCAGCCCATCGATAGTTATCAACTCGTCAGTTCCGAGATTAAGTGCGCCGCGGAAGTCTGAGCTCATAATGCGAAGCAGTCCCTCGACGCAGTCATCTATGTACATAAAGGAACGTGTCTGCTTCCCGTCACCCCAAACCTCAATTTCATCTCCATCCTGTGCAAGAGCGACCTTCCGACATATGGCTGCGGGCGCTTTCTCTTTTCCACCTTCGTACGTTCCAAGAGGCCCGTAAACATTGTGAAATCGCACAACGCGAGTTTCAAATCGATAGTCGCTCCAGTAATATCGGCATAACTCTTCTGTGAAAAGCTTCTCCCAACCATAACCCGGTTCCGGCGCCGCTGGGAACGCATCTTCTTCGCGTAACGGCGTAACATCGGGGTCCTGCTGCTTGGTTTGCGAGTACACACATGCGGAGGAGGAAAAAAGAAAACGCTTCACATTGTTTTGCCGAGCAGCCTCGAGCATATGAGCATTGATGAGAATGTTATTGCGGGCGATGTTGGCATGGGATGCTGTGATATATCCGATGCCTCCCATGTCCGCCGCAAGATTATAGACTTCTTCGATTTGGTCAGAGGCGATAGCCTGACACGCCGTCCATGATCGAAGATCAGAGATCCTGAATTCGTCGGCGGGGGAATCCTCATACTCCGGATACTTGATGTCCACACCACGAACCCAGTGGCCGTCGGACTTGAGACGTTTGACCAGGTGATGGCCGATAAATCCGCCCGCACCGGTTACCAAAATGCGCTTTGAATTGCTCATGGGATTTGTTCCTTTCACTATGTGTTGTGTTGCGGCGATGAGAATCAGAACCTGGAGAGGGCGGCACTCAGGCCAACTTATTTGCTGTTGGAAGATCCCTCTGCTGGATCTGTCCGGAAATCAGCAGCTCGCTTCGATGGAACCTGCGCTTCAAATCGCGGAATTGCTTCAAGAGAAATATGGGCGCAAAACAATACGCGACAATGATCACATGGTCAAACGCTCTAAGAAATTTGTATATAGAAATGTCCCACGCTCGAAGCCAGCTACTTCCGCTTAACCAGGACTGTTTTGCGGAACAAACGGCCGGCCACTCTTTAGCACTCGCGCTCCTCCAGCGAGAAAGGAACGCAGCTATTTTCTTCTGCAAGTCAGCCGGCAAGGCTGTCGCGTCTGGGCGGTGCCGAGCAATCCGTCCAGTTCTGAGCAGCAAGTGATGCCCGGCATCATATATTGCGCGCTGGTCGGCGCCATTGAGGCAAGCGATTGAAGTCAGGTAAGGGATATCTAAGAACCTGCATATGCGTCGCATCTCGCGATCAGGGCTCGCAACCAGGTTTTCATAATGCAACTGGTGGACACGAAATCCGTGCTCAAGAAGCCACTCACATTGCTTTCGTAGGACCTCGCAGGACATCAAAGTGCGGTGAAGCATCCCCGGCCGATCGAAGTACGAAGGCTCCTCCCCAGCGAGCACTGCCTTCGCGTTAATGACGCTGCGGCAAATGGCGGCAGGATCGCGCCAAATAATGATAAATCTCGCATCTGGATAGGCGCGGGCGCAGCGATGCAGGGAGTCAAAGTAGTTGGGAGATTTATCGCCCCAAACGAGTGCACCTTTTTTTTGCGCGTACTCGCGAAAGATTTCTTCTGCAATTTCATAAAGCCGATGAGTCTTTTGCGTGAGCTTGGCGCGATTAAGTCCGTGCCGCTCTGGAGCGGCATTCCAAAATTGCCATCGTATGGCCCATTGCTTTTTCACTAGCGGAATCCAGAACAGTGGTTTCAGGATGAGGAGGTCTCCCTCATACATGAGTGCAACTTGCGGATGCTTGTTCAGCAACGAATACAAGAGCGAAGTTCCGGAACGCCAGGTGCCGACGACGAAAAGGGGACCACTCCAGCGACTCATGCTTTCTCCTAACCGCGATTAATCAAACGCCAGGTGCATGGCAATAGGCATGACTGCGTTAGCTTGCTGTCCCGCTCGCTTTTGAAGGAGCAAGGAAGGGTGATGCTTAAGGAGCGCCGATGGCATGCTGATAAACCCGCATCAAAAGTGGATAGTTAGTGTCCGCGGTATATTTAGCCTCGTACTCTTTGCGAGCTTCCTTTCCCATGTTGCTCAGCTGCTCTGAATGTTCGCAAGCCCAATTTACTTTTTTAGCGAGATCTCGCGAATCACCAGGAATAAAGGTTAGGCCGGTGCGCCCATTTTCAACTTGTTCTTCCATAGCTCCTAAACGCGAGCAGACGACTGGCACTCCACACGCAAACGCCTCCACGACTGTGAGCGGAAAGCTTTCGTACCACTCGCTTGAGAAGATCAGCATGCGTGCACCCTGCATTAACCGCATCAATTCTGCATGCGGCAAGCAACCCACGAAGGTGATCTTATTTTTCGGGTTTTCGGCACAAAGCATTTCGAGCTTTTCCCGATCAGGACCGCCCCCGGCTATGACCAGCGGAATCGCGTTAGGCAATTGTCGCCACGCCGAAAGCACAACACTTACACGTTTTTCCGGAGAAAGGCGACCGGCGAAGAGCGCGTACTCTCCAACCCCAATGCGCGCACCGGGGTCCGGGTACACAAAATTTGGTTTTACAAAGATTCTTTTGTTCGTAAAATGAGCCGCCTCGAATTTTTTGCGCGCGAACTCGGAAAGCGCTATATAACTCGCTACGTCGCGCGACCAGGTCTGGCGGAGACGATGAAACGCCAGCATGAGTGCCACCGTTGCGGTCGCGGGGCGGGATTCGCGATAACAACCATGTTTCACACTACGCCAAAGCGTCTGGGCCACGCATTCTTCGCAGACACTCCCGTGGCGAAAAAATGTAGCCGCGGGGCATAACAATCTGTAGTTGTGAAGGGTTTGCACAACTGGAACTTGGGCTTCAGTGCACGCAGCATAAACCGAGGGGGATATCATCAGGAACGTGTTGTGGACATGAACCAGATCAGGCCTTTCGCGCCGCAGTAAACGGCTGAAGTTAGATCGCGAGTCTCGCGCCCATACTGTTTTGCTGGCCAACTCCAGACGTCGTATCCCCTCATAGGAGTGTACCTCAAAATTGTCTCTGACGTAAGTAATGACCTTGTGCCCTCGCTGTTGTAAAAGCTGCTTTTCCTGCTCAAAGACGACATCTTCGCCTCCCGGTTGTTGATATCGATTGTGGACGAGTATTATTTTCACAAAGGCCTACCGGATATGCGATGGTTATCAGTCAGAAAAAGAACTTCGCTGTTAGTGAGGTACTGGACGGCCGGTTTATTGTGAACGTAATCGAAGAGATCCTTGAGTTGTTGCCACAGTCCTAACTCGTCTATTTCCCAGGAATGCCCATATAAGTGCCACACACCCCCATGCTTCAGCACTGAGTCAAACAAGTGTTTTCCCAATTCAACCCAATTATCACAGTGCTCCTTGTGAAAAGAGTACGTGACGAGGCGATGTAGCGTGGTTCGCCTCATAAGGTTTCTCAAGTATGTAGATGGTCCATGGGGAAACGATTGTAAGCTGGTCGGCATTTCAAACCGAGAAAAATATCTGGTTGTGGCGAGCATCCGGGTAGTGCGTGCTCCTGCGAAGCCCGCCTGCTTCACGACTTCGATGGCAGACGCGTCATAAGCGCCCGAGGGGTAGCAGAACATCTTCACCGGGGCCGCCAAGACGTCCTCCAGTGCGGATTTGGAAGAGACAATTTCGTGTGCCAGCTCATTCCGAGGCATTCCAGTCAGAAGACGGTGCGAGCATCCGTGGGCGCCGATTTCGAATCCGGAGTAAGACAGCGTTCGAAGCTGTTGCGAATTCAAGAGTGACCGAGCATGCCGGATAATAGGTATGTAAAACGTAGCTTTTATTCCGCTAGATTCAAGAAGTTCGCACAACCTTAGGTCTGCCCCATCACCGTCATCCCAACTGGTGGTAACAATTGACGCAGGTTGCTGCCTCTTGACTGTATAACCGCGCAAGGATTCACCTCCGAAAAAACAGCTCGAGATATAGACTTCTAGCGCGCGACAATGCTTGTGGCTTGATCTTGGGGAAAGACGGGAAGGCGCTGACACATGACAAGTGTGGTCTTGCTTCTCGTACCGTTGTAAGTTCGATAGCGAATCATTCCCAACGAGAGCCCGACAAAAAAGTAGAAGGGAACAGCGCCAGAAGGGAACTCAAGTCCTGGTTCCACCTGCAGCACGATCATGAATATCATGTACAAAAGGACAAGCCATAAGATTAAACCGGACGAGAATGAGTCTTTCGAGTGCCGCCGTCTAAGCGCGTAAACATAGCGCTTTAGCAGGCAAATATGAAAAGCTACCCAACATATCAGGCCCACCACTCCCAGCCTTGCAAGAATACTCAGGCCGGAATTATGTGGCTGGCGCACTGCCGCAAAATGGTTCCTGTCATCGAGGTAATCAATCAGCGGCTGGCCGAAGCCGACGCCTACCCACGGACTCGAGTAGAAATGATTGAGCGCTTGCTCGAACCAGTCCAACCGACTTTGCACCGAGCTCCCCGGCGTACCTTCCGCACCGGAGATGCTGCGGAGGTGTTCACGGAAAAAGTCGAGACTTACTGGGCCTATACGGCCAGGAATTTCAACCTGCCAGACCGTACTGACGACATACACACACAGAACCGCTGCCAAAACAACAGACGACAGTTTGATCGCTGCTCTTTTCTCGCGTGTGAGGACAAGGAGAACGACTGAGCAAACGATTCCTATGTACATTGACCTGTCTTGGTGTAAGGCGATTCCAAAAAGCTGCAGAAGCACTAGGGACAAGTTTAGCCACACTGGCAAGCGGAGCACAGTCTGCGACAATAGAAGACAAAACAGCGTTCCGGCAAGCAAGTAGATGTAGGTCCCATGGTAAAACCCGAACACTGGGACCTCTAAAAATACTCCTGATGACGGAGACCAATCCTTGATCTTGTCCGCCCAGGGAAAAGAAAGTGCATAGATTAGGTTTATTGCAAGAATTCCGAACAACCACTTAACCAACGGTTCGACGGTGCTTTGCTTGGCTGCCCAGAAAAACCCGAGGCAGATGAAGATGCTATCGTTAAACATTGAGGCATCACGTACCGCCCACAATCCATAACGAGGAAAATCGAAGAGCAGATGCAGGGA
>Ga0157373_10003199_pt1 | contig 12387 bp, 10 predicted proteins | sample C65metaG_FD_113460 | JGI IMG/M metagenome (GOLD analysis project Ga0157373, IMG submission 113460) | Corn rhizosphere microbial communities from Kellogg Biological Station, Michigan, USA - C6-5 metaG | ecosystem: Host-associated > Plants > Roots > Rhizosphere > Soil | place: USA: Michigan... | reverse complement strand
TGTGCTTTTAGAAATGATAACTCTGCCGTGGCTTTTTCGGCTTCAGCAAGAAGGGCGCGCTTTTCTGATAGTTGCCACTGCTTCATTGAGCGCATGGCTGATCCCAGGCCTATCATCATGACAAAAATAAAGATCGCAGTGATATCCAATTGCATCGCCGGAAATCTGCCAGGAATTGCCCTTTCAATGCCTGGTCGGGGCAGGCCTTCAAAATGACTTCTCCCGGGCGGCGGAGGCGGAGGCATCTCATGTGGCTGGGGGCGATTATCCATTCTGTTCTGAGACACCAGCTGATCAAAAGGTTTGATTAAAACAATAGCAAAAAGCAGCAGCAGCAGCGCCAGCCAGTAGGCGGTATATTTTTGCTGCAGGAAGAGCTTTGGGAGCAGGATTTCTGTATGCAGGTAGAAAACAAAGATGTAGAGACAGCTGAACAACAGGTACCTGGATGAAGTGGCAATCTGGAAGATATCAGATCTGCCGTTTTGGGTCATAAAGATCACGGGAATGGTCAGAAATATCAACCAGGCGATAAGGTGCAGCAATGCCAAAGATCTTTTGATACTGATCATCATCAAATATAAGGTAATTCTAAAGCAAGCAGTACGGCATTGTTACTTAATGCTTCCATTTCTGTTTCAGTGATATCCCATAGGGCGAGTCCGTCATTCGCATGAAGGAGCCGCTCCTGCACTTCAAAAGCACCGGACAGCACGTAGTAAAAGCAGCGTTTTCCTGTAAGATGATGAGTTGTTTCATGCCGGCCCTGAAACATCCCCATCCAGAGATGAGCAATATTTGAGGACATGATTTTTAGCATACTGCCATTGCTCTCAGACAACTCAAAATCAACGATATTGAAAAGATAATCCTCAGGGCTCAGCTGATGTGCGAGTGAGAGTATGATAAAATTGATGCCTTCTTCATCATATGGATTGGCGATTGTGATGTTCAATGAGCTGGCAGAGCTGATGGTAGCGACCTGCCCTACCATCAGCTCCTTCTCCATGTTGTCGCGATTATCTTTGTAGATAAGATCCCCTGTTACAGGGATTAGAATCATCGTCGAATCTGCCGGAGCCTCCAGGTTGATTTCATCCTTTGCTGCCAGGAACTCGTTCCGCAAAGACTGCAGGGGGCCAAAGGAATCTGTTTCCCCGGCGAAGAATCGTCTTCCCAGCTGCTCAGCCAGGAATATGCGTGCTGGTAAGGTGGTCATATTAAGCGGCGTTAATTTTCATTTCGAGTGCGAACCCATCAGTCAGGCTTCCACTGACAGTGGCGACTTCAATCTTCAGCATGTCATCACTGAAGACGTTATCATTTGCATTATAAGTATACCCCGTCATGCCTTTTTTATAACCGTTAACCAGTGCTACCGCTGTACCTGATCCCTCAGGGAAAGCAATTTGAGTTACTTTCAGTGAGTTACCATTGGAGCTGTAAACATGTACGTGTATATGGGTTGCCCTGCCGGAGTACCATCCGGGAAAGATACTGGTAAAGTTGACGATTCCATTGGCATCTGTTACCTGGCGGCCTCTCAGGAAATGTACTGACTGGTAATTGGTGGACTGCATCCCGGAGCCTCCATATTCGGAGTAATTGCCTTCGGCATCGCAGTGCCAGATATCAACGATCGCTCCAGCCAGGGGCACACAGCTGCTGTTGATGGTGATTTTTGCAGTCATTTTGTAACCTGTACGTCCATCGGTGATGTCGCTTCTGCTGTAAGAGGCAGGTACTTTTGTAGGAAACGGACCTTCGGTTTCTGTAGGTGCTACCGTACATGACGAAGAGCTGCTTCCGGTACTGGTGACGGTGCCTGTCCCCGATGGATCTGTAACTGTTGTTTCCTCATCTTTGCTGCAGGCTGCCAGGACTGCGGGCCCTGCCATTGCGCCAATCAGCAGGCTTCTTAAAAATTTCTTTCTTTCCATGATCTTTGTTGTTGTGATATGAAGATCTCTGGATTTTTTTTGATCGAAGAAATGTGACGATGAACCGGGGGATTGTGTCGGTGAAGACTTGGGCAGAGTGATTTTTGCGGTATCACTGATCGGTCTTTCTTTTGGGCAAAAAAGGGGCTTTAAAGGCACTGGAAAGGCGTTTTTTAGGTGTTGTTTAGGCCAAGGGGCTATCCAACCCCTAACCAAGGCCTTAGCAATGCCTAAGAAACGCCTTTACAAGGTACAGCAAGGCCTATTTTGTGGGTTATTCCTGATATCAGTTGACATGGTTTTTTTTAAAGATTTAACATTACTGTAATAACCTTTTGACTGATTAGAAATTTGAATTGAAAGCAGATTATTGTATTAATTTCATGAATTCTAATGCTGCAAAGAAATATAATACATAAGACACCGCTATAGGAATTATTGCTTTAACGTATGCGATAGCATTATCTTGCTCTTTCATAAAAATGTATAGCACTAAGTATGCACAGAGCCCTCCAATCAATCCCCCTATCGCGCCGCCTATCAAACAAAGTAATAATGGTACAATGGCCATAGTATACTGATACCATTTTAGCTTTTCAACAACCTGGATCACCTGATCGTTGATGATCAAGCCCGGTGTTAAGTTGGCGAAAGATCTGTTCCGAAAGGCTTTGATGTACTGTCCATCCTCAGTCGGGATAAGATATGGTTTACCTGGATCCTTTGACTGCTCCAACTTAATATCATCTTTAAAAAGCTTCATTTTGCCAGTCCAGATAGACGTTGTAATGGTGAACGTCGACTCAGGAAATAGGGATAATTTAAATTTGTGTTTCATGTGAGCGTGATTTGCTTTTATAGTTTTAGTTCAGTGGCGATCGTTTTGTTATTGTTGAGGTAAGATCATATCTGATGATTCCTACATTATTGACCGCTATCCACAGATGATTCTTCTCTTGATCCAGTAGTAAGTCATTTAGCTGGAATCTATTCAATGTACTCGGTCATAATAACCTTTGATTCAGAACAACCTTCTACAACAAGTAATCCTCCATCTACACAAATGTAGATATCTACTTTCACACAACAAAGTATACTAAATGAAGAATACGTATCTATGCACACCACTAAAAATAGCTAAATCAGAAACTAATTAAATTAAAAGGTTTTAATTTAAAGGAACAAATTTAAAATATTCTGATTAATTACCATTTTTCGCTATTGACGGTGACCAGAATCTCAAAAACCGACGTTTTGTTTTTATGCTATTCGTTCGCCTGGAACCCAAGGCGAAATAATTCAACGAAGTAAGTAGTAAGTTATCAGTATAAATACATTTAGGCCATGTCCATAAATTCCTATCTAAATTTAGAAACATCCAGCGATTTTCGGGTCTTCGATTTTGAAAGTGTGGGTAAGACCACCCTGAAGAAAAGGGCGCTGTTTGATCTAATTGATGAAGAGGAACAGCTATATAACTTAGCTCTTTGTACTGTAGCACCAGATGGGACTGAAGATTTTGATACAGAATCAAAAAATGGTGATATGGATATGGTTCTGGAAACTGTGGCTCACATTGCAAAAATATATAGTGACGAGTTTCCTACACGGAAGATCTATTTTAGAGGCAGCACGGTTGCCCGCTCCAGAAAATATCAGATGGGCATAAATAAGCATCTAGACGTTCTTACAAAAATGTTCGATCTTGAGTGTTTAATAATAGATGATAATGAAGATCTTACACTCAGAGAAGCCTTTCAGGCTGGAACTAATTACAACGCATTGATATTCACCTGAAAAGAGGCTTAATTATTTTTGCGGTAATTCGCAAACATACTCTTGGCTTGTAAAGCTTTAGGATTCAAAGGATCTGTTGTAAGTTTATTTAAACTTGGATTCACCTTAAGTATGATCACTTTTGAAGTCTCATCACTCTCAGTTTTAGTGCTGAACGGCTTTAATTTTGGATTGGATGGTATTACATTTGAAATTCCCATGAAAGCAGCACTGATTACCCTCGCACTATCAACCTTTTCAAGTTGATTTTGTTTACCGGTCGCACCAGATAATCTAGTTCTTAATGCTTTTGATATTGCCATAACTAAAATCGTTATCTCACTCAAAGATAGTGATTAAAACTAAGAACAACAATAATGCTAATTATAATAAGTATGGATCTGGCCTTGCTGATCATCTTATTAGGTTCAAGTTGCTTAGGTATTGGTCGTGTATTGCTCGTATACTGGTATATGTTGCCTTATCCGCTCCTTATAGTTGGTATATAGTTGCTTTATCAAATGGATATAGCAACTATACACCAACCATAAGGGAAAAATCTCCCAGGCTTATACCAACAAACAACGAGATACGAACGAGATACGAACAAAATAAAAATCACTCATATATTCAAAAAATCAGAGAACCAGGGCAGGATAGTACAGGATGCCGAATTTCAAAGAAAGATTTATTTTCGGTTACCTAAGTACAACCTAACCAAATACCATTTCAACCTTGAGCAATAAGCCCCTGAACTATATGTTATCCGATGATAAGGATCTTCTGAGCCGTATAAGTGAAGGTAATAAAACTGCTTTCAGCGTCTTATTAAACAGGTATCAGGCGCAAGTTTATACAAACGCCTTAAAAATTATCAAATCTCACGAATTAGCTGAAGAAATCGTATTCACGGTTTTTCTAAAGATCTGGCAACATGAGCACCTCAATCAGATTGATTCATTTGGAGCATACCTGCGTGTAACCACCAGAAACCAAACCTTAAAAGTATGGCGAAGCCTGCAGATTGAGGAGCGCAGGAACTTATATCTTCAAGTTCATCACAAATTGGAAGACCGGAATACAGAAGATTCAATTTTGTTTAATGAGACCAGCAGATTACTGGACGAGGCTGTGCGAAAACTTTCTCCACAGCAGGAAGCCGTGTATCAGCTATGTCATGTAGAAGGTAAAAAGTATGAAGAAGCAGCTGCGCATCTCTCCCTCTCAAAGCTAACCGTAAAAACTCACATGCAACTGGCCTTGCGCTTCATCAGGAAGTATATGAAGGCCCATACAGAAATCGCTTTGGCACTGCTTTACTCCCATTTCATATTTTTCTAAAAAAAAATATTCTTTTCCATTACTCCTGTTGGTTCCGGGATGGGTCATGTATATAATCAGCAAATGATAGCATCATGTCTATCAAAGCCCTGCGCAGACCAATGAACGACAGAATAAAGTATTTGTATAGCCGCTATCGCGATAATCGCTGCACTCCCGAAGAATGGGAGGAGTTGATGACTTACCTGGAAGATGAGGATTTGTTCGCCACGATGATCGATCAATCATGGAACAACCAGGAAAATTCAGCTGATTCCTTATCTGCTGACAGCATCGAACGACTGCAACAAGCTGTATTAAAGCACCCTAAAACAAAGAATCGTAAATCAGGAAATTGGTATGCCTATGCTGCTGCCGCAGTGATCGCCGTATTTTTTTCCATACAGTTTTTCCAAACCAGAACAAAAGATAGCAAAGTCAATACAGCTCAAACCTACACTCGGATTGCGGATGTCCCGCCCGGCAAGGACAACGCTGTTTTGATCCTGGACAATGGAATAAAGATCGATCTGGAAAAATTAGTTAACAATGAAATTGTAAATGCTGGCAACCTAACAATCAGGAAAAAACAACAAGGCTGGATAGTTATAGGTAATAACATAAACTCTGCAATTCCCAGTTATACGCAGCTCAGCGGCAACATTATACGCACACCACGTGGAGGAGAATATAAAGTAACACTGCCGGACGGATCGCTTGTTACGCTAAATGCCTCAAGTTCACTCAGTTTTCCAGACATATTTTCAAAGTCTGAACGGCGCGTGGCACTAAGCGGAGAAGGTTTTTTTGATATCAAACATAAAGACCTCAATCAGAAACAGAAACTTCCATTCATTGTCCACACAGAAAACCATGACGTAAAGGTATTGGGAACAGCTTTCAATATACAGGCATACCCTCAGCAAAAACACGCTTTTACAACATTGGTACGTGGGGTCGTAAAAATCGGCAAAGCATCGGGACCATTACAGCAGCATGAACAAATCCTTAAACCAGGTGAGCAGGCTGCAGTGAGCGCTGCTGGAGCTGTAAATGTAAAAACCGTGGACCTGGAAGAGGTTACAGCATGGAAGGAAGGCTATTTCTTATTTAACAACCAACCTCTGCCAGCGATCATGGATCAGGTAGCACGATGGTATGATGTAGACCTGGAATATGCCGGCAAAGCCAAGTCTGTAGAGTTTTTCGGAATCTATTCCCGCAGCAAATCCCTGAAGTTTCTCTTACAGAATTTAGAAAAAACAGGCAAAGTTCAGTTTGACATTCTATCAGATAAAAATCATAAAGAAAGGAGAATAAAGATTAGAATCAGCTACACCTAGAGATAAAATGAAACCGGAAGTGTTACTAGCACTTCCGGCAGATTTGGGAGGGCTCTTGCAGGATACCCCCCAACAATGACTAGCCAAATTTTGACTAACAAATAAATCTTAACCAAATGTATAAAAAATACGCCGCTTTTAGCGGCATAAGCCTCTATGGCCTTTTCAAAAGCTTATTTATGATAAAAGCTATACTTGCAATAATATTAATCACGACATTCCAGTCCAACGCTGGCAGCTTTGCGCAAAGTAAAGTGACGCTAAAGGTTAAGGACATGCCCATCCGGCAGGTGTTTCTGCAGATTACCAAACAAACCGGATACAACTTCATCAGTGAGGGCGCCATCCTCGCCAAAATCCCTCCTGTCACCATCAAACGAAAGGACTGCAGCGTTCCGGAGCTCATGAACGCGATCCTGAACGATGCTGATTTTGATATTATTTATCAGCAGGACCGCACGATTGTTATCCGTGAGAAAACCAGTTCCAGATCTGCGCCCAGTCAGGAGATAACTGTACAGGGACAGGTCAACGATATAGATGGAAAACCTATTCCCAGTGTTTCTGTAACGGTGCTTACCAATGTAAATGTGGGTACACGAACAGATGGCAATGGTAAATTCTCCCTGAAGGTGCCATCAAATGCTACCCTGGTATTCACGTATCTCGGATTTCAGCGACAGGAAGTGGTTGTGGGCGCGGAGAGAAACTTCAGCATTGTGCTCAAACAAGACATATCTGCGTTGAATGAAGTCGTTGTTGTAGGCTATGGCAGCGAAACGCGAAGGAATGTTATCGGTGCGGTATCCACCATTAACCAAAGTGTGATCAAAGATCTGCCGGTAACAAGCATCGATCAGAAACTATCCGGACAAATGGCTGGCGTGCAGGTAAACCAGGCCTCGGGAACTCCGGGTGGCGGAATGGTGATCCGTGTGCGCGGCGCAGGCTCCATTGGGGCCGGTGACGACCCCCTGTATGTCGTTGATGGTTTTCCTATCAACAATAGTTACGATAAGTTCCAGAATCCGCTGAGTACGCTGAATCCTGATGATATTGAAAACATCAGCGTGCTGAAGGATGCTGCGTCCTCCGCCATTTATGGTTCAAGGGGCGTCAACGGTGTAATCCTGATCACCACCAAGAAAGGGAAAAGCGGTAAATCAACGGTCGACTTTTCTTTTTACACAGGTTTGCAGCATATCCCGGATTCGAGGACACTGGATATGATGAGCGCAGAAGAATTTGCTACATGGCGTGTAGAGCACAGGCAAGACCTGGCACGCTTTAACAATAAGCCCTTCAATATTAATGATGTACCTGAGTTATACCGAAATCCGGCAGCACTGGGAAAGGGTGTCGACTGGCTGGATGAGCTCACGCGCAATGCGCCGATGCAGAACTATAATGTTACGGTGACCAATGGTACAGATAAAACCAGGATCATGGCTTCGGGAGGATATTTTAACCAGCAGGGCGTGGTTCGTAATACAGGATTTGAAAGGTACTCACTCCGTATGAACCTGGAAACTACTTTGGCAAAAAACCTGACACTCGGCCTGAACCTGGCTCCGAGTTATACACTAAGAAAGCTATCAGATTCGGAAGGACATTTTGAAACGGGTGTGCTGACTCAGGCTCTTCTCACTACTCCAGTGTCTCAGGTACGCTTAGCGGATGGCAGCTTCAATCCTATCGTTACTTCACCTGACGCTTTTGCAAATTCCAACCCACTGAATGTACTGCTCAATACCAAAAGGCAGTCTAAAAATGTAAGGGCACTGGTGAACACCTTCCTCAACTGGCAGATCCTCCCCGAGTTATCTGTAAAGACCTCTTTTAATGTCGACTGGCAGGATGGGAAGTTCGATGTATTCCAGCCTTCCTACGTGGGTGCCTTTCGCAATCCACCACCACAACCTGCACGGGGACAGTTTGATTCCAGCGTCCTGCTGAACTGGCTCAATGAGAATACTGTCACTTATGTAAAAAGCTGGAAGGATCACCATGTAACCGCATTGGGAGGTTATACGATGCAGCAGGAACGGGCAGACCGCAATTCCATCATCGGCACGCAATATCCAAATGATGCCATAGAAACCATCAATGCGGCAACGCTGGTAACGCCGGGCGGCGAAGTGCAGAAATGGAAACTTCTCTCCTACCTGGCTCGTGTAAATTACACGTTTAAAGACAAATACATCCTTTCGGGTACGGTACGCCGGGACGGTTCTTCAAGATTTGGGACCAATAACAGATGGGGAACGTTCCCTTCCGGTTCCATCGGCTGGCGCTTATCAGAGGAAAAGTTCTTCCCTAAAATACCTCAGCTGGACGACCTGAAACTGCGTGGTAGTTATGGTATAGCAGGTAATAATGCCATCGGAAATTATACCGCAATCCCATTGATCGCAGCCAGTAATTATGCCTTTGGAAACACGCTGGCCAATGGTGTGATCCTCAACTCCCTGGCCAACCAAAGCCTGGGCTGGGAATCATCGCGGCAGCTGGATGTGGGAATGGACCTGAGTTTATTCAAGGGGCGTCTGAATTTTACAGCGGAATATTATACACGTAATACACAGCAGATGCTGCAGACTATTGACATCCCGATCAGCTCAGGATTTAGTCAGGGTATTACCAACCTTGGAAACGTGAGGAACAGGGGCTGGGAATTTTCATTAAACTCTAAAAATACCCAGGGCATCCTGAAATGGGAAACAGATTTCAATATTTCATTTAACAGGAATAAAGTCCTGGATATCGGAAGCAAGCAGAGAATCATCACAGGAGTTGCCGGTGCAGGCGGAACAAACATCACCATGGTAGGTCAGCCGATGGGCTTATTCTATGGCTATGTATCTGAAGGGTTATTTATGACACAGGAAGAACTGCAACGCTATCCGCATATCAATGGTCAGGTGGTTGGTACGGTGCGTTACAAAGACGTGGATGGCAATGGTGTGATTGATGCCAATGACCAGACGGTGATAGGAAATCCGCATCCCGACTTTATTTTCGGGATGACTAACAGGTTTAATTATAAAAGTTTTGACCTTTCGGTATTGATCAGCGGCTCTTATGGTGCACAGATCCTGGATCAGTATAAACAGTTTACGACCAACCTGGACGGGGTGTTCAACGTGGAGCGCGAGGTGATGGACCGCTACCGTTCTCCTGAGCAACCCGGAGCAGGTATTTTGCCAACAACGGTATCGAACACGAATCTGGCGCGTGATTTCCGCCCTTCTCACTGGGTTAAAAATGGTTCATACCTGTCTTTACGCAATGTCACCCTCGGCTACAATTTCAAGACTTCATTCAGCAGGTCGATGCGGGTATACTGCAGCGGGCAAAATGTACTCTTTATTACCTCGTATAAAGGCGGCAATCCCGAAGTGAGTTTTTCAGGATCCAATTCGCTGGCCCCTGGCGTAAATTTCACTGCTTATCCGGTAGCGGCTACTTATACCTTTGGTGTCAACTTCGGCATTTAACGCAAACAAATTATTTAAACATGAATACATCGAAAATCAAATATATACTCATCTTCCTGGCCAGCTTAACTGTATCCTGTCAGAAAGAATATCTGAATACAGATCCCGAATACTTGCAGAATGCAAAGAACTTCTTTAAAACTAAGGAGGACTTTGTGCAGGCAGTGAATGGCGCATACGCTCCCCTGCGACCAGTATTTACGGATTCCTTCTGGCAACTGGGAGAAATGAGATCAGACAACACGGCATTTCAATACAACACCGGAGACCGATCCGCGTTGGGAAGGGAACAAATCGATCAGTTCCTGGAGCTTGACGATAATTCCTTTGTATACTCTTTCTTTTCCAATTCTTTCATCGGTATAGGAAGATGTAATGTGATCATCAACCGGTATGCACCGGATAAGATCAATGATGAGAACGCTGCAAAACAGATTATCGGTCAGGCGAGTTTCCTGCGTGCCTACTATTACTTTAACCTGGTACAGCTCTTTGGGGAGCTGCCTTTGGTGCTCAGCGAAATCTCATCCACAAGTGATGCTTTTGCCCAGGCTAAAAGAAGACCTGTGAATGAAGTTTATGATGCGATCATCAAGGATGCTAAAATGGCGATTGAGAATCTGCCACAAAGGTATACTTCAGCTAATGACCTGGGAAGGGTGACCAGTGTTGCCGCCCGCATGTTATTGGCCAAGGTGTACATGGTTCAGAAACAGTTTAACCCTGCGATGGAACAGCTCAACCTGATTTTGCAGTCGGGAAGGGCTCTAAACGCCAATTACTCGGATAACTTTAATTCTACGGCAAAAAACTCTGTGGAGTCTATCTTTGAGGTCCAATTCCTGGAAGGACCCTATTCCATGTCCAGTAACTTCATGTATACTTTTGCTCCATACAACGCGGGAACGAGCATCACAGGGTTTGGGCTGTATACGGGTGCCGACTCAGGCTGGAATATTCCCACCGCAGACCTGATTGCGCAGTATGAAGCGGGCGACCAGCGTCTGGACAAATCGATCAGCAGAACTTTTACAGATCCTGTAACCAGGCAGGTGGTTCCCTATATTATCAAATATAAAAGCCCCCATGCAGTCCGGTATCAAACCAATGATAACTTTCCGGTATACCGCTTTGCCGACGCCTTGTTGATGGCAGCAGAATCTTTGAATGAGATAGGCTATGTAACCGGTGGTCAGGCTTTTGAATTATTGAACCGGGTTCGCAGCAGGGCTGGTCTGCCAGCTTTAACGGCGCAAAATGTCACTACCCAAGAGGCATTCAGAACCGCAGTATGGCATGAGCGTCAGATTGAACTGGCCTTTGAAAACCATCGCTGGCTTGATCTATTAAGAACAGGACAGGCAGAAAATGTGATGAAAGCACATTCTGTAAGAGAGAAGGCATCCAAAAGCTTTATTCCAGCGGCAGGATACTCCACAATTCGTCCATTATTTCAGTACCCGAGAAGAGAAGTCTTGTTACTTGAATAGGTATTAAATTATAATTATAAATGTCAAAGATATGCGGAAAATATGTTATTACCTGTTCGTATGTGTGTTAACCATACAATCAATATATGCTGCTCAATCGCCAGTACCGGTTAATCCGGTGCTGCTGCGAAAAAGCTGGCCTGCCCGCTGGATCAGCCATCCTGCAAACGACCGGAGCGATTTAGCTGTATTTCATTTCAGGAAAGAGATCTCTCTTCAGTCGGTGCCCGACAGCCTCTGGATTCATGTCTCGGCTGACAGCAGGTACCGTCTGTATGTGAATGGTACCTGGGTAAGTCACGGACCAGCAGCTGCAGATCTGCGCCACTGGCAGTTTGAAACCCTCAATATTGCCCCTTTCCTGAAGGCCGGAAAAAACTATGTGACGGCAGAAGTTTGGAACTCCGGGGGAAGGCGGGCGATGGCCCATCTTTCTTATGAAACAGGGTTCATCATCCAGGAAGACAATCTGGAAAAATCATACGGCCTGAATACTGATTCCAGCTGGTTATCATGCAGAAATGAAGGATACACTGCTGTCGCAAGCTGGAGCCGCGGTACGGATATCGGTCCGGCAGAAATGGTGGATTTTTCCAAATATACTGCGGACTGGAATGACAGGGATTTAGTCAGTAAAAACAATTGGAAAGCCGCAACAGAGGGCAGTCATGGACAAACAAAATGGTCGGTTTTTAATCAACCGGGACGTTTTCTTGTTCCGCGGGCTATTCCTCCTATGCGAATGGAACCTATTCGCTTCGCTACCATCCGAAAAAGTAGCGGACTTGTTGTCAAGGAAAATTCCCTGCAAAAGAAAAGTACTTTTATCATCCCTGCAAATACAAAGGTAGAGTGGCTGATAGACCAGAAAGTACTGACCAATGCTTATCCGGTATTGCTGCTCAATAAGGGTAAAAATGCGGTAGTAAATCTTGCCTATGCGGAAGCGCTTTACGACGAGGTTAATCAGAAAGGTCAGCGTGATGACATTGAAGGAAAACGATTCAGGGGCTTTCAGGAC
>Ga0157373_10003198_pt1 | contig 12387 bp, 19 predicted proteins | sample C65metaG_FD_113460 | JGI IMG/M metagenome (GOLD analysis project Ga0157373, IMG submission 113460) | Corn rhizosphere microbial communities from Kellogg Biological Station, Michigan, USA - C6-5 metaG | ecosystem: Host-associated > Plants > Roots > Rhizosphere > Soil | place: USA: Michigan... | reverse complement strand
GAAAAAGTAATTCCGGCTTTTAAAATACTTCCACATTTCAAAAGCTAGCGGTATCTTCCGATTCGATTCCTTCAGAAGCGAACCCAGTAACACGCCTAGTCGGGGCGTAGCGCAGTCCGGTAGCGCACTAGCATGGGGTGCTAGGGGTCGAGTGTTCGAATCACTCCGTCCCGACCATATTTTTCAATGACTTAGCCGAACTCTAACCAGTTCGGCTTTTTCATGCGTAGGGACTTTTGCGGGGATCATCCCAACTTCCTCCTCAATATTGTCAGCGCTGGCCCGCGAGAGTCAGTTGACGACACTTTGTTCGCGGCCTCAATCAAGTGCTGCAACTCAGGGGTAGAATAGTGGCTCGTAATGCTGCCGTTCTTATGCCCCAATAACGCTTTCCGATCTTCCTCCGTCACGCTCGCTGCACGTAGCCTTCTGCCAAAGGTGTGCTTCAAGTCGTGAATCCTGATCGACCTGAATCCGGGGTGTGCTGGCGTTTTGTGGGTCTTCTCCCACTTGTCCGCTGCGCGCACCCTGGCCTTCTTCCAGGCCGAATCGTTCATTCGATGCATCGCTGTTGGCCCGAACTGATCTGGTTGCCCATACGGGAACACCAAGTCTTTGTGTAGACCACGCTGGCCATCGATGATGGACATCGCCACGTTGTTCAAGATCACTAGGCGTTCATCGCCGTTCTTCACCCCTGCTTTTTCACTTCGCCCCCCGAATCCGGCAGGTATCAGAAACACGCTGGTGTTCAGGTCCGGCACCCGTATTTCCCAATCCCACCGCAACTTGCACACTTCCTGCTCCCGGCAACCCGTGTTCACCTTGTATAGGGCCATCCTCAACAGGTGGTCGGGCAACTCAGGGAATAACAGGGCCTGCTCTTCCCAGGACATCGGGTAGGGTTTGCGGCTCGACTTCTTTTCCTCCAGCATCGATATCATCGGCACGCTCTCCAACCACGGCCGCTTTTCCGCGTCGCGCCATTTGCGATGGCAGAGGTTCAGTATCCTGACGACTCGCTGCAGGGCAATATTCACCGTCCTGTTCGATACGCCTGGCTTGACCGTCCCCTTGTCCGTCTTGCTCGGCTGCTGTCGGTCACGGATGAATGGGGCCAGGGTACCGTCATCGATGTGCGTGATTGGCAGATCGCCGATATAAGGGTCGAGCTGCTCGATGTGAGAGGCGGAAAGGCCGATTGATGGTTGGTCTTTGAACTCGACCAAGAACCGGGTGGCTGCCTCACGCCAGGTTCGCACCTGGCGCACGCCGTAAATCTTTTCCTGCCGCAGCTTTTCCAACCGATGAATCAAGTACTGCTCGGCTTCCTCCCTCTCGCTTGCTCCAGTGCTTTCTTGAAGTCGGCTACCTCTGACGACTTTGTCGATGTGCCAAATCCCGTTCCTCTGGTAGAGGCCCGACATTGTTTTTCGCGCCATTGTTTTGCTCCTTGGCGCCCACTGCGGGGCGAATTGTTGTCCTGATCGGTCTGCTTTTCAATTGCCATGCGTTCGATATAGGAGTCTGCCCACTGGTCCAGTTCATGCCTGTCGAAGGCAACGCCCTGTTTTCCAATTGGAAATTCACGGACGTAAGGGCGTACGGTTTCGTCAAAAACTGCTCGACACATGCCGAGGTAAGTAGGTGCATGTTTCGCCCGGATGAAGCGGGGCGCGGTCTCTAGGACCGGCGCTAATTTTGTGTTGGCCATAGGAATACCTCGCCCGCCGCTCACCGGCAGGCATTTAGTGGGATTGGGGTTAGGCTGCTGGGTGTTGCACTGTGTCGCGGAAGACATCCATCTGCGCCGCGCCGTCGAGCCAAGCGGACGCGATCCGGCGTTCAGCCATTGCGGCATATTCCGGGTTCAGTTCGCACAGGATCGATTTTCGCCCTTCCTGCATGGCGACCACCGCCGTAGTGCCGGCACCGCCGAAAGGGTCAAGGACGACGCCGCCGCGTGGCGCGCCGGCCAGGATGCAAGGTCTGATCAGGTCCGGAGGGAAGGTCGCAAAGTGCGCACCTTTGAAACCTTGCGTCGGCACCGTCCACACACTGCGCTTGTTACGAGTGCCCAAGGGCCAGGCACTTTCCTCTCGATCTGGCCGGTGTGTTCCCAGTGACTGCCCAGGAATTGGTTGCTCTCGCTTTGAGTCATCGCGCTTGAAACTATCCCGCTTGCTGCGCACCGCTTTCATTGGGCCGTTTGACTTTCCGGGCACTCGATCACTGCCGCGCTGTTGCTCGAGATCCTGAGCCATTCGTGTGATCGAACTGAGCGCTACGGGCTCCTTGATCGCATCCTGGTCATAGTAATAGCGTGGAGCCTTGCTCAAGAGAAACAGGTACTCGTGCGACTTTGTGCACCGGTCCCTGGTGGATTCAGGCATGGGATTCGGTTTGTGCCAAATGATGTCCTGGCGTAGGTACCAGCCATCATCTTGAAGGGCGAAGGCGAGGCGCCAGGGGACGCCCATCAAGTCTTTTTGTTTGAGCCCCATCGGCGGTGATCGTCGCTTGCCACGCAGCACCGCGCCGCGCGTAGCTTTAGAAACCATGTCGTGCTTACCTGCTGAACCACCAGGTGCGTAACCGCCCGCGATTGATGCGTAGGTGTCGCCCATATTCACCCAAACAGTACCGTCATTACGCAGCACTCGGCGCACCTCGCGGAAAACTTCTACCATGCGCGCTATAAATTCAGCGGGTGTTTCCTCCAGGCCGATCTGGCCTGTCATGCCGTAGTCCCGCAGCCCGTAGTAGGGCGGTGACGTGACACAGGTGTTTACCGACTGGTCCTGCAGCGTCCGCATCGACTCAATGCAGTCGCCGATCAAAACGCGATGCTGTTTCATGGCCTTGGCCCCTTGTAGATGAAGACGTAGGCGAACCAGAGGGTGGCGATCATGTCGTCACCCGCTTGATTTGCGCTTCGACCCATTCGCGCATCCTGTTCCAGCGCTCTTCCGGCGTTTCAGGCCGCCATCCGGTGGTGCCATCCGCCCTGAGCCCGTAAACGCCTGGGTGTTCGTCGTTCTCCCACACGATTTCACGGACCATGGCTTCGGCCAGACCAAACTTGTCCGCGACGGCCTGCGAGTCATCTGGATCAATCACCGACATGTCCAGGCTGCGCGCATTGCCAACAACCCCAAGCGTGCAGAATTCGCCTTCCGCTTGAAGCTCTTCGGTCACCAGTCGCTTCACAGGCATTGCGTCCATCGCTTCTGCCAATTCTTTCAGGAAGGCCTGGCCGCGCTTGCCCCGCAGCGCCGAGTTCACGGCGCCTCTCCAGCAGACCAAAGCCCAGGTGTTTTCGCCGTCATCGCAATATCCGCTGCGGCTCATGGCGTCACCGCCTGTCGCACCCATACGCAGAGAGGGCCATCCTCTGTGTCGTGGATCGAAAAGATGAACCAGCCATCACCAGAAGGCGGTGTTGGTGCCCACGCCGAACAGTCTGCGATACCGCTGGCAAACCAGGCTGCCTGCAAATGATCCGGGGCGTCATCCTCGAAATTCCGCTCACGAACCTCCAACCCCCGATCTGTGAACCAGGCGTATGGAATCAGCTCATCATCAGTCGATGGCCAAGCTGGGTGGGTCCAGCAACCGGTGGAATCACGTTCAACCGGCAGTGGCCGGATCAAGACAGTTTCTTCGGGCATGACTTCGTCCTTTCCGCTATAGCGGCTGACTTTGGATAGGTTGGGAGTGATTAAAAAAACTTTTTGAATGGGTGTATCGCTGACATTCGCCTCAGCCGCATAATCGCCGCCTTACCATCAGAGCGACGCAGATGAGAAAAAGGGGCAAAGTATTCTGGGATTGGGCAGATCCCTCTCTTCACACTCGTTCCGTGGATGAGCGGCAGGCCGATGGCACGCTGCTGAACGTCCAGGTCCGAATGTCACTTCTCGGAAGGACCGAGTTGTTCATTGGGGTTTATGGAGTCGATGAGAAGATGCTTTTTGAAGAGGCCCCTGAGTCAATCCCCGGCGAGACCATGACAGCAGCTTTGGCGAGGGGGCTTGATAGGGCGAGGCTTAAAGCCCCAAGCGCTCTTCGGTCAATCTCTACACGCAAGGCCGAGAAGCTTCCTAGGGCGGGATCCAATCAGGCGAAGCGGTAACTGGTCGGTGTCATTGAACGATCGTCACCGATGTTCAGTCCACCTTTAGACGGGTACAACACGGAGTTTCCGGCGAGACCCGTCGCTAGGCGTATTCATGAGCGGAATCGATGACTTCAGATTCAAATCACACCACCTCCTTATTGAGCTTGATGCTGCTACTAGTACAATGATGATGCTGGTTTCATCCAAGGAGGTATCCGGGCCAACCTGGGATGCTGCCGCCTTACGCCACCATGATGCCTTCGAAGCGTGGAACTCTTTCCTTAACTCTCCAGATATCCCGTCGGATGTTCCGGTGCCGCCGATCCACTAGTGTCCACTGCCAGATCATGGGCATTCACAACCGTCATGCCGAGGCGTTCGGCGATCAGGACTTCCAGGCGGGCACCCTTTGAATGCTCCCAGCCGGGCAGGGTGGCCACAGTGTCGCAGTCCATCAGGGCGGCAATGTCGCGGCGCATGCAGTCGATCCACGTTCCGCCTTCAGGGTTGATCTCGGCAGGGTTGGTGACGGTGTGGCCTCCGGCGCGAAGGCTGGCGGTCATTTCGGCAAAAGTCGGGAAGTTGAGGTCGGGCAGGCCGGTCATGGGGCCGCTCAGGTAGATGGGCCTCATGCGACCTCCTTGTCATGCCCTGGGCAACCGCCGCCGGCAAAGTCGAACCGCTCACACGCTGGTCCAAAGGGAAGCACCTCTTTGCCCTGGGCAAGCGCTTCGAGCAGATGATCCTTCGCCTCGTCGGCGGTGCACTCACGTCCATCCACGCGGAACATGCCCTTGAGCTGGCGCTTGCTGAAGTCGCGGATTGCGCCGCGCACGCTCAGGTGAATGTGAAAGGTACGGCCGTGCGGCCCGAAAGGATCAGCCGGTTTGTTTTCTGTAGGCATGGGGAGTCCTCGCCGGGCCATGCCCGAGCGGTAGAGTTGGAGGTTTATGCGGTGCGTTATTAAGATTTATCAGCGCGCTGTGTAGGCTTAGGCTTGGCCTGGTTAGCGATTGGTAGCAGACTGACGCGGCAGCCATCAACTAATGTGGCCAGAAATGGCGGAATCAGCCTCCTCGCACTAATTCGTCACTTATCAATCCACATCAGAGAATGGTAAAGTCTGAAAGGTTAGCGTTACGATTGGTGCGTTAGGTGACTAAATTGTAATTCGAATATCATTATTCGTTTTTTTCATCGTATCAGAGTAAATAATCGCGCTGCCTCAATAATGGGAGAGATGAAAAGTGTCAGAAATTAGCGATAGCCGTACTTCATCGAAATACGAAGCTCTGCTTAAAGAATATGGTTACGAGATTAGGGGTGTATACGACAATACAGTGTTTTTCAAGAGCGACGGTTTTGGCTATTCTTTGTCCTTTGATAATGGGGCGGGTAAGTATTTAGCTGTGGGTTTCGGAATTTCCGGTGACTATGATGAACTGCCTATTGAAAAAAAATATATGGCGATTCAGTATGTTGCAGAAAACATAAAGTTCGTTAAGGCGTACTTTGAAGAGGGATCTGTTCAATACTCTTGTGAACAAATTATTTACGATTCTGGAAATTTAAATGACATTATTAAAGTGTCAATTGACGCGATGCGAGTTGCGCACCGAAAGTTAACGAGTGTTTTATCCGGCGACGAGTGAGGTGGCGTCATGGAAGGCATAGATAAGAACCCCCGACCACCTCTAGCTTTGGCGGATGCATCTGCGGGTTGTATTGCGGCAATTTTACTTTTTTTTGTTCAAAAGCTACCAGAAGGAAGTGACTCAAAACATTTGTATATGTATCTGTGCCCGGTGTTGGCGATTATATTAAATAATATTTTTTCTATAACGGTGAAGTACTGTAGCTATCACTACCGTAGAAGACTGCTGAAGTCTCGCTTTAATGATCTTAATAATCAACGAGCTGAGTACATGAAGGTGGACAACACCGATGCAGATGTTATGAATGAATATAACATGGAGATAAAGAAAACCCAGCTCGCGATAATAGGTACAACTTTGTTGGATCTTAAGGATGAGGCGGCAGCCACGAAACCGAAAAGGAAAGGCCCGCCAAATAATAATCCTAAGATTCCGTAAAATTTTATCGATGCGGCTTTGTATTTTTAGCCAGTGCGCCTAAAGCGACTTCGGACTGAGCGCATGGTGATTGACCGGGGTGGAGCCGGATTAAGGAGAGGTTAATGGTGGGAATTACCGAGCTGAGGACGTATCACCAACTCAATCAGAAGGCACTTGAAATCCACCGCCAATGGGATGATCTGGACGCTCACGAACTGCTTCCCCTCGCGGTTTCATTGAAAGAGTCTGCACAGCCTTTGAGCGTATTGGGTGGTGAAGATTGGCATCGAAAAAAGGACATGAGTCGCCACCTTTCTTGCCTTGTGAGCTACCTCAAAGATGACAACAAGTATAGTTGTTTCTCAGATATCAAAGATTTGATCTATGCCGACCTCCCGGCCCTTGGTTATCGCCTGCTGACTTTGGCAGATGCCCAGCGCTAAGAGCTGCGCTTGAGTTGTTCGGCGAGCTGCGTGGGCAGGTTGCGCAGCATCAGCGTGCCGCCGGCTTCGTCAAACTCGATCTTATCGCCCAGCAGGTGCGCTTCGAAGCTGATCGACATACCTTCAGCCCGGCCGGTGAATCGCCGGAATTTGTTGAGGGTCTTCTTATCCGGCGGCAGGGTCTCGGAAATACCGTAGTCCTGGGCCTTGATGAAGTCGTAGAAGCTCTTCGGCCGGTCTTCGTCGATCAGGCCCGACAACTCTTCCAGGGTGATCGGTTCGCCCAGCTTGGCCTGGGCCATGGAGTAGCTGACCAGGGCGTGCGTTTTCTCGCGGGCCGCTTCTTCGACCATGTCCTCGCTTTCAACGAAGTCGCTGAACGCCTTGAGCAGCGTGCGCGTTTCGCTCGGCGCGTCGATCCCTTCCTGGCAGCCGATGAAATCGCGGAAATAGTCGTTGAGCTTTCGGCCCTGCTTGCCCTTCAGGTACGAGATGTACTGCTTCGATTGCTGGTTGTTTTGCCATTCGCTGATGTTGATGCGCGCAGCCAGGCGGACATGGTCTAGGTCCAGGCGATTCACCGTCATCAGCGCCAGATCTTCGGTCATGGTCACCGCTTCGGTTTCCTGCACCAAGGCGATCACCAGGTAATCGGTCATGCCTTGCTGGTAGCGGCAGAAGAGGACGTGCCCACCGGTGGTGAGATTCGATTCTTCCATCAGCTTGGTTAGGTGTTCGACGGCAGTGGTGCTGAACGACAGGAAGTCGGTGACGCCGGCCAGGTACTTGCCGAGCCAGCCGCTCAGCGGGTTAGCTCCCGATTCATGATGAAAAAAGCCCCAGCCCTTGCCAGCGGTGGCGTTGTAGCTTTCGTTGAGGTGGCTCATCAGATCGTCGCGGGCCTGGCTTTCGACCTGTTCGGATGCGCCCAGGAACAGCACAGCCGGGCTACCGTCGGCCTTCTTTTCGATCTTGTGGATGACGCTATGGCGTACAGGCATTTCGTTTACCTCAGGTAAGCGCCGCCCTCCGGTGGTCGGTGGTGGCAATTTGGTTTGGGTTGGGGTATTACGGGTGACCGGCATGAAGCCGGATCAAGGAGTAGGCTGTGGCGAAGAAACTTGAGTTTTGGGGTGTTTTTGGGACAGTATTTTATCTAGCAATAATTACGGCAACCGTCGGTTTCAAGTTTGATAAGTTTCTCGCTCTTGAACTAAACGAACTCGGTGACTTCCTTGCTGGAGCATTTGGTCCAATCGCCTTTCTCTGGCTGGTGCTCGGTTTTTTGCAGCAAGGTCGGGAGCTAAAATTGAGCACTCATGCCCTGCAACTTCAAGCAGAAGAGCTGAAGCATTCGGTAGAGCAGCAATCAATAATGGCTGATGCGGCTGTGCGTCAGATTGATGCTGCGAGACAGGCTCTGGAGCTGCAAGTGCAGGAAGCGGAGAGAGCCCTAATCGCCGACTTCGAAGTAAGACCTTATCTAAAGACTGGGGGGGGGGAAGGGGTCATAAATAGGATTAAAATCGTAAATAACCGGAATGTAGCTTACAAGGTTACCAGCGAGATTAGTGGCAATCTTCCCTTCAATCAGAAGGAAAAGCACGGGACGATGAAAGCTGGTAGTGAGTCTGAACTGGAGCTGCAATATGCGCCTGTCACAGAGCCGCAAGAGGGTGACCTTGTGATCATGTATGAAGACGTGAATGGTGTGTCGCGAGTCGACACTTTTAATGTCAGTCTTACTGATGAAAATTGGGTTTTATTTGAAAAACGCAGGAACAAGAGCTCTAAGGTTGTTATGGCGTAGACGCGGTTTAATCATTCCAAACTATCTTCGACTGTTCACGTCTGTAGCACATGTCCAGCTTCCGCGACACGCTTTCGGGTATCACGTATTCGTGTCGCGGCGGGCAGAGGAACTGCGCCGACCCCACTGGACCCAAGCCATGCAGGTGGTGAATCATAAGGGTCATGGCCTCGCCCTGCTCATCTATGCCATGCCAAGCCATCAGGTCAGCCAGGGCCTGGCGAGTGCCGGCCATGGTGTGGAGTCGCAATTCTTCCTCGCCGCGAGTCTTTCGCCTCGCCGCTGTCTTTGCTGATCGTTCTTTCTGAGCGGCTGCCATGGCCTACCTCTACTATTTCGCTGACTGGCAGTACGAGCCAGGTTTGTCTTTTGCGTTGCTGGGTGCGGGCTATGCGGCGCATGCAGCGACCTTCACCTGGTGCCAAGCGCCGACCGCTTCGAAGATCCGTGCTGCGTGCGCCTCATCGAGCGACATCGCTTCAGGGATGGCGATCCAGCCCGAGGCAACCATCTGACTTTGGTTGGCCTCGTCACGCAGCTTCTTGTAGCAATGCTCAATCACGTCTTCCAAGTGGTCGGAGAGGTAAACTCCGTCGGGCGCTACTTCCACCGACTTGCTGTACCGGTCACCGCGGGCATCGATGCAAAGCGCGCTCAGGTAGATCGTCCAGCGGTGGGGGATACCGCAGACGGCCTGGCCAATCTTCCCCGGTGCGATGTTCTTCAGCGACTTGTAATTGATCATGCCCTGGCGGCCGCTGGGGTCGATGTTGACCACTGCGACGTGATTGGATGCCAGCAGCGACCGGCACGACCGGGCAATGCGGGCTTGCAGATTATGCGGCTTGCGCTTGCTCATAATGCCTCCGCGAGTTTGCGCAGCGCCTTACGCTCGGCCCGGGTAATGGGCGGCTTTCGGCGCTTGAGGATGGTTTCGGGATCGATTGGTGGAGCGGGGCGGTGGCGGCGGGTTGATCGATGGGCTCTTGCCTTGGTAGATCGTCCCGCCGGCGGCTAGGAACAGTGCGGTACGTTTCGCGATTGAATCAACGTGCTGCCGCTGTTCCTCGACGAGGCTTAGGTGGTTGCTGACGTACATAGCGACCTCACTTGATTCGGATTGAACTATCGCCTCGCTCCAAGTGAGCCCAGGTAGGTTCGGGTAGAAGCTCGTGTTCAGCATCTTCACCGGCTGACATGCGCTTGCGCACCGCTTCGTTATGCTCGCGGATCTCCTTGAGCTTGGCGGCAATGGCCTTTTTGTCCGGAGCAATGCTCGACTTCACAGTGGTCAGTTCGTCCGGCACTGCATCTTCGTTGTCCACGATCACCCGTTCGCTGCCCATGGCGAGTGTGATGGTGAAGAGCGGACGCTTGATCGACTTGATGTTGGCGGCTTCCATGTTTCGGCGCAGGTAGTCGCTGATCTGCGACACGCTGTTGGATTTGATCCGCTTAAGTTCGGCTAAGCGCTCGATTTCGTTGTCGATGGCCGTCACGTCGCTTTCGATATTGCGGCGCAACATAACGATGTTGTCAGCCTTGATGTTGAAGTCGCCTTGAACCTCGTCCATGGCGTGCTGCAGGGCCTCTTTCAAGCCTTCATCATCGGTGTCGGCCATGGCCTGGAGTTCGGCGAGCTTGCCGGTGAGTGCGTAGAGTTGAGTCATGCTGCTGCCTCCGTGCCTTTCTCAAGGCTGGCTTTGCGTTCTTCGAATGCGCGAGTGATACGCGCGATGAACGCTGGTTCATTGCGGCGAGTAGCTTCGCGGATGTATTTCACGTTCAAGGTTTTCAGTTCGTACGTCGTGACGGCCTTGCCGATGGTCTCAACTGCTGAGGCGAGCCAGTCCACGCGCTCCTGCTTCTGCCGAAGGATTTCAGCGTCCTTGTCGTCGGCGTTTGCGATCGCTTCCTCTTCTTTGAGTTGCGTGACATACGCGTCGTCATCGAATAGCCCGAGGAACACGTCGGCGCTGAATCCGAGCATCGAAAGCGATTTCTTGATGGCGTCGGTAAGCGATTTTTTTGGTGCTTCGCCGTCAGTGGTCATGCCGTAGGTCGTTTTGTACTGATACCGAGTGCAGCCGTATTGCTCGATCTCGCCGCGCTGGCCGTCCTGCATGAACCAAAGGGCGATTTTGACTGTGTGACCAATTTCGCGACCTATGCATGCGCGCTTGTCGCCTTCTCCAATGTAGATTTCATGACCCTCGTCGAAGCGTTCTTCGACGATCCTCCAGCCCCAACCGATACCGACCGGGCCAAACAACTCGGTGGCCTTCATGGCCATCGCGGTACCGCTCAAGCTGGTGATGTCCTGGCCGTTGACCTTGGCTTTCTTGGTGAACCTGGTGTCGGTCTTATCGACCTTGTTCCAAATATGCATGTTCTGTTCGGACATGGTTATTCTCCGCGCCACCGGAGAGCGGCGCTGTAGGTGTTTAGCAGGTGATCCGATCAGCGAGGGCGCTGAGCAACATCAGGAAAGTGAAGAGGGCTAGGGCAGAGAAGGAGCCGCGCCAGATGAGTAGGCGCCGGGTGCGCTGGTGGGTGGTCAAGGCCTAACCCTCACCGCGATGCGCCCGCCCTTCATGGTTGCCGCCAAGCGCTTGGGCAGCGTGGCCACGGCACGCTCGCGCGGCTGGCCGATCACTTCATTGAAGGGGAGGCCGAAGCCCAGCATGATCAGTTTCGACTCAACGTCGTCGAGTTGCTCGTCGATCAGTGATTTAACCGGTGCGGTGGTCATGCGGCCTCCTTGCGGTACCTGGTGATTTTCAGCAGGCGCTGGCAGTAGTGGTTGAATTCTTCGATGGTGATTGCGTCGCCGGTGAGCATGCTCGTGATCATCCGCGCCACGACCGCTTGGGCGCCGGGCTCGCTGGCGGGGTGCTCCAGGGCCTCAAGCGCCTCATCGATCAGGATGTGCGGGCTCATACATCGGCATCCACGTCGTCTTCGCGCTCTTCCCGTTCCGCCGCTACAGCGTCTTCGGCATACGGTCTCAGCAGCGCCACAGCGATCTTCTCGACCGTTTCAATGGGCCGCTGCTGGCCCAGCAGGTCTGCGGCGTGTGACCGGGCATCGCTCTGGCTGCCGAGCATTGCCGACAGCAGCAGGCGGGCAAACGAATCACGCTGGTCCAGGCCGTCGATCTGGCGCTGGTTGAGGTGGCCTTGCAGGACCGTGCAGAACCGGTCGAACGTCACGACCTGCGGCTGGCCGTAGCGACGCTTCCACTTGATGTCGACGCCGCACAACAGGCGCTCCGCCGAATGCTCGAGCCAGTCAGTCACCTCGTCGCTCTCGCTGACCTCTGGAGGTAACTGAGCGTCGTAACGCTCCTGGCAAATATTCAATGCTGCGTTCATGGTCGCCTCCAAGGTGGCGGATTGTTCACCTGTATTCGTCAACACTCACTCCTCCCGCTGGTTGCCGATGGGCGCGGGGGAGGAGTGCTGACGTAATAGAGGTGGGGAAGTGTGCCCAGGCCCGCTACTGGCGACGGCCTGGGTTTGTCGCGTCAGCGGTTGGCTCCCTATGCGCTAGGGCGGCGCCGCGTATCCCGCTGCTGATTGCAGGTCGGCGGTTCGTCAAGGGTGCGGGCTTCGAGCTTCCTACTCACAGCGTCAAACAGCATCTGTTCGCCGTGGATTACAGGTCCTTACAACATGCACGCTACAGCTCTAAATGCCTCGGCTGAGTGGGGCAGGGTGCATGAGGTCCGGCGTTCCCAGCCGAGGCTATCGGGATCGCTAACTCAAATCTTTTTGAGCTGGCCGTGACCCGCTGCTGGCGTCGGTCACCGGCCTTAATCAAATGTTCTTCCAGCCGCGGGCCTTTCGGCTTGTTCTCCCGCTGGATAACTGTTCTTGGCGCTTTACGCTGCACGCCCGGGTCAGTTGCCAACCCTCTGAACCGTTTAGGCCGGTTCAT
>Ga0157373_10003197_pt1 | contig 12388 bp, 10 predicted proteins | sample C65metaG_FD_113460 | JGI IMG/M metagenome (GOLD analysis project Ga0157373, IMG submission 113460) | Corn rhizosphere microbial communities from Kellogg Biological Station, Michigan, USA - C6-5 metaG | ecosystem: Host-associated > Plants > Roots > Rhizosphere > Soil | place: USA: Michigan... | reverse complement strand
GTTTTTTATGTAGTAACCTGTTCTAGCTGGTAGATAAGTCCGGATGCCCCGTTCAATTCCATAGTTCGGTGTATTCCTATTTTTTGTTCGATGTTATTAAATTCTACAGGATTAAAAACCTGCTGGCTTGCCAATTAGTCTGTGTACTCCAGCAACTCTGCTACCTTCTCTTTGATAAATGCTTCCTTGTTCTTTTTTACTTCTTCGAGCACTTCTTTTCTTTCTGCTGGTAACGTAAAATATTTATCTGCCCATAAGTTTATTTCAATCATCAGCGGGAGCAAATCAATCCCTTTTTGAGTTAGTTTATATAAAACTTTTGCCTTGCTTTCAGGATGATTCTGTTTGGTAATTATGCCATTTATTTCCAGCGTTTGTAATCTGGAGGCCAAAATATTAGTGGCTATTTTTTCCTCCGATTTTAAAAAGTCGCCGTAAGTACATTGTTTAAAGAACATAAGATCTCTAACGATCAGCAATGACCATTTGTCTCCCCAAATATCTAGAGAGCTCTTTATAGGGCATTCAGACCTCTTTTTTATATCCACCATAAAAATAATTTATATAATCACTTGCAAAATGAAAGTTGTTTGTATATTTGTGCTTGCAAAACGCAAGTAAATTTAAACAATTATATCAGAGATGCAATGAAAACAACCGGAAATACAATATTCATCAGCGGTGGAAGCGCGGGTATTGGTTTGGCTATCGCTAAAAAATTGAGTGCAGCAGGAAATAAAGTTATTATCAATGGGCGTAGTGAAGAACGTCTTCAAAATGCCTTAAAAGAGTTAGATAAAACAGCAGTTGCCATACAGGGAGATTTATCTATCTCATTGGAGAGGATTAAGATTGTAGAAGAGTTAAGAAATAACCATCCGGAATTAAATATAATCATAAACAATGCTGGAGCTGCCTTTATAAATGATTTAAGCGGCCAAAAAAATAATGCTGCAGAAAAAGCCTATCAGGAAATCAACACGAATTATATTAGCGTGATAGATTTTACAGCTTTAATATTACCATTACTTTTGCAGCAAACAGAAGCGGCTATTGTAAACGTATCTTCAATAGCTGTATTTAGGCCAAATAAGTACTTGCCAACCTATTCTGCTAGCAAAGCAGCGCTCCACAGTTACACCCAGGGATTGAGAGATACATTTTCTGAAAATGACCGTCTAAATGTATTTGAACTTTATCCTCCTTTGGTTAACACTGATTTTTCGGCAGAGATTGGTGGAGCTAACGGCATTCCGCCATCAGAGGTCGCCGATGAGCTGTTTACAGCCTTGGAAAAAAATCAATTCGAAGTTCCGGTTGGAGACAGTAAAAAAATGCACGCCTTGGCAAATCCAATCAAAGAAGAGGTAAACCATTAATTCTTTTGTCTTATAAAACTTAATCAATATGAACTTAAAAGGGAAAACTGTACTGGTAACAGGTGGGGCATCAGGGATAGGGCTAGAAGCAGTTAAACAGTTTTTATCAATTGGCGCGAACGTTATCATTACAGGAAGAAATCAGGTAAAACTAGATGCTGCTAAAAATAAATACCCTGCTATAACAGCCATACAAAGTGATGCAGGAAATAAGGCAGATGCGCAATCTCTTTTTAATAAAGTGAAAGAATTGGGCGGTATAGATATCCTGTACAATAATGCCGCGGTCCTGGTTCCACCATCAAATTTAGGAGTTGCAAATGAGAAACATATTGAAGGCGCTGGATACGAAATGGAAGTTAATTACCTGGGTGTGTTAAGGCTAAACAATCTATTTCTCGATATGCTCAAATCCAGAAATGAAGCTGCAATAATCAATACCACATCAATTCTGAGTCAGGCTCCCTCCCTAATTGAAGCTACCTATTCTGCGTCAAAAACAGCACTGGCTTTCTATACAATATCACTTCGTGAACACTTAAGGATCATTGGAAGTAAAGTGAAAGTATTTGAATTGATCCCACCACTTGTAGCCACGGAAATGACCGCAGATAGAAATGATAAAAAAATATCGACTGAAGAAATGGTTAAGGGGCTGATCAAAGGTCTATCAAAAAACCAATATACTATTCGCGTGGGCGACGCAAAAATTTTTAATCTGGTTAATAGGATTTTGCCTAAAATTGCTTTTAACATAATTAATCCGAAAAAGAACCATCACCTTTTAAAAAATTAAAATGAAAGCTTTTATCATTAACAAATATACCAAACATGGTCTTCAGCTTGCAGATGTTCCAACACCAGAAGTTGGTGATAATGAGGTTCTGTTGGAGATTTATGCAGCAAGCGTAAATCTTTTGGATAAGAAAATTAAGACTGGAGAGTTTAAATTGATACTGCCTTACAAAATGCCGCTTATTTTAGGGCATGATGTGGCGGGTGTGATTATCCAGGTTGGAAAAAATGTAAAGTATTTTAAAATAGGAGATGAGGTGTATTCACGCCCTTCGGATTTCGCAATCGGTACATTTGCAGAATTTATTTCGATTAATGAAAGGGACGTAGCCTTAAAGCCAAAAAACCTTTCTATGGAAGAAGCTGCCTCTGTTCCTTTGGTTGCACTTACTGCATGGCAAGCCTTGGTGGAAAAAGCAAATCTCAAAAAAGGACAGAAAGTTTTTATCCAGGCAGGCTCAGGAGGGGTAGGTACAGTTGCGATACAACTGGCTAAACATTTGGGGGCAACCGTTGCTACAACTGCAAGTGAAAAGAGCTTTGGAATGCTGAAAGACCTGGGAGCGGATGTGCTAATTGATTACAAGAAACAAGATTTTGAAGCCATCCTGAAAGATTATGATGTCGTGTTAAACAGCCAAGACAATCAAACACTTGAAAAATCACTAACAATATTGAAACCAGGAGGAAAGGCGATCTCCATCTCTGGCCCGCCAACATCTGACTTTGCTAAAGCAATTGGAACGCCATGGTTTGTGAAGGTTCTCCTGTCGTTACTCAGTTCTGGTATCCGCAGAAAAGCAAAGAAGTTAGGTGTAGATTATTCGTTTCTGTTTATGAAGGCAGATGGAAAGCAATTGAAAGAGATTTCGGATCTAATTGAACAGCAGGCGATTAGGCCTGTAGTAGATAAAGTATTTCCATTTGAGCAGACTAATGAGGCTTTGGAATATGTAGAGCGTGGACGTGCCAAGGGAAAAGTTGTGGTTAAAATGAAGTAAAGCCACAAATGATGAACAGCACAGCCAGGCTCCCTCAGGTTCAAACCAATTACAATTGCTTATCAAGCTACTTGCTAATAACCGGTACAATAAACATGGTAATGGAAGGCCTTTTATTTTAATCCAATAATAAAAAGCTTCATGATTCGCCTTTTTCAATTTATTCAGCTTTGAATTGAAAGATTGATCAATTATCAGATCTTTTACTTGTTGCACCAGTGGTGCATCTCGCAAAAAAAAGTACAATGGCGCTGCTGAATTCTAAAAATAATAATGGTTTTAATGTAACTATGGTGATAAATGCATATAGGGCATGATCTGCTAATTAAGGGTTTTCTAAAAAAAAGCTAAATAAATTTGTATCGTACGATTTTAATCGTATGTTTGTTTTATGGAACCTAAGATAGAACCTTCGAAAGCAGAGTTAGATATATTGACCGTCATTTGGAAACATGGGCCAAATACAGTCAGGTTTGTGCACAACCAGTTAGCGATGATCAAGGAGGTAAATTACACTACCACATTAAAACAAATGCAGCTTATGGCTGAAAAAGGGATGCTGACCAGAGATGAAAGTAACATGACTCACATCTACAGGGCTGCAGAAGATCCGAGCAAAACCAAAAGCCATTTACTGGACAGGTTTGTGAACCACATTTACGACGGCTCTGCAGGCAACCTGGTAATGCAGCTGCTCGACAGTAAAAATGCTTCTTCTGAAGACCTAAAGACCATCAGGGACATCCTGAATAAGCTGGATCAACAAAAGTAAACCATTATTATTAAAACCTAAATTATGGAACAGATCTTAAACACCGTTTTACTATATTCCCTGGCACTCGGCCTGATACTGGCCCTGCTGACCGGTCTTACACTCTTGCTCACCCGTTCAGCAAGTCCTTTACTGCGTTACCGTATACTGGTGACACTATTGGCTTTATTCACGGCAAGTATAGCAGTTACCGTTGTTTTCAAACTTCGTGAAACCAATCCAACCACGAGCGCATTCAACCGCCTGATAAGAACTCCGCAAGTAACAACGGATTTCCGGAAAGCTGGTATCAATAACACAATAAATACGGAGACAACAGATCTGATCGCCTCAAGCAGGGATTTTATGAACGATAATGCCAGAACCATCACCCTGATCTGGTTATTTATTGTCTTCGCAAAAAGCATTAAGCTGACCAGCAACCTGTTTGAGCTTCATTACCTGAAAACCCGCCAGGTGTATCCGGCTGGTAAACACTGGGAAGACCAGTTGGCAAGGCTGTCTGGACAAATGGGCCTGTCTAAAGCAGTCAGGATCATGCAGTCAGGGCTCACCCAGGTACCGCTGGTCATCGGTCATTTCAAGCCAGTGATCTTAATCCCCCTGGGAATGATCACCGCCATTAAACCCCGGGAAATAGAAATGATGCTGCTCCACGAACTTGCTCACATCAAGAGAATGGATTTCCTGGTAAATATTTTACAACATGTACTGGAACTGCTTTTCTTCTTTAACCCTGCAGTATTATGGTTATCAGCGCTAATCAGAAAAGAACGGGAAAATTGCTGCGATGAACTGGTACTCCAAAATGCGGATGAAAAACACAACTATATCCAGGCATTGCTTTCCTTTAAGGAATACCAGCTAAAGGTGCCCACATATGCCATGGCATTTGCAAAAGAAAGCAACCTGGTCAGCAGGATAAAACGAATGGTCTACCAAAAGAACACCGCGTTAAATTCCATAGAAAAGGGATGTATGCTGATCGCTGTGCTACTGCTCTGCAGCTTTACACTATTGCGCACAACTGATCCGGCTCCAAAGTCCGTTTTCCAGGAACCCGTTGCAAAAAAGGAAAAATCTCAGACCAGCCCTGCTGCTAAACCTCAGAAACGAACCACTGTAAAATCAAAAGTACGACCTCCAGCAGCAAAAACAAGTTCCCCGGCAACGGTAACTAAAGAAACGGCCAATACTGAAGACAGTGTTGAACCGGAGATTTCGGTAAACGTCAATTCAAACACCAATAACACTGGTCATGTAACTTTAAACGTAGACCATAAGCTGGTCGAGAATTTCGCTTCGAACATAACTACAACAGTACTAAGTGCATTAAATATGGCATTGGACAGTAGTCAGCAGTACTCCTCAACCCTCAATGCGGATCCCCAGGTGAAACTGAGCCCTATAGCCAGCCCTAATCCAAGGGTAAAGCTTTCACCATCTCCAAAAGTCGAAGCTAAGTCTTCTGATCTGACCCAGAATTTGATCAAAGCCCTGGAAAAAGCTGGTATCGATACCAAAGGTGATCAGTTTCGTTTCCACATCAGCAACAAAGAATTGACTGTAAACGGCAAAAAACAAGCTGAGGCAGTAAAAGATGCTGTATTAAAAAATTTCCTTAAGTCTCCAGAAGATACCATTGATTTTTCTTACAACAGGAATGGCAAAGGAGTTAGCACATCCAGCAGCTACTATCTTAAATAACTAAAAAGGGATATGACGAACTCATTTTTGAGGGTGACATTCACCCTGTGGATAGCTATTGCCCCAATTTTGGCCGCAGCGCAATCCAAGCCTGCCCAAAAAAAGGATACTTCGGGGAATAAAACTGATACCTTAAAAAAGCCGGTAGACCTCAAAGAAGTAAAGATCAGTGGAAAAAAAAGTTTTATAGAACACAAAATAGACCGTACAGTCATCAATGTAGACGCCCTGATCTCCAATGCCGGCAGCAATGCGCTGGAGGTTTTGGAGAAAGCGCCTGGGGTTATGGTTGATCAGGACGGGAAAATTAGCCTGAAAGGTCAGCAGGGTGTGGTCGTATTCATTGACAACCGCCCTACTTATCTTTCGGAAGCCGCCCTTACCGCGTACCTGAAATCGCTTCCTTCGGGCAGCATCAGCCAGATTGAACTTATTCCAAATCCCCCCGCCCGCTATGATGCGGCGGGAGGCGCCGGGATCATCAATATTCGCACGAAAAAATCACTGATCAGTGGCTGGAACGGATCTATAAATGCTGGTGCAGGGTACTCACCGAATTGGCGCCACAATGAGAGCATCGACCTGAACTACCGCAAAAATAAGTTCAACTTTTTTACCACTCTCGGTTACAATAAAACCGACACCTGGAGGGATCTGGACATCAACCGCTGGTTTTATGACCAGGACCAGCAGTTGACCTCTGCTTTTATGCAAAGTACTGTGTTCCGCAACCGGAACAAAACCCCGAATATCAAAGCAGGCATGGATTTCTATGTCAGCGAGAAGACCACGCTGGGTTTTGTGTTTACCGGATCTTACAACAGCGGCCGTAACCGAAAAGAAGTGGGGGCTATCGCAACGGGTTCTGCAGGACAGACGGACTCTCTGATTACGGCACTCAATTCTGAACAGTCGAAACTGAACAGCAACGGGATCAATTTCAATTACAGTCATAAGTTTGACAGTCTGGGCCGCGAACTCAGCTTCGATCTCGACCACATCAGCTATAGTGCCAGAACGGACCAGTCTTTTGCCAATAGAATCTTTAATACCACCAATAATAGTATCAACGAAGAGAACCTCGTGGCTCAACTTCCCTCAGACATTGCCATCTATGCTGCAAAAGGCGATTACGAGCACCCCCTGGCCCATAAAGCAAAATTCTCTGCAGGTGCAAAGACCAGCTTTGTGAACACCGATAATACCGCAGATTACTTTATACGTCGGGGAGATGTGTTGCTGGTGGACAATGAAAAGACCAATCACTTCCGGTACAAGGAGAACATTAATGCAGCTTACGTGAATTTCAGCAAGGAATGGAAGAAATGGAGCATACAGGCCGGACTGCGCATGGAACAGACAAATATGAAAGGACACCAACTAGGCAATGGGCTCCGCCCGGATTCCTCCTTTTCGCAGCACTATACCAATCTCTTTCCAACAGTTTATCTTTCCTACAAATTGGATAGCGCCAAAAACAAGCTCACACTATATTACGGGAAACGAATCAGAAGACCATACTACCAGGACCTGAATCCTTTTATTTTTCTATTGGATAAGTTCACTTACTTTGCCGGCAATCCTTATATCAGACCGGAGTTTGCTCACAAGATCGACCTCAATTTTAACCACAACAATAAGCTCAGCATCGACCTTTTTTACAACGTTACCTCATCAATGATTTCTGAAGTCATTGAGCAGGAAAAAGGCATTTTTATCAGCAGGACAGGAAACATTGGGAAAATGCATTTTTACGGGGGCTCTGTTAACCTGAACCTGAAGGCGGGAAACTGGTACACATTGAATATGTACAGTGAAGCAGTCGAAATTGATTTCAGCGGCTTGCCCGGCAATGATGGCAATACCGTACAGAGCTTTTATTTTTATGTCAATCCAAATAACCAGTTCAATTTCGGAAGAGGATGGAGCGCAGAACTGAGCGCCATGTACGTGACGCCCAACCAAAGCGCTCAGTTTAAAAAGCGCGCGCTTTACAACATCAACACCGGCGTCTCAAAGAAAATCCTCGGAGATAAAGGTACCCTGAAATTTACTTTACGTGATGTGCTGAACCGCTTCAGGCCACAGGGCGAAATACTCAACATTCCGCAGACCCGGGCCACTTACCGCAACATTTTTGACAACCGAATAGGCCTTGTCTCTTTCAGCTATAGTTTCAGCAAAGGAGCTTCTGCTGCGAAGAAGCGCAATACCGGTGGCGCCGGAAATGAATTGGAAAGAGTGAAAAACTAGCCGCCACGGGGATTATCTTAACTTTAGTAAATGTCATTTAAAAACAGGAAAGGCACTTTTTATTTTTTGCGACAAAAATAATAAAAGTGCCTTCTCCTCGCTATTAAAAATATCGTAATCAATATAGCCAGTACTCACTGATCCATCGACGCTGTGCCTAAAGTGTCTACTATTTGCGAAATACATGCCCTGGCGGTGTAACACTATTTGTTTATTAACCCAACTTTCTTAATGTCAAATAGATGATTTAGAAATAATATTGCAAGACAATTAAATCAATCCCAATTTTGAGGCCTTACCGATTAGCATGGCTGTGTTTTTTACTTCAAATTTTTCTAACAGGCTTTTGCGGTGTGTGTTTACAGTTGGAATACTGATGAAAAGTTTTTCTGATATTTCTGCATTGGTTAGTCCTTCTGCAATTAACAATAAAACCTCTTTTTCTCTTCTGGTGATTAGAAGCTGATTGGGCTCTGGTTTTCTCATTGCGCTTAAGACCTCGAAACTATAATATACTTTGCCTTTAATCACGGTGTTTATCGCTTCTAACAGTTCTTCCTTTGTGGCATTTTTTAATACATAACCTAAAGCACCATTATCCATCATGTTTTTGATAATGGCTTGCTGGTTAAATGTACTAAGCCCAAGTATAGCTAAAGAGGGATACAGTTGCTTAACTTCTTTACATAAATCTATTCCGCTTTTATCAGGAAGGTTTACATCCATTAGTATCACATCAGGTTCGTGTAGCTTAAGAAAACTAAGGCAGGATGCTGCGTTGGTGGCATGGCCCATCCAATCAAGTATTTTTTCGTTTTGCAGTAAAGAACGAATACCCTCTGTCACCATGTAATGGTCATCTACTACGAAAATGCTTATTTTCATTGCCTGTAGTTAAATGTTAATCTCTATCATTACTGAAGTACCTTTGCCAGGACCGGATTGCAAATCTATCCTGCCTTTTAAAAACTCAACGCGGTTTTTAATATTGTGCCAGCCCATTCCACCAGATTGTGTTAAAAGATTGACATCAAAACCATCTCCATCATCTTCTACCGTAATGGCTAATAGTTTTTCCTGATCAGCTTGATGCAATTGCACCAATACATTTTTGGCATGGGCATGTTTAATCGCATTGTTCAGCAACTCTTGTATAATGCGATAAATGGCGACTGATGTAGTTTGCGGTATGCTTGTTTGCTGCATCCCCACCGACTGGTAGTTTACATGTAACACAGCACTACGATCCATCTCCATGCAAAATTCTTTCAATGCAACATCCAGTCCATATTTTACCAGTATTTCGGGCATCATGTTATGTGCTACGCGGCGCATTTCCTGTATAGAGCTGTCTAACATGTCGATGCTGCGATTAAAAGCAAGAGCATTGTCCGGGGTCATTATTAAATTCTCTTTCATATTATTTAATGAAAATTTTATTCCACTTAACATCCCGCCAAGCCCATCGTGCAAGTCTTTGGCTAGTCGGGTACGTTCCTGTTCTTCACCTTTTAGTACTGCTTCTGTAGCGGTAAGTTGTTTTTCGGTTTCTAATTCATCAATTTTTAATTGCTGTAGTTTTTGGCGATGAATATAGTTGCGATAACCTAGCAGTGAAATAATTAATATGGCAAGCGCACTGCCGATAAGAATATAATTGAGGATAGATTTTTGGCGAAGCTGCGCTTGTTGCAGTTTAATCTGTGCTTCTTTTTTTTCAAATTCGTATTTGGCTGCTAGGTTTGCTACAGTATTTTTGGTATTTTCTCCTAATATAGTATCTCGTAGTAACTCAAACTTTTGACGATATGCCAATGCGCTATCAAGTTTTCCTACTCCTTTGTACAAATTAGACTGATATTCGTATAAGCTGCTTAACTCATTTTTTGAACCAAATTTATGAGCTAAGTTGATTCCCTCATTGAGATAAGGGACTGCTTTTAAATATTTTCTTGATTCAATTAAAGTTTGTCCCATGCCCATATTGGCATACAAAGTATATTCAGGCAACTCTTCATGTCTTGAAAAATAAAGTACTGTATCATAATATTTTATTGCCAATGCATACATTTGTTTACCCTTTAAGGCATCTGCTATACCTAACCACCCACTTACAATGTTAATGTTGTCCTTTTCTTCTTTACCTATTTTTCCTACTTCCCGAAATACGCTTATGGCTTTATCATAATTTTTAAGGTTATTAGAGGCGGTTCCGATATTGCAGAGTGTATTAGCCTGCGCAGTTTTATTATTTAATTCTACAGCGAGTTTGTATGCTTTTTCTGCATACTCAAGACCTTTGGCATATTCCTGTAAATTTATAAATACAGAAGCCAAATTATTGTTTGCTATTCGTAACATTTTTTTGTCGTCAATTTCTTCTGCATATTTTTTTGCAATTAAATAATATTCCGACGCAGTAGAAAAATCGGAAAGATATTCCCACTCACTACCCACATTTAAATTGGCAACCGACAAGTCTTTTTTGTTCCCATATTTTTTAAAAATATCAAGGGCATCAAGAGTAAGAGACAAAGCCTCTTTAAATAAACCTTTATTATTCAATATTACTATTTGATAGCTTGCATAAGTTGCAACACCCTTTTTATATCCTATATTTTGAGAAAGCTCTTTTGCTTTGTTATAGTAAAAAGTGGCAGAATCAGGGTTGTCTTGCCTGTACGTTTCTCCATATTGATATAAAACATTTACAGTATTGCTATCTTTTTTGTTATAGTTAATAGTTCGTTTTAGACTGTTTCTATTCAATCCTTGTGCCTGAGAGGCGAAACTTATAAAGCCTGCAAATAATATCAGCAGTGATTTTCTCATACCCTAATTTACATTTTTCTACTACGCAAATAAAATGTTGTGGGTCCATATTTTCCATCATCTTTTTTAATGATTTTTTAAAAGCGTATACTAAAAAATCATCTTTTTTAATGATTACGTCGGTTTGGTAAGTTATCTACTTTTACTGCATAAAAAATGAAATCATGAGAGATTTAAAATTCTTGCCGTTTGTTTTGATGTTATGCAGTACGCTAATTATTTCCTGCACTAAGATTAAGGATAATGCAATCTTACCGGCAGCAGATTTTTCTGCAAGTGTTACTAGTATTAAAACAGATTCGGCGGCCAGCTTTACAGATTTATCTACCGGCAATCCTACATCGTGGTCGTGGAGCTTTGCGGGAGGTACGCCGTCTTCTTCTACTTTGCAAAATCCGGTCAATATTCAATACCACGCTGCGGGAACATACAATGTAACGCTTACTGTAACAAATGCCGACGGCAGCAATACCAAAACAAAAACCGGCTATATTGTAGTAAGTGTAGCACCGCAGTTGCCTATGGTAAGCACCGTAGCCATCAGCAGCATTGCCAATACGACAGCCGTTTCAGGCGGCACGATCAGTAGCATAGACAATAGTGTCGTTACCGCAAGAGGTGTGTGTTGGAGTACAAACAACAATCCTTCTATTGCCAATGATAAAACAACAGATGGGAGCGGCGCAGGCAATTTTACGAGCAACCTTACAGGCCTAAACAGTAATACTACTTACTATGTACGGGCATATGCAACCAACAGCATTGGCACCGCTTATGGTAACGAAATAAGTTTTACCACAACAGGCTTGACTAATTGTGGAACTGTCACTGATGTGGACGGTAACGTGTATCATACCGTTACTATCGGTACACAATGCTGGATGGTGGAGAATCTGAAAACTACGCATTACCGAAACGGCGCTGAGATACTAACTGCTCCTGATTCGCAAACATGGGATGCCTTGACAAAAGGAGCCTATTGTTACTATAACAATGACAGTAAAAATAATAATCCTTATGGTAAGCTGTATAATTGGTATGCCGTAAACAACAGCAACAATATAGCACCTGCAGGATGGCATGTACCTACAAAGGATGAATGGATAACATTGATAACATTCTTAAATGGCAAATACTCAGCAGGGGGCCCCTTAAAAGACTTACTTTATTGGAGTACACCCAATGTGGGTGCAACCAATAGCAGCGGGTTTTCGGCTCTTCCGGGTGGATACCGTTTCGCCCATGGGAACTTTGATAACTTGTCTTTGATTGGCTATTACTGGGCTTCTACAGAGGATAGTGGAGTATCTGGTGGAGTAGCCGGCGATGAAATTCGATTGTATCACTCATATATAGAAGTTGATATCTCATCTGGATTTAAATATAATGGCTATTCCGTACGCTGTGTAAAAGATTGATGTTATTATTAATGTATAACTGCTGGCATTTTGAAATGATTTTTCAGAAATGATAACCTTAAAAAGATGAAATCTATAAAAAACATGCTCCTGTTTAACCTGCTATTGATGGTAAGTTCTACTTGTTTTGCCCAAAAGCAAGCTTTTGACGTAATAAACTATGTTATACCCAACGGTTGGGATAAAATGGAAATGGCAAATGGCATTCAACTGTCCACCAAAAACGATGGT
>Ga0157373_10003190_pt1 | contig 12399 bp, 4 predicted proteins | sample C65metaG_FD_113460 | JGI IMG/M metagenome (GOLD analysis project Ga0157373, IMG submission 113460) | Corn rhizosphere microbial communities from Kellogg Biological Station, Michigan, USA - C6-5 metaG | ecosystem: Host-associated > Plants > Roots > Rhizosphere > Soil | place: USA: Michigan... | reverse complement strand
CTTTGCGGTGGCGCCGTCAAAGCCGTGTAAATGGATCTGACTTGACGTGACCTGCTTGAAATTCAGTGATTGATGTGACTTGGTTCCCGAGAACGCACCTGGATTTGCGTCCACCCAATACCAGTCGACATCTCCGTCGACATGCTTTACTGCGCCTTGAGGCAATGCATCGTCAAACCAGGGCGTTATGCCGGACCTGGTAGGGGTAGCGTTAACTCCGATATTTACAGGCTGCGAAATTGTGGTGCGACCAAGGTTATCGGTTGCGATTGCAGTCAGTGAATATTGCCCGTCTGCAACATTACGCCAGTTAAAGTTAAATCGATTTGTTACGATGTCAGTCGCGGTACCAATCAATGTGTTGTTGGCGTAAAAACTGACCTTCGCGATTTGACCGTCAAAATCTGCAGCGGCCGCGGCCAATCCGATGTTGGGATTACTGTTAAATCGTTGTCCCTCCAATGGCGTGACGAGGGCGACCGTAGGCGCAGTGTCAACGGTGATTGTTCTTGCGACCGAACGACTTTGTACTCCAGCATTGTCGGTGGCGACGGCATAGATCGTATAGATATTGCTGGAAACGTTCTGCCAGTTGAAGGTGTACGACCCATTACCGCCCGGAACTCCGTGGCCGATGTCGTTGCCATTAGCCACGAACTCAACTTCCGAGATCGTGCCGGATGGAATACTTGCCTGCGCTGCAAGTTGGATAGTCGAGCCCGGAAGAGCGGAGAAGCCTTCGGCTGGACTGGTGAGACTCACTGATGCGGGGCCATTTACGAAAACGGTGGTTGGCTGTGAAACACCAATACGCCCGAGGTTGTCCTCAGCAATCGCGACATACACGTGCTCGCCTGCTCCAACACTGCTGTGGTTAAACGTAAACTGCGAGTTTCCACTGCCAACAACTTCGCCGATCACCTGGCTGTTGTCGACGAAACGAACTTTGGTAATTGTCCCATCGGAATCAGTAGCGACAGCGGTGACCATTATTTGAGCTGGCGCCGCAAATATATTTCCCCCCACCGGTGCTGTAATTGAAACAGTCGGAGCGCGATTGGGATTAGGCATTACCGTCGTGCTCGCTATTACGGAATTGTTGTTAAGGTTGTTGTCAGTCTGTTTGGCCTGCGCCGCCACTCTATTGAATATGTCCTTGCCGTCGGGCGGAAATGCGCCGTTATAACCCTCCGAGGGTTTTACGACCACAGTCACAGTAGTAGCTGCTCCGGGAGCAAGCGTGCCGATGCTTCCATAAATGGTTCCATCATCAAACTTGGTTGTGCCCTGCGTCGACGTAGACGACACGAGCCTTACGAAGCTGGACAGCTCATCAAGGAAAACTACATTCGTGGCTGTTTGCGGACCATTATTTCTGATGGTAGCGGTGTAAGTCAGTGTGTTGTCTGCGACGATCGGGTCCGTCGAATCCACGCACTCGACGCTTATATCGGCCACGGAGGGATCCGGCGGAATTGTTTGAACGAGGTTCCCAATCGCAAAAACTCCGAACACTTCGCTGCGAGCGTACAAAGACCTTGTGGTGAAATCAGCGACCGGCGATTCAGGTGCAAGTACTGTTCTGTCGACCCACACAAATTTGTCCGGGTCGAACGGATCAAAATCCAAATAAAATATCCTGAGGTTAGCGAAAGCGGCGGGATCTGTGATCGAATTCGCCAGGAACTTAATTGTGAAAGGCCCTGTACCGACAGCTTCCGTTTCTACCGTGAATGCGGTATTTGACAGCGCCGCGTAGCCAGGCGGCAAAGGCGGTAAGATGTTCAGTGGAAGTAGATCAAACGAGTTGGTCCCCTCATAGAAGAGGTGAACGAATTCGATTGCAGTTGGTCCATCCGCGCTACTTGCAGCTTGCGCACTGGCTGCGTGCATCGCCATCGCGGCACTCGGCGGTGGAGTCCTGACAGCGTTAAACCAGCCTGGATTCCAAAAGAATGTATCTGCATTTGTAAACCCATGGGGCGAATACCAAAGGACCACATCAGAGCGATCCAAACCCTGAGGTGGAGTTACGGCGAGTACCTCCCTGTTCAAAAGCCACTTAAAGTCATCCGGCGGATCTATCTCATCCTGATTGTTTTTCCATTGCACGATCGCAAGATCCAACGATTGTGGACTACCTGGATATACGAGTGGCTGTCCTGGTCCGGAAGGTGGCGCAAATGGCTCCTTTGTAACTTCCGCTGACCAGCGCCAGTGCATGTGAAGACACTCAGGACACCCGGGTTTTATCACCACTGGTCTTTGCCAAAAATAACTTTCCCTTTTCGGCGGGACAAACTTGTAATAGTTGGTTTGGTGATAATTATCCATGCTCCCAGCGTCTTTTTTCACAACATTGGGTAAGCCGGGATTTACGACATGGAAGAATTCCTCGACGGTGACAGGAATACGATAATCCGCAAACAACTCATATTCCTGCCACACTACGGACCTTTCAAATCCATCTCGGTCTCTGGTGAAGACTGCTGTATTCGCGTCTTTTTGGTTTTCATCAACCTGAAACACTAGTCGCTGAGGGATGTTGATAGAACTAATTGATTCGTTTGTCCCTGCCCCAGGTTGAAATTCGTATGTTACCGATGGCCTGAATTTGGTGCACGTCGTGATCTCTCCTTTTGGTTCGCATGAACCCTTTTGGTTGAAGTGGGGATCGTTAGGCACTTCGAAACCCATGGCGAAAAACTCATAAATCTGAGCGACCTTTAAGCAAGACTTTGGCGCCCCCGGAATCTTGTCGATGCCGTATTCAGCCTGAATCCTTAATACGTTTCCTAACTTCTCGGCCTTTACGCCAATTAACCGGCTAAAGAGCATTCCATCCGGCCGCCCAGAACTATTCACTCTGAGCTCGCCGCGTTGGGGGACACCTGGAGGAACCGGGTTCGTCGTGATTTTGTAATACGGAATGCTGAACATGTCGGCCATCCTTCTGCCGTTTAGTTTGACATCCGTCACGACCAAACCATCGTCATCTGAGAGGATATAGTTAAGAGACCAACCAAGATGCGCGATCGGTTGGGCTTGATTTAAAGGCGGCGGGTTTGGGTACTTCTTTTTCTCAGCTTCCCAGTTACAGCCGGGCTTCGCCAATGTCTTCGCAGAAGCCTGATTGGAATCAGGACTCGCCCCTCCTAGACCCGTTGCTGAAACAACGTACGTGAAGTCCACCTCAGCCGGCAGGTTTGGGTGATGAAATGTAGTTGTTCCGGCAGGGACAAACGCAATCGTCGAAAACGCACTAGCTGAAACACCATCGCCTGCAGAAAGTTTAAAGGTCGCCATCTGTGAAGTTGACTCGGTACTCAACACCTGGACGAAGTATCCGGTGGCGCCCGGCGAAGCTGTCCACTGCAAATCGATCGCTTCTTCGTCAGCAAACGCCATCAAGTTTCCAGGCGCAGGCGGCGGCGTTGGCGTCGGCGTTGGTGTTGGTGTGGGCGTCGGTGTGGCAGCAGGTATAGTGAAAGAAAAATCATCATAGGAGATGCCAAACTGATCTACTATGTTGTGAACTCGCACCCTGGTGATGCCCGTGAGCTGTAACTGAATGGGAATTGGATCGAGACGGCCGTTTCCGATGACTTGCAGGTTGCTTTGTGACAAAGTTCCATTTCGCCAGTAATCGAATTGGGCAATAGGACCGAAAAACGTGTCGAGTCCGCACAGATAAAAAGTGAGATTGTTGACGGGTTGTGTAAAGTCAATAATCAAGTCGCCGAAACCAGAAGGCGAAAAGAACGTTCCGGTGGCGATACTGTTAGGCAAACTCCTGGCATCTCGATTCCTGGTCCAAACAAACACGCTAAATCCAGGAGAACTGAATTTCATCTCCTGAAACAGATTCTCCACGTTAGTACCATTTGAAAGATTCTCGAAATTAAAATTCACCGTTTTTCCACCACTCTGCGGAAGCAACGGCGGCGCAACGCTCGTCGCCGAACTACTACCACTCAACGCCAGCAAGTCATTACTCATTCGCATTGGTTCTACAGCACTATTTTTACCAGCGCTTTGTACTGGGGCCGCCGCCACTATAGGCGCTCGTTCAGAGTGAGGGTTTGTTTCGCTTTCTATCCGCGGCGCCGACGAAGAACTGGATGTTGAAGAGAGAAAAAGAGCCACGCAAACCACCAGGAAAGATGCGGTGATTCCCCACCGTAAGGTTACGAATCTGAGGTAATGTGATTGTGCGGTTTTGGTAGTTTGGGTGGTCACGTTTCTCCTCCAGGAATATCGGCCTCGAGACAAGCGATATGGGTTGAGCCATGCCACCGTTTGAGCTAGGATGAGATTGCTTCGGAACTCATCTTTGCCACACTCGATGGGCAGAGCTTCGGTTCTGAGTAGCCCCGTTACTACCTGCTACGTAGAAGCGGGGCCATTTATTTTCACTACTGAACGTTTCGGTATAAAACTGCCGCCATCAATTCTTTCCATCACTCCTGCGCGCTTCGACTTTTACCGTAATTGGTTTGGAAGTCGCGCTCACGCCAAGATCATCCACCGCGACTGCTTTCAATTCATGCAGGCCCGTGGTCACATTCGTCCAGGTAGCCTCGAATCGCTCTGTATGAACTATTTCCGAGTCGCTGCCAATCAGGCGGCCATCAGCGTAGAAGTCGACTCGCTTTATCGAGCCGTCGATTTGTGTTGCTTCAGCCACGATATTCAAACTCGTTGAGGACAAAAACTGCGCTGAATTGGTTGGTGAAATGATTGCGACTCTTGGAGGGTTGCTCGCCTTGAACTTCACGGGCGTTGACACCGTTGGAATGCCGGAACCATCGATCGCGATGACGGAAATTGAATGATTTCCCCGCGGTAATCTAATCCATTTAAAACTGTAGGTGTTTGGACCAGATAGACTACCTTCCCCAAGCAAACGGCTACCGGCAAAAAATTGGACCTTATTGATTACGCCTGAGGGATGACTTGCCACAGCCGTGAGGGTCAGATCTGATCCGGGTGCGACCAAAGAGTCTGCCGTGGGCGTCTTAACGGAAACAACCGATGAGCCATTGATAAAGATTTCTATAGGCAGCGACCAATCTATTCTGCCACCGTTATCCGTGGCTACAGCTACGATGCCGTGATTGCCATATGACAAGCCGCGTGCAGTTAAGACAAATCTCTTCCCGTCAACAGATGTTCCCACTCCCAGTGATCTATCACTGTCAAAAAACTCAACTTTACTGATTGACCCATCGGAGTCCTCTGCATTGGCTTCGAGAGTTATGTCGGCTGGTCCTGTAAAGAGCGCCTCATCCTTGGGGCTATTCAGAGTTACTTTCGGAGGCTGGTTAGGATCAGGTAAAACGAGGACCACATTAGAGACCTCGTTATTCTGTGGCGTTGGATCTTTCTCCACTGCTCTGGCGCCGGCATCGAGCATTATTTCCTTTCCTTGCTGAGGAAAGCTGCCCCTGCCTTCGTACGGTTTCAGCTTAACCGCAACTGTGATCGACTCCCCCACCTTCAAGGAGCCCAGCTTACAAACTATCTGTGAGTAACTAGGTTTACACGATCCCTGAGTTGATTCGACAGAAACGAGGTTTGCCGGTCCAGCAACGGAGTCCCAAAGCCCAATATCACTCGCGGCGTGTGGACCCTGATTCAGCACCTTGATTCTGTAACTGATAAGACCTGGTGCTGTGATGCGCTCGGCCATACCGTTTGTCGTAACAATCAGATCCGCTATCGCGCTGGTCGGCGGCACTTCTCGAACTAATTTCGCAATTACGTATGTGCCCAGTCCTTCACTTTGTCCGTAAATTGTTTTTGTTGAAAAACTGGGAGGTTCCGTTGAGGACTTCGACACGGTTACATCGAGCCAGACAAAACCGTCCGGATCGAACGGATCATTATCAACACGAAAGATCCGCAGTTTCTGAAATGCATCTTCCTGAGTCACTGAAGGGACGTAAAAACGAACTGTATGTCGGCCCGCCACTATGGCACTCGTTGTTATTCGATATGCCTTGTTATTCAGTGCCGCGTAACCGGCCGGTAAGGGCGGAAGATCTGCAAGATTGAAAGGCTCAATCTTAACGTCTCCGGTTTGGAAAACCCTGTCGTACTTAACCTCCACTGGGCCATCCTGATTGCTTTTGTCCTGACTGGTGGATCGATGAGAAAAACCTAAAGAAGATACGAGTACAACAATCAATATCGCCGCTCGCGCGAAGTAGATTTTTGCGTCATGATGAGCAATGGCGAGATGCGTTGACATTGTTGCCTCAGTGAGTTGGGAACAAGTTTACCTCTGTAATCGTCTAAACGACGCATGGCGCTGCGAGGTTGCGGCATCCATTTTTTTACTTTGTTGATGACGAGTTTCCGACTACAATGCACGCTCTTTACGTCATTTCTGCGGCTCACTCGTAAATATCTGGTTCTCCCCCTAACAGTTCGTTTCGCGGACGTTATCAGCGGCGTTGATGAAAGTCCCTAAACAATCCCAAAAGATTTCTAAAAAAAATCCAAAACGCTTGCACGCCACGCCCTCAGGCGCAGCGGTATACAAATTTGGATCTTTCCTTCTCGATCAGGGTGAACGCACCTTGCTCAACGGAGAGGAACACGTGTCGCTGACGCCGAAGGTGTTTGACATCCTGGTGGTCTTACTCGAGAACGCCGGTCATCTGGTTACAAAGGAAAGGCTGCTGGAAGAAGTTTGGCCCGAGACATTTGTCGAAGAAGCCAATCTCAGCGTCAACATTGCCAGTCTGAGAAAAGCTCTGGGTAAAGATGGTGGAAAGCAACAATACATCGAAACCATTTCGAAGCGTGGATACCGGTTCGCTGCCAGTGTCGAGAAAGCAGAGTCGCAGACTACGGTGACACGTAGCTCCGCGGCCACGCGATCCGCCGCATCGGCAACGGCCAGCGCTCTTCAAATAACAAACTCTCTCGCCGTGCTGCCGTTTGAAAATGTCAGCGCGCTTCCCGATTTCGAATACCTTTCCGACGGTCTGACCGAGAGCATCATCAACGGACTTTCGCACCTGCAAAACCTGCGCGTCTCGTCTCGTAACACTGTCTTCCGCTACAAACTAACCGCCGGAATGGATCCGCAGGAGATCGGACAAAAGCTCGGCGTGTGCTCGGTTGTGATTGGAAGAATTCTGCAGTTGGACGACCGGCTCATTATCAGCACGGAGTTAGTGGACGTAGCCAACGGCTGGCAGATGTGGGGCGAGCAATATCATCGTAGTCCCTCTGACATTCTCGCAATACAAAAAGAGATTTCCGGCGCGATATGCTCGAGACTGAAGGCGCGACTGACTCGTGAAGAAAAGCAACAGCTTGGAAAGTACTACACCCAGGATCCCGAGGCCTACCATCTTTACCTCAAAGGTCGTTATCACTGGAACAAATACGATGAGCTGGGATTAAGGAAGGCAATCGAGTATTTCACACAAGCGATCGAGATCGATCCCACTTACGCGCTGGCCTATGCCGGGCTGGCTGACAGTTATTATCGCCTGTCGAATATCTATGCACCGACGACAGAGGCGATGCCGAAAGCTAAGGCTGCCGCTCTGAAAGCATTGGAGATCGACGACGGCCTTGCCGAAGCTCATGCTGCGCTCGGTTTGGTCTATATGTCGTACGACTGGGATTGGCCGGCAGCCGAAATAGAGTTCATGAGAGCGGTAGAACTCAAGCCCAACTATGCTTTAGCTCACCAGAGACTCGGGTTGTTCTACTACTTACAAGCGCAGTTTGATAAATCTCTTCACGAAATGCGGCGCGCGGCTGAGCTTGATCCACTGTCGCCGCAGCTTATACAAGGCATCGCCGCCGCGTTCTTCCTGATGCGTGATTACGACCACGCACAAGAGGAGATCGAAAAGGCTCTCGCGATCGATAGCCACTATCAACCCGCGCTTTATGTGCTTGGACGCATTTACGTGCAACAGGGTAAATTCGCGGAAGCCATTAGAATCTTTGAGAAGCTTTGCAGTGTGGACGACGCACCGATATTCAAAGGGGCGCTGGGAAGTGCACAGGCATTAGCCGGTCAGCAAAGCAGCGCTCAGGCTACGCTCAAGCTTCTCGAGCAACAGTCAAAGCAGCGGTACGTTTCAGGACACCACAAAGCTGTTATTCACCTGGCATTGCGCGATAAGAACGCCGCCTTCGAATGTCTCGAAGAAGCGTTGCGCAATCGCTGCGAGATGATGACGTGGCTGAAGGTAGATCCCGCATTCGACAGCATTCGCCGCGATCTGCGATTCACGAAACTCTTGCGTCGAGTCGGCCTCGACCGTAAACATCAAATACCGCAGTCTGCCGCTTCATGAATCCTTTGCCCAACCAAAAAGCACAAAGATGATTCAACACGCCGTGTCACTCGCGGGGTTTGTGATCTTCGCAGGTCTGGCCTGGTTACTTTCGAGTAATCGACGGCGGATCGCATGGAAGACGATCGCGTGGGGTGTCGCCCTTCAACTCATCATCGGTCTGATCATTTTTCGATTACCTGTCTCACATCGGATTTTGCTCTGGCTGAACGACGCCGTGCTGGTCCTGCTGAATGCGTCCAAGAGTGGGTCGGTGTTTTTGTTTGGACCACTCGCGGCGAGTCCTGGTGAGTCGGGCTCCGTTGGCTTCATTCTCGTGTTCCAGGTTCTGCCAGTGGTGATCTTCTTTGCGGCGTTCACCGCGATGCTCTACCACTTGCGCGTGTTGCAGGTGTTCGTGCGACTCTTCGCCAAACTCTTTCACCGCACGATGAGAATCAGCGGCGCTGAATCACTCTCCAGCGCCGCGAACATCTTTGTTGGCATTGAGTCGGCGCTCGTGGTCCGTCCGTATCTCGAGGGGATGACGCGCTCGGAGTTGTTACTGCTACTAACAACTGGAATGGCCACCGTGGCGTCGAGCGTGCTCGGTGTGTATGTCGCGTTTCTAACCGGCGTGTTTCCACAAATCGCCGGTCATCTCATTTCTGCATCGATACTGTCGATTCCTGCCTGCGTGGTCGTCTCCAAGCTGCTCATTCCCGAAACAGACACGCCGGAGACATTGGAAGGCGTTCCGCCGGACGACGAGTCGAGCCGATCGAAGAATCTGATCGGCGCGATCATCGAGGGCGCGATGGATGGACTGAAATTGGCGGCGGGAATTTCAGCGCTGATCATAGCGATTCTCGGAATCGTAGCGCTGATGGACAAGATACTTGCCGTCGCGAGTTCATGGCTCGGAATGAGTGAGCCGCTTTCAATCGTGAGAATTCTCGGATGGATTTTTTATCCGTTCGCGTTCCTGCTTGGAGTCTCGACGACCGACGTGCCGATCGCCGCGCGTTTGCTGGGCGAGCGAGTGATACTCACGGAAGTTTTCTCTTACAACCATCTGGCCCAGTTAATCTCCAGCGGCCAGATTACTGATCCTCGAACGGTCGTGATCCTGAGCTACGCACTCTGCGGCTTCGCGCATGTGGCCGCGATGGCAATCTTCGTCGGCGGCACGGCCGCTCTCGCGCCTTCGCGCCGCGACGACCTCGCCAGTCTCGGCTTGCGCGCGTTACTCGCTGCAACACTAGCCACGCTCATGACCGGCTGCATCGCGGGCCTCTTCACCGGCGGTGAAGGCGTGTTACTCGTTGGCCCACGATAGCACCGGCGTGTAGATCAACTCATATAACTTCGAAGACAGTTTGATTTACCGCACGTGTGTTCGCGTTGCGATCGTTGATCGTGACCCTTAACACGTAACGACCCGGCTGAAGTTTTTTGAGCGCGACATTTGCACCGTATGGAATGCGGGTGACGTCTGCTTTGTCATCGACTGCTATCGGAAGAACGGGGCTGGCAATCACGCGCTGTCCACCGCGCAGAATCTCGATTTGAGCATCCAGCTTCGGGGTTGCGGTGGCATTGTAGACCATCGTCAGAAAAGTCAGGTTCGATCCTTGAGCGAAGCGGCGGTCGACGCTGAACACCATTTGTTCCTGAGCCGCGTCCCCACTCCCCTGCGCGCTGTTCGCGCCGATAAATTCGCCACTCACGAGCAGGCTGCTGAGCGTGAGTGCCTTTGAGCTCAAGTCGGGAATCTCAATCCACTGCGCTGCACTGCCGACGCGCCCGCTCTTATCATCGCGCGCCGCAACACGCACCTGATAGATTCCAGGTTTCAGCGGAAGCTTATGGCTGTACAGCACCGAAGGGGTGTCGGTCGAAGCCGTCACAGGCAGCGGACGGACGTTGATTCTGGTTTTGAAGCTGCCCGACTGCTTACCTAGATCGTTCAGGACCACACCAGCCAGATCAATTGCCGCCGGCTGTTTTCCGTCAGCACCATAACCAAGAACATCGGTTGCCATCTGTGTCGCCGCCGTCAGCATGGGACCCGACCCAGGCACGTCGATGAAACTGACGGCGAGTTTCGTGGGAAGGCCAGTCTTAGCCGTTGGAGCCGAGAGCGCGGAGACTAAAGCAGCTTCGAGACTTTTCGGGTTCGAAGCGGCGGGATCAGCTTTGGTATCTGCTGTTTCACTTCGCTTGTCTTCAGTTTTCGGCTCGACTGTGAAGAAGCCACGAGGTACGCGAACAGTCAGCTCCGGACGTCCGACAATGCTCACTTCGAGTCGTTTGAAGTTTGGCGACTTCTGGTCCTCAGCAGTTGGACGCCATGCAAGCAGATAATAGTTTGAGGTTTCCTTGAGTGCTTCATCAACTGCGGAGCCGAGCGGCGTGTTGATAAATAATTTCCCACCAGTATTCGCAGCCAATGCATTCATCCCGTCCTGAGAAGCTGCCAGCTCGCCGACGTTTGCGCGCGCCAACTGTCCCAGTGGATCAACTCGGTTACTGCTCGCGTCGGTCATACTCACGAGGCCGCGCGCATCCAGTGAGTAAACAATCACTCCGCCACGCACTGCAGCATCGGCGATGCGGTGCACCTTCTCGCCGAAACCAGTGCTACGGTCGTTCATGAAGAATCCATCTGAGATAAGGAAGACAACTTTACGCCCCGCCGCCTGTGTGACGGAGCGCATCAGACTCTCGAGCGACACTAGCGTTCCGGTCGTCACCGACTCACCTTGCCTGAGAAGAAGACTCGCACGATCCTTCACCAGTCTGCGCGCACTTTCAGGGTTTATTCCCACCATCTCAGATTTCGGAGCTGACGGTCTACCTGCTGGACCACCGCTCGGCGGGCCCAGACCGCCCGGCACTTTGAAGTTGTTCGCCTTCATCAACTCAGTCACAAAATAGTCGGCGGCCGCAAGATCGCCCTGCTCGATGCGCATCGCCTGGTATTCAGTCATCGGAATCTGTTCGTGATCGCGAACAGTGTACGGCTTGTGATTGAGCCGACTGACAGCCGCGCGCGCTACCGCTTTTAAATCCGAGAACCGTTGCAGAAAACCGATCTGGCCGCTCGGTGAAGCAATCGCGACCTGATCCTCGATCGTCATTTCATTCTCGACGAAGTCCAGAATCCCTTTGCGTGTGCGCTGGACGCTGTCGGCGCTCAAGTGCAGATCGTCGATGAAGAATATGATCGTGCGACCGCGATACGACGGGCCCGAAGCCGCCGGCACCGCGCCAGGAGTTGCCGGAGCTGTTTCCAGCTTCTCCTCACGCGTCGTGCCGGCAATCACGTGTTCGACGAAGGCCGGGGTGACTGGCTGACCATTGACTTTGAGTAAGAACTGTTCCGGCTTGAGCCCTTCCACGAACCGTCCTTGCTTGTCGACGACGACTACGCCTGTTTGGACGAGTTCCGTCGTGATGCGTATGACGTCATCCGCCGGTTTTTGCGGTTCCTGACTAAAAGCAACTGTGGTTAAGAGAAGCGATGATATGAGGACGAAACAGATGGTTTGACGACTGAGCACAGAAAACCCTCCCCAAATTTCTTTGTTCTTACTGCCACTTAAAGATCTTAAGTGCAACAACAAAACTGACGAGACACCAGGCAAGTAGTATAGCGATTGGAATCCAGTTCGACGAAAGCGCGGCGCCTTCGTTCATCACCGACCGCAGCGCTGAGTTCAGAGCAGTCAGTGGCAGTGCTTTGATGAATGGTTGCAGCACCTGCGGAAAACGTTCCGAGGAGAAGAACGTGCCCGACAGCAACCACATCGGAAGCATGATGAAGTTCATCAAGCCTGAAACCCCCTCGATCGTCGTTGGTCGCGCCGCGACCAGCAATCCTATGCCGGAAAAAGTAAAGCCTCCAAGAATGGTGATTAAAGTAAGACTCAGCCATGAGCCTCGCACTGTAAATCCAAAAGCCAGCCACGCGAAGACAATCACTGCCGCGACTTCCAGCACCAGAAATACGAGTCGCGACAACATGAATGAAAACAGATAATGCGAACGCCGCATCGGCGTTGCCGCAAAGCGCTTCAAAATTTTT
>Ga0157373_10003187_pt1 | contig 12405 bp, 13 predicted proteins | sample C65metaG_FD_113460 | JGI IMG/M metagenome (GOLD analysis project Ga0157373, IMG submission 113460) | Corn rhizosphere microbial communities from Kellogg Biological Station, Michigan, USA - C6-5 metaG | ecosystem: Host-associated > Plants > Roots > Rhizosphere > Soil | place: USA: Michigan... | reverse complement strand
AAAGCAATGATAAAAACAAATAAAATTTTTAAGAGCGATGAGTAATAGTAATCAAGGTGGCAGTGAAGTCGTTCTTGCCCACCCGGACTCTGCAAGTAATTTAGTTCTTAATTTTTGGTTCCTGGTTCTTATAATTTGGATCTTATAATTTTTATTCTGTAACTTTTTCAAAAAACTACGATGCCTCACAGCCGACACAGACATAAACATGAATCTCATCAGCCTCATCATCATCCTGCACCCGCGAAACCTGCACGCAGAGCGACGCCTATCATAACTTTTCTTGCTACGATATTTGGATTAATAGTAGGAGCAATGGCAAGTGAATCAAACTTATTATGGATGATCATTGGTGCAATTGCGGGAACTATTGCAGGATATTTAATAGGAAAGAATATTGATCGTTCCGCAGATAGAAAATAAATATCTTGATTATTACATAGACACATAGAGCACATAGGAATTTTGCTTTGGGTATATTTTTATGTGCTCTATGGCGAGACTTGTATAAGCTGTAAATCTTAGCTGGCAGTATTAGACGTAACAGGTCTTATCCAGATATTTCTATAACTGATCGGCGCACTTGCATCTCCATGCGCCTGCAATTTAATAGGAGAAGCTCCATGTTTTTTATAATAAGGATGACCAATATAAAGTGTCTGGCCTTTCAGTTTAAAATTATTTTGAACAAGCACACCGTTGTGAAAAGCAGTAACCTTTGCCGGTGATTTTACTGAGCCATCATCATTAAAGCGCGGAGCAGTCCAAACGATATCATACGTTTGCCATTCACCGGGTTTTCTGCATGCGTTTGCAAGCGGAACAGATTGTTTATAAATGGCTCCCACTTGTCCATTTGTGTAAGTTTTATTATTGTAATTATCTAAGACTTGTATTTCGTAACCTCCATCACCGGGACCGGTTGAGGCAAGGAATATACCACTGTTTCCTCTTGCCTGGTCACTGCCCTGGATATTTTCGGGAATTCTGTATTCAACATGCAATTGATAATCCATGAAACGTTGTTTCGTTTCGATGTTGCCTGATTTTTTATTTACCGTCATAATATCATCGTGAACATCCCAACCAGCCGATTTTGTTGTATCGTTTGCATCCCGCCATTGATCAAGGTTTGAGCCATCAAATAAAATAATCGCATCTGAAGGCGCATCTGCAAAGGTTTTACCGGGTGTAACCACAGGAGGAACGGGTGAATAAATTTCCGTTTGATCATGTTTCATTGTTTTGTTTTCCGGCGGTTCACTACTTAAATATTTAGTTGTATCCTGTGCATAAGAAATAATTGCAGTAAGACATGGAATGATGAAGAGGATTTTTTTGTTCATGATGTTTTCTTTATGGTTTTAATTGTTTGTTGTTTAATGCCTGTTTGTTTAACCTGACAGGTCTTAGAGACCTGTCAGGTTTTTTATAAAATCAAACCTGAGGTAATTTATAACCATTATGATATTCCGCAGCAAGATATTTGTTAGCATCATCATCAGTAAACTTACTTGCAGTTGCATCCCAATAAATTTTCTTTCCCGTTCTGAAAGCAATGTTGCCCATATCGCAAACTGTTGCTACATGTGCAGCCGCTTGCACCGGACAGTGCAAGTCTTCCATCTTCCTTGATTGAATTACTTCTACAAAATTCTTTGTATGCAATGCAAGACCATCATCGACTTTTTTCTGTTGTGGAACTGCTTCCATTTTATCTTTTCCCTCAACCTTTTCAGGAATTACTTCCCAGCCACCACGATCAACAACAAGCGTTCCATTGTTACCAATAAACGCTACTCCATGATCTCTTTGATATGGTCCGTCATTAATACCTGTTGCGTGTTCCCACAACATATTGAAGTTGCCAAAATCATACACGGTAACTAATGTATCAGGTGTTTCTTCCGCATCATCGGGATATGCAAATTTTCCACCGCTTGCCATGATGCTCTTTGGCACGTCAGCTTTAGAACCGAGCAACGCGTAATCTATCATATGAACGCCCCAATCAGTCATCAAACCACCTGCATAATCCCAATACCATCTGAAATTAAAATGAAAACGATTTGGATTGAAAGGACGTTTTCTTGCAGGACCAAGCCACATATCATAATCAACGCCGGGCGGAGGAGGACCATCAGGCTGAACAGGAATTGATTTCATCCAACCCTGGTATGCCCACGCTTTTACCAAACGCACATTTCCGAGTTTACCGGAATGCACAAAATCCATTGCATCCTGGTAATGTTTATTGCTGCGCTGCCATTGACCTACCTGCACAACACGGTTATATTTTTTTTGTGCAGCGACCATTGCAGCACATTCGACAATTGAATTGCCAACAGGTTTTTCGCAATAGACATCTTTGCCTGCTTCACATGCATCTACCATTATTTTACAATGCCAGTGATCGGGAGTTGCAATTACAACTGCATCAATATTTTTATCATCGAGTAGTTTTCGGTAATCACCATAAGTTGCAGGCTTGATGTTTTGTTTAGCAAGTTCCGCCAGGCGTTCATCTAAAACGCGTTTGTCAACATCACACAAAGCAACCAATTGTGTTTGCGGATTTTTTATCACATTGGTTATGTCGGCCCAACCCATTCCGTTAATGCCAATCGCAGCAACATTTATTTTATCATTGGGAGAAATTTTTTTGCTTGCTTTTAATACGGAAGGTATCAATGTTGAGCCTAATATGTAAGTGGATGTGTTTTGCAGGAATTTTCTGCGTTTCATACGGCTATATGCTTTTTATGTGAAATATTTTTGTTATGAACCATAGTACTTTTGGCATCACCTGTTGTGTCACTCACTTGTACGTTCGGTTCTTTGTTCAGCGGGTTTAAATGTACAGAACATCAATGAAAAAATTTCACACAGCAATAAAAATATTTTAGTGTAATAATGACACTTAAAAATATTATTCAGGAAAGAACCGAAAGTTGAAGAGTGCGACGCAACGAAGCTGAAAGTAGCGATAGAGCCGGCTACAAAAAAATTCTTCTACATATTTTCCAGTTCTTTTTTTCGAACTGTTTGATAATACTTACATGCAGGTCTCAAGCCACATTCCCAACACTTTGGATTTCGCGCAACGCAAACATAACGTCCGTGCAAAATGAGCCAGTGATGCGCTTTATGTACAAGCTCTTTGGGAAGAAATTGAAGTAACTGTTTTTCGGTAGCAAGCGGTGTTTTTGCGTTTACAGTTAAACCAATTCGCGCAGCGACACGGAATACATGCGTGTCAACGGGCATATTCGGTTGCCGGTCAACAACAGACGTAACAACATTCGCGGTTTTTCTTCCTACGCCCGGAAGTTTTGTAAGCTCTTCAACGGTCATTGGAATTTTTCCGTCAAAATCTTTCACCACCATGTTTGCCATGGCAATGAGATGTTTTGTTTTGTTGTTGGGGTAAGAAATGCTTTTGATATAGGGAAACAATTCATCAAAAGTTGCTTTGGCCAAATCGTGAACGGCGGGATATTTTTCAAAGAGGGCAGGAGTGGTCATGTTTACCCGCTTATCAGTGCATTGCGCTGAGAGAATAACCGATACAAGTAATTCGTAAGGATTTGTATATTCTAATTCTGTTTCAGCAACCGGCATGTGCTGCTGAAAATAATCTATCACAAATTGGTAACGTTCCTTGCGTGTCATAATGAATGCGCAAAGAAATTATCTTTTCATTTATAAGCCAATTCTTTTACTGAAGAGGAACCTTTGAGGGACGGCATGCATACTCCAAAATAGCATCAACGCTTTGCTGGCGGGGCGATTGAAGTTTCATTTTATTCAATCTGTCAAAAGCTTCTTTGAGTACTTTTAGTTTTTCGCGAAGTGTCCAGTTTTCCTCTAACTCTTTTTCGATGAGAGCTTTCATTGAAGGATTTGATTCGTTATACATGTAAAGCACAAGATGTTCGAGAGTAGAATTAGTCATCAAATTATTTTTTTGATTAATAAATCTTGTTGCGGCACGGTACGGCCTTTTAAAGGAAGATTGGATAATGTATAAACGACTTACGGATTTTTATATTGCCCGATCAATTTTATTTTTTTGAAACATTGTTGCTATCGACTACAAACACGTCCTCGCTGTCGCGTTTCATTAAGAATTTTTCTCTTGCATATTTTTCGAGTGCGGAGGAGTTATTACTCAAATCGGCAAGCTGTTTTTTGGTTTTTTCTATCTCCTGCTGATAATATGCTTTTTTTTCCTGCAGTTCTTTTAATTCCTGCTTTCTGTCCATCTGCTCGAAAATATTGTTGTGATCAGTAAATAGCATGATCACACCAAAAACGATGAGTGCAATAAGATATTTATTGGCAAGGATTGATAATATTTTTTGAGCTCTTTGCATAAAAAAAATCGTTAGCCGTCATAAAACTACAAAAACGACCAACGATTTAATTTAGGTATGTGAATATGTTGATAAATTATTTTTTGAATTTTATCTTCCCCTTAGGGTAGATCGCATTATCAAGCAACATTTCTTCAATGCGCAGAAGCTGGTTGTATTTTGCGATGCGGTCTGTGCGGCTTGCAGAACCTGTTTTTATTTGTCCGCAATTTAATGCAACTGCGAGATCAGCGATTGTAGTATCTTCAGTTTCGCCGCTGCGATGGCTCATGATGGTTGTGTAACCGTTTGTTTGTGCAAGCTGAACAGCGTTAATAGTTTCTGTAAGTGTTCCTATTTGATTTACTTTTATAAGAATACTATTTGCAATGCCATTATCGATGCCTCTTTGTAAAATTTTTGTGTTGGTAACAAAAAGATCATCTCCTACTAACTGAACTTTGTGACCAATCGCATCGGTTAATTTTTTCCAGCCATCCCAATCTTCTTCTGCCATGCCATCTTCAATCGAAATGATAGGATATTTGTTCACCCATTCAGTCCAGTACGCAACCATTTCATCACTTGAAATTTCTTTGCCGCTGCTCTTATAAAATTTGTATTTACCGTTTTTGAACATTTCACTGCTGGCAGCATCAAGCGCAATCCCAATTTCTTTTCCTGCTTTAAAACCCGCTGTTTCAATTGCCTGCAATACGGTTTCTATTGCTTCTTCATTGCTTTGAATATCGGGAGCAAAACCACCTTCATCGCCAACATTGGTGCTATAACCTTTTTTCTTCAGCACACTTTTTAAATTATGAAACACTTCAACACCCCAACGCAGCGCTTCGCTGAAGGTTTCAGCTCCCATAGGAACAATCATATATTCCTGGTAATCGATTTTATTATCTGCATGAACACCGCCATTTAAAATGTTCATTAAAGGCATAGGCAAAACGGTGGCGTTCACGCCGCCTAAATAGCGGAATAACGGGAGATCACTTTCCTGTGCAGCAGCTTTTGCTGCAGCCATTGAAACCGCAAGCAAAGCATTTGCACCAAGTTTGCCCTTGTTCTCAGTGCCGTCCAGTTCTATTAGTTTTTTATCGATGCCGGTCTGATCGTTTACAGGATACCCGATAAGTTGCTCTGCAATTATATCGTTCACATTTGACACAGCTTTCAAAACGCCTTTGCCCATGTAAACTTTTTTGTCATTGTCACGCAATTCAACGGCCTCATGAATTCCTGTAGATGCGCCACTTGGTACAGCGGCACGACCGAGCTGTCCATCTTCGGTTATAACATCAACTTCAATTGTAGGATTGCCACGGCTGTCAAGGATCTGGCGGGCATGGATGTCGGAAATGTAACTCATAGAAAAGTTTGTGGTTTTTAGTTTGTGGTTTTTTGTAACGAGCTTTTGTAATGCTATTTGACTTTGTTGTCCAAAGGACTCCTTCAGTGCGTCGTACACTTCTCCCGATAGCTATCGGGATTGTTCTTCGAGGTGCAAAGAAACAATCTTCTTTTTGATAATAATAATTCAGAAAAAAATTAGTTCAGGAATGTTGTATTAATAAACAAACAATCGTTTCGATTGTTGCATGTTGGATTGGACAGATAGTAATTCTGTTGAGCAATTTTAAACCACAGAGTACTTCTGAGAAGGCACAGAGTTACACGGAGATATTCTCGGTGGCTCTCACAACTCTGTGGTTCTCTGTGGCAAAATTTTGTGTAATCTTCGGTAAAAAAATTGAAATATTATTTCGCTAAGCTTTGTATCACATCGTACTTTGTAACGATGTGGTAATCTCCCTTTTCATCTTTAGCAAGCACTGCTCCATTCTCTTTTGTGATAAGACTTCCCAATCTTTCAACAGGCGTATCAAATGCAACAACAGGATAAGAGGACTCCATTACACTTTCAACAGTTGCATTTTTTATTTCAGGATTGCTGAATACCTTCTGAAACAAACCATTCTCACTTACTGCTCCGATAATACCATTTCCATTCATAACAGGTATTTGTTCAATGTCATATTCCTTCATCAGTTCTACAGCTTCGGCAACGGTGTGTGTTGGTTGGATCGTAACTAATTTTTTTCCTTCTCTTGCATTTACAATATCCTTGAAAGTTTTTACATCAAAAAAACCGCGTTCCATCATCCATTGATCGTTATAAATTTTTGCGACATACCTGCTGCCATGATCATGTAAAATGCAAACAACAAGATCACCTTTTTTCAAACGGCTTTTTAATTGCATCAATCCCTGCAAACAACTGCCTGCACTGTATCCGCAAAACAAACCTTCTTCTTTCGCAAGCCTGCGTGCCATAACAGCACCATCCTTATCTGTTACCTGCTCAAAATGATCTATCACACTCATATCATAATTCTGCGGAACAAAATCTTCACCAAATCCTTCACTGATATAAGGATGCACTTCATTCATATCCACTTCACCTGTGCGAAAATATTTTGTAAGCAACGAACCATATACATCAATTCCCCATATCTGTATGTTTGGATTTTTTTCTTTCAAAAACATTGCGGTGCCAGTGATCGTTCCACCGGTTCCGGCAGTGCAAACAAGATGCGTGATCTTACCTTCTGTTTGTTCCCAGATTTCAGGACCAGTTGTTTCGTAATGCGCCAAACGGTTTGCAAGATTATCATATTGATTGCATAAATAAGAATTCGGAATTTCGTTCTCTAATCTTTTTGCAACAGAATAATAACTGCGCGGATCATCAGGCTCAACATTTGTTGGACAAACAATTACTTCCGCTCCTACGGCTTTTAAAATATCACTCTTCTCTTTGCTTTGTTTATCGGTTGTAGTAAAAATGCATTTGTAACCTTTCACGCATGCTGCAAGAGCAAGACCCATTCCTGTGTTGCCGCTGGTACATTCAATAATAGTTCCGCCGGGTTTTAATTTACCTTCTTTTTCTGCAACCTCAATCATCTTCAACGCCATGCGATCCTTTACAGAATTTCCCGGATTAAAATATTCCACCTTCGCAAGAACCGTACAAGGAAAATCTTTCGTGATCCTGTTCAATTTTATCATTGGCGTGTTGCCGATTGTTTCCAAAATATTTTTAAGCCACATAACCAACAAGGTTTTGCGCAAAGGTACATTATTGTTGCAGGTTGCAAGTTGCAGGTATGTTGGATATAATCACAAAAAATAGTTTTTGAAATTTTTTTGCTTCGCTTTTAAAAGATAAAAACAGAAAGTGAAAAATAAATATCTTTAGCACCGTTTCAGCTAACAATTCTCAAAAAAGAATCTATGAATACAAGACGCTCATTTCTTAAAAAAACAACACTTGCCTCAGCCGCATTTTTTATCAATCCTTCTTTTTATAAATCATCGTACATCGGTTTGCAGTTGTACACTGTAAGAGATGCGATGCAGCAAGATCCGCAAGGCACTTTAGCAAAAATTGCACAAATTGGTTACAACTCTGTTGAGGGTGCAACATACACAGGAACTGAAAAGTTTTACGGCATGGACCCTAAAACTTTTGCTGATGTTCTGAAACAAAATAATTTGATAATGCCAAGCAGTCATTACCGGCTCGGACAGGAAAAAACAAATGGCGCAGACACACAAGGCACAATGCTGCATGATTGGGATAAGGCTGTAGATGATGCTGCAGCAGCAGGTGTAAAATATATGGTGTGTGCTTATTTATCTGAAGAAGAACGTGGCGGCATCGATCATTACAAACAATTGGCTGAGCAATTCAACAAAGCAGGCGAACGTTGTAAACAGGCAACCATTCAATTCTGCTATCACAATCATGACTTTGAATTCAAGGAACAAAACGGTCAATTACCGTATCATGTTTTACTGGAGAACACCGATAAAGATCTTGTAAAAATGGAGATCGATCTTTATTGGGTTACCAAAGCGGGTCATGATCCCGTAGAAATATTCGATCATCATCCCGGAAGATTTCCATTGTGGCATATGAAAGATATGGACAATACTCCGCAGCATGATTTTACAGAAGTGGGTAACGGGGTAATAGATTTCAAAAAAATATTTAATAGTGCAGATAAAGCAGGATTAAAATATTTTTTTGTAGAACAGGATAAATGTCCCGGTTCTCCTTTTGATAGTATAACCAAAAGCTACAACTACATCAAGAAAAATCTTGTATAACTCTTGTTTCATGCTGCATTCCTTCTCCCGAAAATTGTATAAGCGCTTATATATTTTCGGGAGTTTTTATTTTTATAAACTTTTTTAGATGTTTCAATTTTCGTATTCTAATAAGTATTACCATGAAAAAATTTAAACCTGTTGCATTGTTTTTACTGGCGTTTTTTGTTGCATGCATAATTTCTCTTATAGCATTCAAAGAAAAAAATACTACGCAATCAATGCCCAAAGCATTACTTGTTGCTACACCAAAATTTCATTTCAATTCCTTTGTTGATTGCAACATGGCAGAAGCATGGATTGGTGATACTTTTAGAATATTCCCTGGAAAGTATGGCGAAGATCCGCTATGGGGTTATGCGCATGATTTGAAATTTGCAGATGGTAAAAATGCGGATGAAGCATTCGGAAGAAGATCAGATGAATTTACAGAACCTGTTATGCCAAAGAATGCCACTCCCGGAACTGCAGGTTTGCATGGCGCTGTTTGGTTTGAAACAATTTACCAGGATGCAAAAGATAAAACCGGCAAAACATTGTATGCAGTTTATCACAATGAAAATTATCCTCAAACGTTGCCTTGTGATTCATCTACAGGTGAAGGATATATTGATAAAAACTGGCCGCAAGGACTCACTGGAGAAAAAACTCCGGCAGCGGTTTGCAGAATAGGGATCATGAAATCAACTGACGGCGGAAGAAGTTGGGTGAATAAAGGAATTTTTATTGAAGACCTTCAACCAAGAATGATACTAAAACCACACAACACTTCAGTAACATTTGCAGGTGGTGTAGGTGATCCTTCTGCTGTTGGGAGCGGTGATTATTTATATCTCTTCTTCAGTGAATATGGTTATCCGGGCAATTATGATTCTTCAACCTACGATCCTGCAAAAGAATACAGTGGTCAATGTATAAGCGTTGCACGCATCCGCTTATCAGACCTTGATGATCCGCAAGGCAAAGCAAAACGCTGGGATGGCAATGGTTTTAATGCTCCTTATAATGGAACAGGAAAACCAATTGCAGCTTTGCAAATTCCGGAGGCAGAAGGTGGCGGTCCTGTTTCTTCTCCCACTTCAAAATATCATTGGGGACCATCCATTAGCTGGAACACTTATTTACATTCATGGGTAATGTTAATGGCAACTGCGGAAGCTCCTTCATGGCGCGGAGGAAAGATCTATATTTCTTTCAATAAAAATGAAGATTTGGATATTGGAAAAAATTCTCAGGAATGGTCAACGCCGCAATTACTTATTGATAAACCTGATCATACGATTTGGTATCCTTCATTGCAACCTCTTAATTCAACTGCCGATATTGCCAATAAAAATAACTGTTTAAGATTAGGAGAAAAGGCAAGATTATTTTACAAAGACATGTACAAAGACACAAGCGAATACATCAGTGAATATGTAGTTGAATTTAAAAAGTAAAAATTTTTATGAGGCAAACTCGTGCAACTATTTGGCTTTTGTTTCCTGCCTACGGCGGTAGGTGTCACTCTCCAAAAGAGTCCTTCAGACACTTCAACGCTTTGTTTTCTTATCAACAAGAACATCATCATCAACTTTTATTTTCTACGATCTTTTCAATTCATTCATATTTTGAACGACGAAAAGTTATAGCTGATAAAAAATTCTGACTTATCAACCTTCATCTCTATAAAATGAGTTGAGCTGAAATTGATCAATACAAATGATTTTTACTTTTCATTTTTATCGGGCAGATGCTGGCACCATTTTTTTAACAACAAAGAAAAACTTTCCTATGCGTGATTGGCTCAGAACTTTAATTGCAGGCTATGGAGCATACAAATGGGGTGGCGGCTGTCTTGGTACCATCGTAGTATTTGTAATAATTTATTGGGCGTTAGGACATTGTTGATAAAATATCGATGTCTTCTCCTTTTGTAAACAGTATGGGTTCCCCCAGGCAGATGCCGATGCCTATGAATCAGGCAGTACTTACAGAAGTCTTGTAGATAAGTTAAAGAATATGTAAAAACAAACCCTGATTAAAAACATACAACATTACGGATAAGATCATCTGCAGAACGACAAATAAATTCATTCGCCGAGCGTATCAAATCATTCAACGATTCCGATTGGTTCACTTTTTGGGAGCATTATAAATTAGTGTTCTAAACTTAAAAAACTAATTATAAAATCCAAAACACGTCCCTATGTTCTTAGAAATTAACGAGCCGAGTTTGTTACACTCTAAATTTGAAAAAGTGTATATGAAAGGTGCCCATGGTGAGCACACTTTATTTTACTTTAGAAAAGGTCTTTATCTCAAGAGTCTTAGAAAAGGTTTCTATGCTGTTTATAACAACGAAATGAATTTGATCAGTACAATCAATAATTTCTACCAGTTGGAAATTCTTTTGATAGCAAAAGAATACACACTGGTGATGAATTGATTCGTTCTCTCTTCATCTCCATGAAAACTGTCGTACTTTTTCCTGATCCTTCAGTTATGTTGAAGTTTCAAGGGCTTGGTGAAGGAAAAAGAATTACCCACCCTGTTTTGCTGCAGGCGGAAACTTACCTTATTCAACTTAAGGCATCAGATGTCCTTTTAAAAAGTGAATGTTCCGGTACGAGAAGTAATATTTATTAAAACCCTAAATTACAATCACGCTGTTTGCACCTCCAAAAACATTGGGTTTTTGGCTATCAGCTTCGGGTTCATTGATCCATAATTGCTCGTTCACACGGTATTTAAATTCGTGCTCTGTATTTTTGGGTAAAGAAACGTCGCATGTAAAGCTGCCGTCTTTTTTCTTGCTCATAACAACTGCATTCTGCCAATCGCTATTCAAGCCCAGTATTTCCACGGTTTCTGCATTTTCACCTGTGAAAGTAAATTTTACTTTGCAATAATCTTTGGTCTTGAAATACGTTTTCTGTATCATACTTTTAGTTTTTTTGTTGATAAACTAATTCATCACTTCGGCCAAAAATAATAAAAATCATTTTATAGCCAATCTCAATTACACACACCATCTGAATAACTTTTAAATTTTAAAAAACTAATGAAAGGTCGTTAGGATATTAAAAGATAAATTTTTCGGTTAAATGCTAAGAACATAAGTGTGATTGAGTTTACAACACTTCATTTTCTTATATTCGCTGCCCGATTTACAAGAGTGCAAGCATCGTACAATGAGAATACATTCCCGTCACATTGAAATAATGGACACCACACTTCGCGATGGCGAACAAACTAGTGGTGTATCTTTTTCCGCGTCTGAAAAACTTACTATAGCGCAGCTTTTATTAACAGAAGTAAAGGTTGACAGAATTGAAATTGCTTCAGCACGTGTTTCTGAAGGTGAGTTTGACGCAGTAAAAAAAATCACTGCGTGGGCGAAAGAAAATGGATTTATCGATAAAGTTGAAGTGCTCACATTTGTTGATGGGGACACATCAGTGAACTGGACGCTTGAGGCAGGTGCTAAAGTGATGAACCTGCTTACAAAAGGTTCATTAAATCATTTGACGCATCAGCTTAAAAAAACTCCTGAACAACATTTTTGTGATGTAGGAAAAGTAATTGCTCTTGCCAATAAAAACGGATTGCAATGCAACGTTTACCTCGAAGATTGGAGCAACGGAATGCGTAATTCAAAAAAGTATGTAGTGCAATATCTTGATTTCTTACAAACACAATCAATCAAACGAGTTTTATTACCCGATACTTTAGGTGTTCTTGTTCCCTGCGAAACGCACAATTATATTTCCGAACTTGTAGAACGTTATCCTGACATCCATTTCGATTTTCATGGTCATAATGATTACGATCTTAGTGTTGCCAATGTGCTCGAAGCCGTTAAAGCTGGTGTTCATGGTTT
>Ga0157373_10003183_pt1 | contig 12409 bp, 10 predicted proteins | sample C65metaG_FD_113460 | JGI IMG/M metagenome (GOLD analysis project Ga0157373, IMG submission 113460) | Corn rhizosphere microbial communities from Kellogg Biological Station, Michigan, USA - C6-5 metaG | ecosystem: Host-associated > Plants > Roots > Rhizosphere > Soil | place: USA: Michigan... | reverse complement strand
TGACGGTTCACGTGACCTGGGCACCAACGCTCGTCATTCCCGCGACCACTTGATGTCCAGCCCATCCGACGTGCCGAGGGCGGAGCGCAGCAGCGACACCAGCGAGGCCGGTGCGCCATCGTCCTCGAGCATGTCGATCGTATCAGGACTGATGTAGTAATCCGTGTCCTCGAGCGATTCCTCCTCCAGCTCGTTCACGAGGAATTTCAGATCGGCATCGTCAATCTGGCCGATGAGCTGGTTGGTGTCCCTGGTGCGAAGCGTGATCACGCGAAAATCCGGTTTGGGAATGTTGCCCGCGCGCAGTGCGCCGGGAGATCGAGCACTGGCTCGACGGCACAAGCGTAGTATGATGATCGGATCACGGGGACGGCGCCAGACATTGCCCCGCCGGTGTATCCGCTTGCCGCGAGGAACTTGTCGAAGTCCCTGATCGTCAATATGTCCTGAATCGCCTGCCGCTTGTCGGCGGCATGCTCGTAGTACGACTTCGTGATGCGATATCCCATCCAGTAGCCCAGATCAGCGGGACGATCGCCAAGCGCCTTGGCGTTCCAGCCATTGTAGAGCCACAGGCTGTAGTCCTTGCTCTTTGCGTCGCGACGAAACTCTCCCCAGAGCTCGGCCTCGTGCGATTCGGCGTACGTGTTCCGCTTCGGCTGTCCAGTCAGGAGCTCCGCGATGAAGTCCGCCGATCCTTCCATTATGGATTGTCGGAGCAGCGTACCGCGCAGGAACTTCGGACCACCCGTCATGGAACCCAGCCAGGGATAGTCCTGCTGCGTCTGCACCATCTCATGCGCGATGGTCCATGACAGTCCGCGAACCGAATGGTTCAGCTCCATGCCAAATTGTCTTCACTCGGGCTACCCGAGTCCTTCGACGAACCCGCGCCGCCAGCTCGCGAAAGACGGCTGCCACGCCAGCTCGCGCTTCGACTTGGCGTTGGATCCGCCCCGGGCGAGCGTCATCATGGACAGACCGCCATCGCCGAGCAGAAGTGCGCCGACCCACGCCGGCAGGCGGCGCGGCGGCCTCGCGCCGAGCGCATTCGCCAGCGCGGGAAGCCACACGTTGACCGGTACCGGTTCGTCGTCTACCACGTTGTAGATGCCCGGCGATCCGCGCGACATCGCCGCGACCGTGGCACTCGCGGCATCGCGTACGTGAATGAATGACCAGACGCCGGCGCCGCTGCCGAACAATGGCAGCTTGCGTCGTGATACGAGATCGGCAACGGTGCCCTCGGCCGAGATATCGGTACCGGGCCCGTACAGATTCCCGTAGCGCAAGGCGAACGCCTGAATGTCACGGGTCTGGCGAATGGTGTCCTCGAGGTAACGGATGGCGGCGAGCGATTCCCGGAAGCTGGCCGGAGGAGTCGGATCGAGCGGATCGTCTTCGGTCTTGACCGGTGAGCCCTCACGCGCGTACGGCCAGCCGCAATAGCTCTGCGCGATGAAGCGCCGGACGCCGATGGAACGCGCCGCTGCCAGCATGGTGTCGAGCGTGCGTGTGCGGAAGCGGTTGGTGAGCGCGAACGTCTGGTCGAACCTCCGGAAATTGGTGACGCCCTTGAGCGACGTCAGCTCGTGAATCACCGCTTCCGGCGCGGCTCGGCGAATGGCTGCTCGCAACCCGTCCGGGTCCAAGGCATCAGCCACGGCGGCTCGTGCGCCCAGCGCCTCGACGTCTTTTGCCCGTGCCGGCGTGCGCACCAGCGCCACCACGTCATGTCGCTTCTCGATGAGCAGCGGCAGGAGACTCCGGCCAATGGCCCCGGTACTTCCGGCGACAAATACCTTCACCGTACTCCGCTCTCCACGCATCCGTCAGCCGAGGAACGCCATGCGCAATCCATGCCACGGCAGCGGGTGCGCGTTACCAGCTCCCTCCGCCCCCACCACCACCGCCGCCCCCCACCGATCCGCCACCGCCCGAACCTGAGCTTCCGCCCGGCGCCGAGGCCATCGTGTGCGACGCCGCCGTCTGGAAATTCGAGAGGCCGCTGCTGAAGTGGGCCACGCTGAAGCCGGCACTCGTCCCGGTGTACCAGGTGGGTGGCGCGGTGCGGAGCAGGTCGCCGAACTGCTTCACCCAGATGTCGCTCACCTTGAGTGCGATCGCGTACGGCAGCAGCATCGAGAACAGCTGCGTGGTCTTCTCGGGCGCCTGTGTCATTTCAAGCTCCTGCTTCTCGGCGCGCCGAATGTATTCCTCGAGACCCTTCACCTCGCGCCAGCGGCGCGCGCCTTCCGCTGTCTTGGCGGGCATGAAGTTGCTGAAGATGAGCAGCATCACCGCCAGCAGCCCAATGCCGACGCCAAGAACGACATTGCTGGTCTTGATGCCGAGCGCAACGGCGAAGATCATGGTGCTGATGCCGCCGGCAATGTACCAGCCGCGGGTCGTCTCCGGATTGCGGCGGAAGAGCCCGAGCTGAATCAACAGCGTGTAGATGCCCTTCTTGATCGTGGGCAGATGCTTGTAGAACTCGTTGTGCAGGTCGCTCATTCGGCGCGCGCTGACACCGTCCTCGAACACCCCGTCCATCACGCTCTGCTCGTAGGGCACGAGATCACCGGGCGGCTTGGCGGTGCGGATGAGATTCCAGTCCGTCATGCCGACGCCGAGCGAGCGGAGCGCCTTCGCCGCGAAGGATTTCTCGTCGAGCGATCCGAGAATGCCATCGGGTGCCACCTCGTTGATCGTGAGGTAGCCGCGCACCGCCATGTCAATCACGGTCGCGACGATGTCGTTCATCCCCGCGCGCTGGTTGACCAGCGCGCCTGCCGCGCCGGCCGGCAATCCCTTTGGTGGATTCCAGACGGGGACGATGCTCCCCGGGTCGGGGTCGCGGCCGTGCCGCGCCCAGAGCAGCAGGAGCGCGAGGAAGCCGACGACGGGCACACCAAGCGGCCACCAGATGGCGAGCTTTGCGGTGAACTGTTCGGACGCGGTAGGAGGCGCGATCACACCCTTGGGGAACGCAGCGACGAACGTGAGTCCCTCGCCCGGATCCAGCCGTCCCGACGTGAATTGATAGAGTCCCCGGCCAGCATACCGTGCCGTGCACCGTTCGTTGCTCGTGCTCTGCGCCACGCCGGCGTAGCACCAGGGCGACCAGCCCGTCGTGTCGCTCGTGGCTGCGGCACGAGCGGCGGCGATGCGCACGGTGGCGGATGCCGCGAGAATCGGGACGGGCCATTCGGTACCGGTCGCCTGCCAGTACAGCTCGTCGTGATCGGCGAAGAATCCCAGGCCGCTGCCCAGGCGATAGTGAATGAGGTAGGTCTGCGTGCCGCTCACGAGCCCGTTCGCGTCACCGATCCGGATGCGTACGGACCTGCCCCGCGTGATGCTCGTGGCCAGCTTCTGCCCGTTCCCATCGGTGACGTCGAGCACCGTGAGGGCGACATCCACCGTTCCCGCGCGAATGGATGATCCCGGGCGCACGACCTTGGCGTAGCGCACAGGGATATCCCGATAGATCCCATGCTTTTGCAGCGGGCCGAAATCCACGTCGATGCGCTCCGTGACATCGATGGAGCGGTCGGCATTCACCGTATAGTTGGCGCTGAACGACGGGATCGTCCAGCCGGTGTCCTGCGCGCGCGACACGCGTGGCAGACCAGCCGCTGTGCAAAGCGCGAGGGCGGCGAACATGCTGGTCACGACGCGATGTGTCACTGAGGAGCTCCGATGTCCGCGGCCGGCGCCTCCCGATCCGCAATGTCCGACAGCTCGAAGTACTGCCCGGGCTGGAAGCCGAGCGGTCCCGCCACGAGGAGCGCGGGAAAGGATTCGCGCAGCGTATTGAAGTCGCGCACGACCGCGTTGTAGTAGCGGCGCGCGCTCGCGATGTCGTTCTCGGTCTCGGTGAGCTGCTGCTGGAGCGTGAGCACGGACTGGCTCGCCTTGAGATCCGGATACGCCTCGGCGATGGCGAAGAGCTGGCGTACGCCGCTGGTGAGGGCGTTCTCGGCCCGGGCGCGGCCTTCCGTGTCACTCGGCGCGCCGCCTGCCTGCAGCGCCTGCGCGCGCGCCGAGGCGATGTCCGTGAGCGTGCCCTGCTCGTGTGCCATGTAGCCGCGAACCGCCTGCACGAGGTTGGGGACCAGGTCCGCGCGCCGCTTGAGCAGGGTGTCGATGCTGGCCCAGGCGGCGCGCATGCGATTGCGCAGGGCGACCAGGCGGTTGTAGGTCCAGCCGAACCAGGCGAGTGCGACGAAGATTATGAGCAGGAGCAGGATCAGCATGGCGGCCAAAGATGCAGAGGCTGGTGAGCGAGCACAACTGACGCTCTCTGGACTTTCGCGGCCCCGGCCAGGATGCGCGGCCAGTGGCTGAAGCGGCGATGGTCCGGGCTGGCGACGCGTCGTCACTGCACGAAACCCTGCCCTCCCTGTCGCGTAGTGTGACTGCCCTACCACGCCGACACTGAACAGGAGCGCCTCCGTGGACACTCTCCGCAACGACCTGCGCTACGCGCTCCGGCGGCTGCGCAGCAATCCTGCCTTTACCATCGTCGTCGTGCTCACGCTCGCGCTCGGCATCGGCGCCAACAGCGCGATCTTCAGCGTGGTGGACACGGTACTGCTCAAGCCGCTTCCGTATCCCGATGCCGGGCGTCTGGTCACGATCTATCACGACTATCCCACGCTCAAGCTCGAGGCCCCAGTGAGTGCGCCCGGCTTCCGCGACTATCGTGACAAGACGCATGACTTCGAGTCCGTGGCCGTGGAAACGGGATGGAGCGCGAATCTGACGGGCATTGGCGATCCGCAACGGCTGCGCGGCGCGCGTGTGTCGGGGCTCTTCTTCAAGACCATGGGCATTGCGCCCGCGCTCGGCCGTCCTGTCACGCCCGCGGAAGACGAACCGGGAAAGAACCACATCGTCGTGCTGAGCGACGGACTCTGGCACCGGTTGTTCGGCGGCGATCCGCACGTGATCGGGCGCACCATGTCGCTCAATGGGGAGCCGTACGAAATCGCGGGCGTGATGCCCGCGTCGTTCCATGATTTCTGGACGCGCACCGTGGAGCTGTGGACGCCTCTCGCACTGCCTTCGCAGGCGTTCACACCCGACAACTACACGAACGAATCGCTGAACGTCGTGGCGCGGCTGCGCGGCGGCGTCACCGGGGAGCAGGCCGGACGTGACATGAAGGCCTTCGCGCAGCAGCTCAAGCGCGACTATCCCAGCCAGTTCCCGCCGGACTGGACGCTCGAGGTTCGCGCCCTCTCTACCGTGTCCAGCGGGAAAATCCGGCCCGCGTTGCTCGTGCTGCTTGGCGCGGTGGGGTTCGTGCTGCTCATCGCGTGCGCCAACGTCGCCAATCTGCTGCTGGCCCGCGCGGCCGGTCGCTCGCGTGAGGTCGCGGTCCGCACAGCGCTCGGCGCGACGCGTCGGGATCTGGTGCGCCAGCTCCTCGCTGAGAGCGTGACCCTTTCACTCGCCGGTGGTGCGCTCGGGCTCGGCCTTGCCTGGTGGAGTCTGCGGGCGCTCAAGGCCGTGAATCCCGAGAACGTGCCGCGCGTGCAGGATCTGGGGCTCAACGGTACCGTGCTCCTGTTCACGATCGTGATCGCGGTGGCCACCGGCATCCTGTTCGGCCTCGTGCCGGCGTTGCAGATGTCGCGCACCGACCTGAATACGACACTCCGCGAGGGAGGGCGCAGCGGCACCGCGGACCGGAGCGGTCAGAGCGTGCGCCGCGTGCTCGTGGTAGTGGAAGTGGCGCTCGCGCTCATGCTGCTCACCGGCGCCGGCCTGCTCATCCGGAGCTTCGCGCGACTGCAGGGCGTGGACCCCGGCTTCGATACGCACAACGTCCTCACGTTCACGCTCTCGCTTCCCCATGCGAAATACCCCAGCGATACGGCGACGAACGCATTCTTCGACGCCGTGCTGCCGCGCATTCGCGCCGTACCCGGCGTGCACGATGCCGCCGCGGTCTCGGACATGCCGTTCGGCGGCGGCTGGTCAACGGGGAGCTACAACGTCGAAGGGTACACGCCGCCGCCCAACGGCAACGGGCCGTGGGGCGACATTCGCGCGGTGAGTCCTGCCTACTTCGAGACGATGAAGATTCCCGTGCGCCGCGGACACGTCATCACGCAGCAGGATGCGGAAGGCGCGCTGCGCGTGGCGGTCGTGGACGAGCAGTTCGTCAGGAAGTTCCTGAAGCCGGGCGACGATCCGATCGGGCACCGGCTCTGGTTCGGCGACGCAGCGACCAGCGACAGCACGAAGTACATCACCATCATCGGCGTCGTATCACACGCCATGCAGGAAGGGCTCGACGCGGACCCCCGGCCGCAGTTGTATCTCCCCTACCAGCAGGCGGGGCGCATGAACGGGCTGGACGTCGCCGTCCGCACGCGCGGCGAGCCCACGCAGTACGTGCCCGCCATTCGGCGCGCCATCCAGGCCGTGGATCCCGACCAGCCCATGTCGAGCATACGCGACCTCGATGACATGGTGAGCGCATCGCTGGGCCAGCGGCGGATGTCCACGGTGCTGCTCGGCACGTTCGCCGCGATCGCGCTCGCCCTCGCGTGCATCGGACTCTATGGCGTGATGTCCTACTCCGTGTCGCAGCGCGGACGCGAGATGGGCATTCGGATGGCGCTTGGCGCGCGGAACGTGGATGTGATCGGACTCGTGCTGCGGCAGGGGATGGCGCTGGTGCTCACCGGCGTCGTGCTCGGCGTGGTCGCGGCACTGCTGCTCACGCGCGTAATGGCGAGCCAGCTCTACGACGTGCGCGCCACGGATCCCGCCACCTTCGTGGGTGTTGCCGTGCTGCTCACCGGCGTGGCCTTCCTGGCCACGTATCTGCCCGCACGCCGCGCGACGCACGTGGATCCGGTGGTCACCTTGCGGGAGGAGTGAGAAATGGGGTCAGAGGCGGTTGTGAGCAAAGAGGTCAGAGGCGCGTGAAGTTCACTCGCCTCTGACCCCTTTCACCTCCTACCGCTCCAGACTCACCGACAGCGTGAAGAGCCGCGGCTGCGCCGGTGTCAGGAAGCGCTCGATCGGCGCGTCCTCGGGATCCGCCGGTGCCGGACCGCCTATGGGTCCCTTCACGTTCTGCGCGTACACGCCAAAGTTGGCGTACTGCCTGTCGAACAGGTTGCTCACGTAGCCGCGCAGCGTCACGTGGGGGAACGTCGCGGTGAGGTGGAGGTTGATCGTGCTGTAGCCGGGCAGTTGCGGCTGCACGTTGGCTTCATCGCCCCGCAGGTACTGACCCGAGACGGCTGACAGCTCGATCGCGCCCGCAAGCGCGCCGCTCGGTATGGCGCGAATCAGATTGACTCCCACGGTGCCGCGGTTCACGGGCGAGCTGGGGAACCGGTCACCCGGCTGCGCGTCCGGCTCATCAGGCAGCGCGGAGGCGAGGTGCACGGTCGTCTGGTAGGTGGCCGCCATGTACGAATACGAGGCGTACAGTCCGAATCCCGCCGGCAAGCCGAGGTTGCCGGATAGCTCGACGCCCGCGCGCCGGGTGCGCGACACGTTCTGGAAGAAGCCGGTGGTGGCGGTCGGCTGGACGAAGAGAATGTCGTCGCGAACGTCGGAGAGAAATCCCACGACATCCAGGTTCGTGCGCTCGCGCGGCTCGAAGTCGATGCCGGTCTCGTAATCGAACACCTTCACCGGCTTGAGCGGCGGATCGGCGCCGAGCGCGAAGGGGAGCGCGCATGGCGCGGTGGCATCGGCACACGAGAGTTCGAGCGCGGCGGGCGAGCGGAATCCGGTGTTGAAGGCGACGTATCCGCGAAGATTGTCAGTCGCCTGGTAATTCAGGCCCACCTTGGGCGACGCACGCCAATAGCTGCTTGTCGCGCTGTTCTCCGGCGTGCGGAGATCGGTGATGGGAATGCGCACGTAGTCTCCGCGCAGCGCGGCCGTGAGCCACAGCGACGGCGTGAAGGACAGGATCGCCTGCGCGTAGAGCGCGGCGTTGTCCTCCTTCGTGTCGACGTGCGTGCAGAGTCCCGAGGGAAATTCGCAATCGAGCTCGAAATCGCCCGTGGAATCGGCGGGCACGCCGGGACTCTCCACCGCCAGAAACCGATACTGGACGTCGGCGTGACTGTACTCACCGCCGAGCGTGAGCGAGGTCTCCATGCCGCCGATGCGGAGCGGCTGCGTCCACTCGAGCAGGCCTCCGCCGGACAGGTTGCGCACGAATCCGTCGGAGTTGGGCGGTGGAACATTCACGTTGTACTGCTCGAACGCGTTGCGCCGCCAGAAGACGTTCCCCTTGAGCTGGCCGCTCCCGAGCTGTCGCTCTCCACGCAGCGCGAGATGCCACAGCTCGGGCGTGAAGAAGTCGCCGGGTGTATAGTTGATCCTCCGGTTCACGCTGAGATAGCTCTCGGGAAGCGACCCTGCTTCGTGCAATCTGTCATTCGCGTACATCACCGTGAGCGCGACGTCGCTCGAGTCGCGCTTCCGTCCCACGTTGGCGAACAGCATGCGCGTACGCGCCCCGGTCGCCTGCCGCCATCCATCCTCGTCCGATGCGCGCGCGAGCAGCAGACCATCCACGTCGCCGAGCTTCCCGCTGGCCATGATGTGTCCGCCGCGATAGCCGTACGGTCCCCCGTCGAACTGCCCGTTCACCTTGGGCGTGCTGCCGCCGCGATCCGTGAACAGGAGCAGCGATCCGGCCAGGCTGTTCTTTCCGAAGATCGCGCTCGGTCCTCGCACCAGCTCGGCGTGCGAGACCGCGTCCATCGGGATGAGATCGAAGTTCACCTCCTGCGCATCCGGCTCGTTCACCCGCACGCCATCCAGAAACACGCTCACCCCCTGGGGCTGTCCGACGATGGGCGACACGATGAAACCGCGAATGTTCAGTTCCGGCTGCAGGCGGGATCCCTGATCATCGAACACGCTGACGCCGGGCAGGCGGCCGAGCAGTTGAATGGCGGATGCCGGGCCCGGCGCCGCGGTGTTCAGGTCGATGTCGTCCACCTGCACCGGCGTGCGCTCATCGACGCCCGTCACGCGGCTGCCGCTCACGACGACCGGCGCGAGGCGCCGCGTGGTGGTCGTGTCGGCGTGGCGACGGGTGCTGTCTGTTCGAGCGGTGTCGGGCTGTTGTGCAGCCAACGCACTGGTCACGCCGACGGAGGCCAGAGAGAGGCACAGCACGGCATGCCGCATCAGGAGACTTGCAGGGATCACGCGGTTCAGTATCGAAGTGTCACTGAAACGTATCGCACGACATCACCCGGCGTGAACGTGCGTATGACCATTCGAACAGCGCAGTCTGGCGCCGGCAGCAGCGCGGCTGCACTTTCGATGTCCGCCGCATTGTCCATCACAGCTCCCATCCGTCAACCCATCGCTCCAGTCATCCGTCACCGAATCGCACGTGTCGTCATTGTCGCGCTTGTCTGCGCCGCGGGTGGGCGGCCGTGAACGCCCCGCTACCCTCGCGCTCGCCACGCCCCGCTCGCCATACTACAGTCGGAATCGTCGCCCCCCAGTCACCTGTCCCTAACCGGATTCCATGATGGCCACTCAACCCAGGGTATCGCAGACCCGATCGTTTTCCACCGTCTTTCTCATCGAGATGTGGGAGCGGTTCGGCTACTACGGCATGGCGGCGCTGCTGGTGCTGTACATGGTGCAGCAGCTCGGGTTCTCCGACACGCAGGCCAGCCTTACGTGGGGCGCGTTCGCGGCCCTGGTGTACGCCGCGCCGTCCATCGGCGGCTGGATCGGCGACAAAGTGCTTGGCTCGCGCCGCTCCATGACCATCGGCGCGATGATCCTCGGGCTCGGCTATCTGCTCCTCGCCATCCCCAACACCGGGCTGTTCTTCCTGTTTGCGAGCCTGGGCGTGATCGTCGTGGGCAACGGCATGTTCAAGGCGAACGCCGGCAATCTCGTCAGGCACATCTACGAAGGGGACGACAGCAAGATCGACAGCGCGTTCACCATCTACTACATGGCGGTGAACATCGGGTCCACGATCTCCATGCTGCTCACGCCGTGGATCAAGGAGCACTATGGATGGCACGCAGCGTTCCTGGTGTGCTGCGTGGGTCTCGTGCTCGGCCTCATCAACTATCTGTTCATGCGGCACACGCTCGATCACGTCGGCTCGAAGCCCGATAACGAGCCCATCCACTGGAATCGGCTGTTCGCGGTGCTGGGCACGGGTGTGGCCGTGCTGTTCGGCGTGGGATACGTGCTGCGGCATCAGCAGGTGGCGCGGGCCTTCGTGTACCTCGCCGCGCTCGTCATCCTGGGCATTTTCGTCTACCTCATCCGGAACACGCAGCGCAACGAGAAAAGCGGCCTGATTGCGGCGCTCATCCTCACCTTCCAGACCATTCTCTTCTTCATCTTCTACCAGCAGATGTCCACGTCGCTCACGCTGTTCGCGCTGCGCAACGTGGACTGGAACCAGTCGCTGTTCGGCGCGCATCTGTTCTCGTGGCAGCCGGCGCAGTATCAGGCGCTCAATCCCATCTGGATCATGATCCTGAGCCCGATCCTCGCCGTCGTCTACACGCGCCTCGGCAAGCGTGGGCGTGACCTGCCCATTGCGGGCAAGTTCGCGCTCGGCTTTGCCGTGGTTGCCATCGGGTTCTTCATTTACGGGATCAGCGGGCGCTTCGCCGTGGACGGAAAGATCTCCAGCTGGTTCATGATCTGGGGCTACGGCTTCTATTCGCTGGGCGAGCTGCTGGTGAGCGGATTGGGACTGGCCATGATCGCGCGATACGTGCCGGCGCGCATGGGCGGCTTCATGATGGGTGCGTACTTCGTGGCCACCGGCCTGTCGCAGTATCTGGGCAGCGTTGTGGCCACGCTCGCGAGCGTGCCGCAGAACATCACCGATCCGGTGCAGACGTTGCCCATGTACACGAAGCTGTTCATGGAGCTGGGCGTCGTCGCGATTGGGGGAACGCTGATCGCCATTGCCCTGCTGCCGCTCATGAAGCGGCTTTCCACCACGCACAGCGCGCAAGGCGACGAACAGGAAGCGTTCGTACCAGCCGCGGCACGCACGGTGGGCGCCGAGAGCTGACCGGAACCGGGCGCCGGTTGTTGACACCGGCGCTCGCCGCACACGGGAGGTGAGATGATTCCGGACGGCGTTGAACCAGGGCATGGCGTGACCACCAAGCCAAGCCCGCGCTCCGTGAACGAGACGCTCGCGCGTCTCGAGTCCACCGTCCGCGCCAAGGGGCTGACGGTGTTCGCGAACATCGATCACACGGCGGGCGCCGCGCAGGCCGGACTCCGCATGCAGGAGGCGCATCTGTTGATCTTCGGCAGCCCGACGGCAGGGACGCCGATCATGGTGGCGGCACCGCTCGCCGCGCTCGCGCTTCCGCTCAAGGTGCTCGTGTGGGCCGACCACGACGCGCACACGTACGTGAGCTACGACAGTCCGTCGTATCTCGCCGAGCGATTCTCGATCCCCGCGGATCTCATCCGGAACATCGCGGGGATCGATGCGCTCACCGACGCAGTCGTGCGCTGATGCCCGGGCGTCGACGGCTGGCGGAACTCACCGGGCCGTTGACCGCAGCTCCTTCCGCACCACGAGCTTCAGTCCGGACCACACGTCGTCGATCGCGCAGACCTTCACGTCCACGAAGCCCAGCGGAAGTGCCAGCTCGCGTACCGTGTCCTCCGTGATGTCCGTTGCCACGCGGGAGGCCTTCTTCGGCCAGGATACCCACACCGTTGCATCCGGCTCGAGCGTCTTCCGGAACTGCGCGAGCGCCCTCTGCAGATCGGCCCGCCGGGCGCTGAAGACATGAGCGATGTTCACGGATCTGGTCAGTCGGGTCGCGAAACGCACGCCCGCGGGAAGTGGTTCGAGAAGCGTTGTATAGCCCGCCGGTTCGCTCTGGACATACAACTCGCAGCCCTCGCCAACCCCGAGCTTTTTCGAAAGCGGAGTACCCGAGTAGCCTGCCACGTTCGCTGCCTCCCCGAGGATCGGATATCCATAAGGGATCGCACGGCGCCAGTCCAGACCCTCTGGTTCCCACTCGTCAGCCGGCTCAGATTGGTCGGCATCCGCCAACGTGCACCGGGAGGTCCCGATGGTCAGCGTTTCGATCGAAGGCGACCACGTCAGGCTGAATGTCCAGGGATGGGACAAGGTCTGGGCGGTCAAGAGTCAACTCGATATCCCGCTTGCGAATATCCTCTCGGTACGAATCGCGCCCGAAGAGGCACGTGGCTGGTGGCACGGAATCCGCATGCCCGGCACTCAGATTCCAGGCGTCATCATCGCGGGCACCTTTTACCAGCACGATGGCGCCGTGTTCTACGACGTGCACGACCCCGAACAGACCGTTGTGCTGGATCTCGACCACGAGCACTTCAAGCGTCTCGTCGTCCAGGTTGACGATCC
>Ga0157373_10003181_pt1 | contig 12410 bp, 10 predicted proteins | sample C65metaG_FD_113460 | JGI IMG/M metagenome (GOLD analysis project Ga0157373, IMG submission 113460) | Corn rhizosphere microbial communities from Kellogg Biological Station, Michigan, USA - C6-5 metaG | ecosystem: Host-associated > Plants > Roots > Rhizosphere > Soil | place: USA: Michigan... | reverse complement strand
CTTTCTTCCAATACGTTAAGTATAAATGCCACTCCTTATGCGATTCCTCCAAAAGTAAAATTGCCTGTTAACGGAGAATTATATTTGGTGGGAGATGCAACCGCAGGAGGTTGGAATAACCCCGTGCCGGTTCCAAGCCAGCAATTTACACAGGTTACGCCAACGCTTTATGAGATCACCATTGATCTGATTGGTGGAAAACAATATTTGGCAATCCCTGTAAACGGCGACTGGAGCCATAAATATGCGGTGAAAAACGGTCCGGCAGCCTCAGGTGGTGATTTCGGATACGATTGGTCAGATAATTTCCCTGGTCCAACTACTTCCGGTAAATATAAAATTTCACTGGATTTCCAAAGAGGAAAATTTACCGTTACACCTCAATAACGAACGGAACATTAGAAAAAATTTTTAAAAATTTTCTGTAAAAAAAAGCTCATGAAATATTTATCAAAATTATTGGTAGGATTAGCTGTTATCCTCTCATTGTTTGCCTGTGAGAAAAAGGTGCCTGATCTGCCTTTTTATAAAAATGGAACAGCATCTGTCCTGAGTGCCTCCACAACTACGATTGCTCCAACAGCCAGCGATTCTGATAACGTGGCATTGACACTCAATTGGACTTTTCCTCAATATGCCACTGATTCTTCTAACATAAAGTATTTGATACAAATAGATAAGGCGGGCGGTGATTTTTCAAATGCCTATACCCGTACCGTAATGGATTCTTTACATTCCAATTTTCTGGCAAAAGATTTAAATAATATTGTTTTGGGGTTTGGCTTCCCGTATAATGTTGCCCAGGATATGGATGTACGCCTGATCTCTTCTTATGCAAACAATAATGAAAGAATCAATTCCAACACGATCACAATAAAAGTAACTCCCTATGTTACTCCTCCAAAAGTAACTCCACCTGCTTCCAACGAATTGTACCTCGTTGGCGATGCTACTGCCGGCGGCTGGAACAATCCGGTTCCGACTCCAGCTCAGAAATTCTCTAAATTGGATTCAGTTACCTATGCAGGTGTTTTTAACCTCGTGGGTGGCAAACAATATCTCGTATTGCCGGTCAACGGAAGCTGGGATCATAAATTTTCAGTAGCAGATAATTCCATCGCAGGTTTGGCTGATGGCGGCAATTTTGGGTATGATCTGCCTTCGAATTTCCCCGGCCCTGCAACCAGTGGCTGGTACAAAATTGTTTTAAATTTCCAGGCCGGAACGTTCAGTGTAACTCCGTTTGCATTTGCCATTCCTGATAATTTATATATAGTGGGAAATGCCACTCCCGGCGGCGATGCCAGCGGATGGAATAATCCTGTTCCGGTTCCTTCCCAACAGTTTACAAGAACCAGTTCTTCTGAATTTTCGATCACCATTCCTTTGATAGGCGGTAAACAATATTTATTGCTTCCTGTAAATGGTAGTTGGGATCACAAATTTTCAGTAGCCGACAACTCGATTCCCGGCTTAGCCGCAGGAGGTGATTTTGGTTATGACTTACCATCTAATTTCCCGGGTCCTGATGCATCAGGAACTTACAAATTGACTGTAAATTTTGCAGAAGGTGCTACAGGCCAATTCAAGCTGGTGAAACAATAAGACCATTCAATATTTTTCTGTAAACTGCCTCATTTCCGGGGCAGTTTTTTTATGTCCGATACAAAAGCAAATACCAATTGGATTGATGGATTGCTTTACTGACTCCATAATTTCAATCGCAAAAAATGATGGATCGTCAAAACTTAATCCGCAACTTTTATCTATCTTTCCTTTTTCTTTCAATACTTTCAAAAATGTTCAGCAAAACGGCCCTATTGATCATCTTTTTTATCAGTATTTTTTTTGTCGGATTTTCACAGAATCAAACGCTTCAAACCTCAAATACGCCGGCAGAAATTGTCCTCACTCCTTATAAAACCACCCTTCTTGCCGATGGAAAAGATGAAGCGATTATTAAAGTAACAATAGTAGATAAAAATGGAAATGAAATTCCTAATGCGGATAATTGGATTAGTTTTTTTGTAACAGGCGATGCAAAAATAACCCGTATTCAAAAGGGAGATTCCGGCAACGGAAAAAGCATTCCCGTTGCAAAAGAAAATGGCAAAAAAACTTCGTTTACTGGTCCGTGTCGTGTGATCTTGCAGGCCGGAAAAACTCCCGGTCATATCAAATTTAAAGCAAGCTCAAAAGGCCTGTGGGATGGAAGTACAGATATTATCACCGTAAAACCGAATCAAAAAATAAACACCTCCAACGATCCTTATCTTTTTTCAAAACTGCATATTCATTCTACCGCAAAACCTGCAGGGAAAATTTTGGGCGCAGACATTTCTTTTCTTCCACAATTGGAAGCACGTGGAATGAAATTTTCTGATAATGGAGTTCAAAAAGATGTTTTTGAAATTTTAAAAGACCATGGATTTAATTATATCCGTTTGAGATTATTTGTCGATCCTGCCAACGATAGCGGTTATGCTCCCGGTAAAGGATTTTGCGATCTGCCTCACACTTTGGAAATGGCCAAAAGAATTAAAAATGCGGGAATGAAATTTCTTTTGGATTTTCATTATAGCGATACATGGGCCGATCCCGGAAAACAATTCAAGCCGGAAGCCTGGAAGCGTCTTGATTTCAATGACCTGGCAAAAAAAGTTTTCGATTATACCACCCACGTATTGAAAACCTTAAAAGACCAGGGAACCTTGCCCGATATGGTTCAATGTGGAAATGAGATCAATCATGGAATTCTTTGGCCAACCGGAAATGTGCAGCATTTGGACAGTCTCGCAATTTTATTGAATGCAGGAATGGCGGCTGTAAAAAAAGTGGATCCCTCAATCATTACTTTGCTTCATATTGCTTTAGGCGGACAAAATGCAGAGTCTGAATTTTTCCTGGACAACATGATAAAACGTGGTGTTTCTTTTGATGTCATCGGTGAATCATATTATCCAAAATGGCACGGAACGTTGGATGATTTGAAAAATAATCTGACCTTACTCCACCAGAAATATCACAAGCCGGTGATCGTAGCAGAATACTCTCAATTGAAAAAAGAAGTGAATGAAATTGCGTTCTCCATTCCCGGCAATAAAATGGAAGGCACTTTCATTTGGGAGCCTTTAAGTACCTGGGAATCGATTTTCGATCGGGATGGAAAAGCAAATAATTTTATTAAGGTTTATGACGAACTAAAAAATGAATTTCTAAAAAATCAAAACTAAAAGCCAACATCTTTTATGCATTTACACTTTATCGATTACGGAATTATTGGCCTTTATTTCTTGTTTGTGCTCGGTATTGGATTTTTATTAAAAAGGCGAATAAAAACGGCAAATGATTTTTTAATGAGTACCCGCAATATTCCATTGTGGATCACCAGCCTTGCATTTATTTCTGCCAACCTGGGTGCACAGGAAGTGCTGGGAATGGCGGCGAATGGTGCAAAATACGGATTGTACACTGCCCATTTTTATTGGTTGGGTGCCGTGTTCGCGATGGTTTTTTTAGGACTTTTTATGATGCCGTTTTATTACGGAAGCAAGGCGCGCAGTGTTCCTGAATATTTAAAGCTTCGTTTTGATGAAAAGACGAGGACTTTTAATGCGTTTACGTTTGCCGCAATGACCATTTTTTCTTCCGGCATTTCTTTGTATGCGTTGGCAATGCTGATGCAAACCATTTTGGGCTGGGATTTTAATGTCTCTATTTGGGTTGCCGCCGGTATCGTTTTGGCTTATACTTTTTTGGGCGGATTAACGAGCGCTGTCTATAATGAAGTGCTGCAGTTTTTTCTCATCGTATTGGGAATTGCACCGCTGGTATATATCGGAATGCAGCAGGCCGGAGGATTGCATGGAATTCTGGCTAATGTCGAAAATGCCAAATTGCATTTATGGAAAGGAATGAGCAATCCTGCAGATAACCCGATGGGAACGGATGCATTTAGTATGATCTTCGGATTGGGATTTGTACTGGCTTTTGGATATTGGTGTACGGATTTCTTGGTAGTGCAAAGAGCGATGATCTCACACAATCTCAATGATGCCAGGCGCACTCCGATCATTGCCGCTTTGCCAAAGATCTTCATGCCATTGATCGTGATCGTTCCGGGAATTATGTTATTGGCTTTGCAAAAACAATTCACCGGATTTGAGCTTCCAAAAAATATAAACGGGCAAACAGATTATAATATGGTGCTTCCGTTGTTGCTATCCAAATTGTATCCCAGTGGAATTTTAGGAGTTGGAATTACTGCGTTGATCGCTTCTTTTATGTCGGGAATGGCGGGAAATGTGACGGCTTTCAATACCGTTTTTACGTTCGATATTTACCAAAGCCACATTAAAAAACACGCAAGTGAACAGCATTATCTCAATGTAGGAAAAGCAACCACTGTAATTGGCGTTTTATTATCCATTCTTACAGCATACGTGGCACGTGGATTCAACAGTATCATGGATCTGTTGCAGTTGGTTTTCAGTTTTGTAAATGCTCCGTTGTTCGCTACTTTTTTATTGGGAATGTTTTGGAAAAAATCCACCGCCAACGGCGCTTTCTGGGGATTGTTATCCGGAACCGGAACCGCTGCACTCACTTATTCCCTGACAATGGCCGAAGGGAAAGGTGGCTCAATTGCCAACCTTCATACATTCTATTCCGGCACAAGCCAGGCATTTAATATTGCATGGATTTCGTTTACGGTTTGCTTTATAGTAACTGCATTGATCAGTTTTTTTACAGAAAGAAAACCGGAAAACCAGTTGGTGGGCTTGGTTTACAGTCTTACTCCGCGGCAACAGGATAAAAACAGGATTTGGTATAAAAATCCTTTGTGGCTTGCCGTTATCGTTTTGACGATTACCCTGTTTTTAAATATTCTTTTCTATTAAATACAATAAGATGAACAAGTTTTTTGATCTGCGTTTTGTGATTGGTTTCTTTTTTTTCATTGTCGGGTTAATGCTGCTGATCTATAGTTTTACCAATCCAACTGTTCAACATGCGGCAGTAAACAGAGGTTGTGGGTTTACGTTCCTGGTATTTTCCATTGTGATGATGCTTTTGGCAATCAGCAAAAGGCCGAAAGATAAATTTTAAACGATAGAGAAATCAATCGTATTTCTTTGTTTACTATCTTTTCTTCTCATTAATTTATTTTTCTAAAAAAAATGATGGGTGCATGTCCGGTTTTTGCAATCTCATTTGTTATTAAGTATATCTAACAATTTAAAATTTAAAAAAATGGAAGAGTATGCATTAATCATGAGGCACGAAGATGGCAAGAAAGTCGCCTCGCCGGAGCAATTGCAAATCTGGATGAAACAAACCATGGATTGGATTGGCAATATTGCTGCCCAAAATAAATTTGTCAGTGGCACCGGCCTTCTTTTTGATGACGCCAAAGTGGTAAAGAAAAATAATGTGGTCACCAATGGCCCGTTTGGCGACATCAAAGAAACGATCGGAGGGTTTATCATCGTAAAAGCAGATTCTGTTGAGGAAGCGGTCGAGTTTGCAAAAGGAAGCCCCGTTTTGCAGGGAGAGGGCAATAGTATGGAAGTAAGAAAACTGGCCATCCGCGAACACTAATTCGCGGGTCGCTTCATTAAAATTTTTATTTTTGAAAATAAAAGGTAGCAATCGATGGCCTACAACGAACAACTTGCCGCCCGTCTTCGAAAAGCATTGGCACATTTGCCAAACGTCGGGGAGAAGAAAATGTTTCGTGGATTGACGTTTATGGTAAATGATAAAATGTGCATCAGCGTCAGCGGCAACCGCCTCATGTGCCGCATTGATCCTGCAATTCACGATGAATTGATTCAAATGGAAGGTTGTGAAACTGTTACAATGGGCGGCCGCAAATACAAAGGATATGTTTATGTAAATGAAGATTGCGTTACAACCAAAAAAGATTTTGACAGATGGGTTCATCTTGCGCTGGCATATAATGACAAAGCAAAATCATCCAGACGGAAGTAATCAAATCAGAAATCTTCTCCTGCCATGGATTTCACAGCCCTTTTCCGATGGAACAGAAAGAATTAATACCACATTTGTTCAGGACGGAGTTCAGCAAAATCACAGCCGTTCTTTGCCATCGTTTTGGAACTGATCATATCCAAATTGCAGAGGACATCGCCGGTGATACTTTTTTGCTCGCCGTTGAAACATGGCCTTTTAAAGGTATTCCTGAAAATCCGGCAGCATGGCTTTATACCGTTGCAAAAAACAAGGCGAAAAACTACTTTCAGCGCGATCACTTGTTCCAAAAAAAGATAGCAGTTGAAATAAAAAACGCTTCAAATGAGGCTCAGGAATTTGAAATAGATCTGTCTGATAAAAATATTACTGATAGTCAGCTGCAAATGTTATTTGCGGTCTGCCATCCTTCTCTTTCCGTTGAATCGCAAATTGCGTTATCGCTTAGGATCCTTTGCGGCTTTGGAATCGAAGAGATAGCTTCTGCCTTCCTCACTAATAAAGAAACGATCAACAAGCGTCTTTTCAGAGCAAAAGAGAAATGGCGTACTGAAAAAATACAGTTAGAACTTCCTTCAAAAGAGGGTATTCCCGAACGTTTGAAGACCGTGTTGATTACTTTGTATTTACTTTTCAATGAAGGATATTATTCTGAAAGCAATGAGGATGTTTTGAGGGAAGATCTTTGCCGGGAAGCGATGCGTTTAACGGAATTGTTACTGCAAAATCAATTGACAAATCAGCCGGATGTAAATGCGCTTTATGCATTAATGTGTTTCCATTCTTCTCGTTTTGAAGCAAGAAGAAATATAAACGGCGAAATGGTTTTATATGCAGATCAGGATGAAACGCTTTGGAACCGGGAATTGATTGCAAAAGGAATTTATTTTCTAAAACAGTCTTCACAGGGAAGTGCCATTTCCAGGTATCACCTGGAAGCAAATATTGCTTATTGGCATACCGTCAAAGAGGATACAAAAGAGAAGTGGGAAAACATTTTGCAGCTCTTTAATCAATTATTGCAAATTGAATATTCTCCGGTTGCTGCCTTAAACAGAACCTATGCCCTTTCAAAGGCACGTGGTAAAGAAACAGCAATTGTGCAAGCAGAAAAATTAGATTTGAAAAACAATTGTTTTTACTTCACACTCCTTGGAGAATTATATAAAGATATCAACCCTCAAAAAGCAATATCAAATCTGCAACAGGCTTATCTTTTAGCAAAAACCGGCAGTGATAAAAAGACGATTTTAAAGAAAATAGATGAGATGGAAAGCAGGTAAAATAAAAAGGACTTATTTCTTCTTTTACTCGGCTCCTATCAACTTTTCAAGCAGCCGAGCTAACCAAAAATCGCACCCGGCCCATTTTTGATAAAAGTATGGATTAATAAAAAAGCCGTGTTTGCAAGGCAGACACGGCTTGAAAAATACATAAATACTTTCTAATTAGATGATTGACCACATTGAACACAAGTATTATTTATCTTTTGTAAGGTGGCAACTTGGCCAGCTACAGTATTAGCTGTTACACTGGAAGTACCAACAGGTGGAACAATTTTACCATCAAACATAGCGTCAGCGGTTCCCCAATCCGTATTACAGATATTGTTTAATTTTGCAGAAATCAGCTGATGAGCGAGAATTACCAAGCCATTCCCATTTGGAGTTTGGTTCAAAATAGCATAAATCTGCCCAGAAGTATAAGACTGATCTCCCAATAATAATGTTCCGGAATTATCTCCTGTAGGATCGATAATATTAGCAACAGCCAAAGAATCATTTTTCCAATATCCATAGCCGTGTCGCCCACAATCGCCGCACGCATCTGTTGCAGCGCAATCATTATCATATATTGTATAAATACTTCTGTTCTTCTTACTGTCGCCATGTGCGAAAGCTCTGAATACATATTGTGTTCCGCAATCTAAAACACCATTATTACAGGTAGTTGAAAGTCCTAATTGCTGGTTTAATTCATCATTTAATAAATCACCAATATAGACAGTAACAGAGCCATTCGATGGTAAATTGTAGGAATTAGTGCCAGCTTGCGCAGTGTTTTTTGAACCATAAGGGACACCTGAAAATGAAGCCTTACAAAAATTGCCAGTTGTTGCATCATAATCTGGCCATACACCGTTAAGAGCATCAAGATCCGTTTTTTTCATCCATTGGATACTAAAACCAGCAGGAGCACCTGAAGGACCAGCAGTTACCACCAGGCCAATAGAATGTTGTGTAAAACCTGTAGTAGCGCATGATAGTGTTACTGGATCATAAGCTCCTACTGTGCCGCCACCTTTAGCAGCGCTTGTTAAAGAAGGTGTCAAGCTGTCTTTTTTGCATCCGATAAAGGCAATTGTCAGCAACCCTGCTGTCAGCAGAGCTATAAGAGGAAATTTTAAATTTTTCATTTTTTTTGTTTTAAGTTTAATAATTATAGAGAACCGTTTTAATAAAAGTTTATAAAATGTTCAATAGAAAGCTAACTACTATCTAAAAAACAAGAAAAGTATTCTAATATTTTCCTCTTTCTCATTTCGTTTATTTTATTGCCAACATTATAAGATATAAAGTTGCAAGAAAGCGAAAAAGTAATGGGCGTTGACGCCACTTACCTGAGGGTGATTTTTTTTTCATCTTGAATATTTTTAATGGTAAAAAGCTACTTTTAAAATAGGAGGGGACTTTTAGCTCAACAGGTAATGATAAGATTGGATTTCAGGTGACCAAATCATCTGTAAGAGAAGAAAGAATACCAGTAAGTAGGATTAAAAAATAAGCAAAAGCTTTTTTAATGGATAGGGATATAATAAATCATCGGGGAACGGTGTTTTTACTTAGGACAGGAGAACAAAAATAGTAAAATTACCCGGCTTGCCTAATTTTTTTATATGTTTTTTATAAAATATAATTTGTCAATTGTCAATAAAATTTGTTAAAATGGCCGATTGGAAAAAGAAAGCTCTTTTCTATTTCGGGAATTATTGGTGCGCTTATTGTACAAATATGTCTAAATATTTTGTTATAGGTTCTGATGAGCGTAATTTTGCATTTTCTAAAACAAATATAAAATCAAAGACATGAAAAGACTATTTTTTATTCCGGCAGCAGCGGCGGTTTTATTCCTGGCTTCCTGTGGTGGTAACGGTTCAAATGAGAACAACAATGCAACGCCTCCAGGCGATACAACTTCTGCTTCTGCCCAAGCGTCAGAGGCTCCTGGTTCAGATATTCCCGGTATTGATACAGTTAAAGTTACAGATCAGATCAACCTTACTGGTGATGATGCAATGAAATATGATCGTACTCTTTTCAAAGTAAAAGCAGGTCAGCCGGTTACATTAGATTTCAAAAATGTAGGCAAACAACCAGCAGCCGCTATGTCTCATAATGTAGTCATTTTACAACAAGGAACTGATGTTCAGGCTTTTGGTGAAGCCGCGATTCCGGCAGCAGCTACCGAACACATTCCACCGTCAATGAAAACTGATGTGATAGCTCATACCAAATTATTGGGACCTGGCGAAAGCGATAAGATCACTTTTACACTTCCTGATGCAGGCGTATATGATTTCATTTGTACTTTCCCGGGACACTTTGGAACTATGCACGGAAAGATCGTAGCAGTAAAATAGTTTTAATTTTAGAACTGAAAAAGGCAGCACTGTCATGTGTTGCTTTTTTCATTTGTAGTAAACTGACAAATAAATTGATTTTCTTTTTTGATAAAAAAGCAGCGCAAAAAATAATGAGTGAAATGGGTTAAATCACTGGCAAAAAAACAAGCGCTGCGATGTTGAAAAAAGTTTTTGGATAAGTATGCCAGTTTTTTTAAAAGATTGGTTAAGATTTAATAAACTTCTGTCAGATTTCAAAAAAATGTTTACTTTTGCAATCCTTTAAATTTCCGTACGTGTCTAAAGTGGCGAAAAACGTACTATTTAAAGGCTCTCTCATTTTAAAATATTTTAACTAAAATATGCCTTCAACTAAAGTAACTCCCGCTCAAAGAATCAGTTTTGGAAAAATTGAACACTTGGCGGAGACTCCAGACCTATTAGGAATTCAAATTCAATCATTTAAAGACTTTTTCCAGTTAGAAACCACCCCTGATAAACGTAATAACGAAGGGCTGTTTCGCGTGTTTAAGGAAAACTTTCCGATCAATGACACACGTAATATTTTCATGCTGGAATTCCTGGATTATTTTGTTGATCCACCCCGCTATACCATTGATGAATGTATTGAAAGAGGCCTTACTTATGCCGTTCCTTTAAAGGCTAAGTTGCGCCTTAGTTGTAATGATGAAGAACATGTGGATTTCCAGACAATTGTTCAGGATGTGTTTTTGGGAAATATTCCTTACATGACTCCCCGCGGTACATTTGTAATCAACGGTGCTGAGCGTGTGGTGGTTTCCCAGTTGCATCGTTCACCAGGTGTGTTCTTTGGACAAAGCACACATCCAAACGGAACAAAAATCTATTCCGCCCGCGTAATTCCTTTTAAAGGTGCATGGATGGAATTTGCAACAGACATCAATAATGTCATGTATGCTTACATTGATCGTAAGAAAAAATTTCCGGTAACTACTTTACTTCGTTCTATCGGTTATGAAACTGATAAAGACATTCTCGAACTTTTTGGAATGGCCGTAGAAGTGAAAGCTGATAAAAAAACTTTGCATGCCAACATCGGAAAGCGTTTGGCAGCGAGAGTTTTGCGTACATGGGTCGAAGATTTTGTGGATGAAGATACTGGTGAAGTAGTAAGTCTTGAAAGAAACGAAATCGTTCTTGAAAGAGATACCATTCTTGATGAAGATAATATTCAAATGATCCTTGACCTGGATGTAAAAAGTGTATTTATCCAGCGTGAAGAAGTAAGCGGAGATTATGCGATCATTTACAATACCTTAAATAAAGATACTTCTAACAGTGAGATAGAAGCCGTTCAGCATATCTATCGTCAATTGCGCGGCGCAGATGCTCCGGATGATGAAACGGCAAGAGGAATTATTGATAAATTATTTTTCAGTGATAAGCGTTATGATCTTGGAGAAGTTGGTCGTTATAAGATCAACAGGAAGCTTGGCCTGGATTACCCGATCACTAAAAAAGTATTGACCAAAGAAGATATTATCGCTATCATTAAATACCTGGTTTTATTGACCAACGCGAAAAGTGAAATTGATGATATCGACCATTTGAGCAATCGTCGTGTACGTACAGTAGGTGAGCAATTATATGCACAATTTGGTGTAGGTCTTGCCCGTATGGCTCGTACCATCCGTGAAAGAATGAACGTTCGCGATAATGAAGTGTTTACCCCGGTTGATTTGATCAATGCAAGAACATTATCTTCTGTGATCAATTCATTCTTTGGAACTTCTCAGTTGTCTCAGTTCCTTGACCAGACGAATCCTTTGAGTGAGATCACTCACAAACGTCGTATTTCAGCGCTGGGGCCCGGTGGTTTAAGCCGTGAACGTGCAGGATTTGAGGTTCGTGACGTACACTATTCTCACTATGGCCGTCTTTGTACGATTGAAACTCCTGAAGGACCAAACATTGGTTTGATCTCCACACTTTGTGTGCATGCGAAGATCAACGAAATGGGATTCATTGAAACTCCATACCGGAAAGTACAGAATGGACATGTGGATATGAAGAAAGTGTATTTCCTGAGTGCAGAAGAAGAAGATACCGCGAAGATCGCACAGGCAAACGCACCATTAGATGATAATTCTGATTTTATGTATGATAAAGTGAAATCACGTGAAACCGGTGATTTCCCGATTCTTGACAAATCCGAAGTGGAATACATGGATGTGGCTCCCAACCAGATCGTTGGTTTGAGTGCCTCATTGATTCCGTTCCTGGAGCATGACGATGCCAACCGTGCATTGATGGGTTCCAACATGCAACGCCAGGCTGTTCCATTGATCCTGCCACAGGCTCCGATCGTAGGAACCGGTTTGGAAGCAAAGGCAGCAAGAGATGCAAGAATTCAGATTCATGCCGATGGTGACGGTGTGGTGGAATATGTAGATGCTAATGAAATTCATGTTCGTTACAACAGGAGTCATGCGCAGAAAATAGTAAGTTTTGAAAATGACCTGATCGTTTACAAACTGACCAAGTTTATAAAAACCAACCAAAGCACTTGTATCAATCTTCGCCCTGCTGTGAAAAAAGGCCAGGTAGTGAAAGCAGGTGATTTCTTAACTGAAGGATATGCTACCAAAGACGGTGAATTGGCACTCGGACGTAATCTGAAAGTGGCGTTCATGCCGTGGAAAGGTTACAACTTTGAAGATGCCATCGTGATCAGCGAGAAAGTGGTAAAAGAAGACTTGTTTACTTCAATTCACATAGACGAGTTCGAACTGGAAGTGCGCGATACCAAATT
>Ga0157373_10003180_pt1 | contig 12410 bp, 10 predicted proteins | sample C65metaG_FD_113460 | JGI IMG/M metagenome (GOLD analysis project Ga0157373, IMG submission 113460) | Corn rhizosphere microbial communities from Kellogg Biological Station, Michigan, USA - C6-5 metaG | ecosystem: Host-associated > Plants > Roots > Rhizosphere > Soil | place: USA: Michigan... | reverse complement strand
TGAACGGCAGCTCGTGCAGTGCCGCGCCATCACCGGAGCGCTCGGCGTGCATCTGAGGATCGACCACAGCTTCGAGGCCGACGGCCTGATCGGCAGCACGGTGTGGAACCTGCGCGCGCTGGGCTGGCGCAGCGTGATCGTGTCGGCGGACAAGGACTTCGGCCAACTGCTGGGCGAGCACGACGAGCAGTGGGATTACGCCCGCAACCTGCGCTGGGGGCCGGCCGGCGTCCACGACAAGCTTGGCGTGCATCCGCACCAGGTCGCCGACTATCTCGCGCTGTGCGGCGACGCGGTGGACAACATCCCCGGCGTGCCCGGCATCGGCGCCAAGACCGCCGCGGCCCTGCTCGCCCACTTCGGCAGCCTGGATGCCCTGCTCGAACGCATCGACGAAGTGGCCTTCCTGCGCCTTCGCGGCGCGGCCAGTTGCGCGGCGCGGCTGCGCCAGCATGCCGAACAGGCACGCATGTGCCGCCGGCTGACCCGGATCGCGCTGGACGCTCCCGGCGCCGGCGAAGTCGACCTCCTGCAGCGCCGGCCTCGCCCGGTCGATCAGCTCGATGCGTTGTGCGAGCAGTTGCGCTTCGGCCCGCTGACCCGCAGCCGCCTGCGCGCGCTGGCGATCTGAGCTGATCGCTTGTCGCGGCACGCCCGACGGGCCACCATGGATGTTTCAGCCCGGACCTGCGAGCACCGATGAACGACACCGCCCACCCCATTCCCGCCGACGCCGGCGCACCGGTGGAAACCCTGTACGAGGGTCGCTGGCTGAGCCTGCGCAAACGCGGCCGCTGGGAGTACGCCGAGCGCAACAATCCGGCGGGCGCGGTGATCATCGTGGCGGTGACTCCGGAAGACCGCGTGCTGTTCGTCGAGCAGTACCGCGTGTCGATCCTGCAGAACACGATCGAGATGCCGGCCGGCCTGGTCGGCGACCTGGCCGACCAGGCCGACGAAAGCGCGCTGGTGGCGGCGCAACGCGAACTGGAGGAGGAGACAGGCTACCGCTGCGCCAGCGTGGAGTTCATCCACCGCGGCCCGTCGTCGTCGGGCATGAGCACCGAGATGATCGCCTTCGTGCGCGCGCGCGACCTGCAGAAGATCGGCCCTGGTGGCGGCGACGAGACGGAGAACATCGTGGTGCACGAGGTGCCGCGGCGCGAGGCCGGCGCCTGGCTGTTCGCGCGCGCGGCCGAGGGCTACTCGATCGACCCGAAGCTGTTCGCGGGACTGTGGTTCATCGAGCACGACGGTGCGGAAAGGCAGTCCGTGATGTCCGACCGCTCGCGCTGAGCGTAGCCCGCGCAGCGGGCGGAGTCGAAGCGGCGCCTATCGGAAAGCCCGTCGCTGGCGTGCCCTTCGACTTCCTCGCTCCTCAGGACTGTGGCTGTCCATGGCCATTCTCCGCGTGCGGCCTTCGGCCTGCGCCCAGGGTGAACGGGTCCAAGTCAGTGATCTTGCCGGCGCAGACACCAGACCGACAGCGCCACGCCGACCAGGGTCACCACCACCCAGCCGCCCAGCACGTGGGCGTTCTCGCCCCCCAGCCACAACACGCTGGCGACGGCGCCCACGCCGATCGAACCCAGGCCCAGCGCCAGCAGCGGGTCACGGCGGCGCCCCTGGGCCGCGAGCAGCGCCAGTGCGCCCAGCGCCGCCAGCAGCACGGAGAGAACGCGCCACAGCGTCACGTGTTGCGGCGGCACCGGCAGGTCGGGAAACAGCGCCAGCAAGGGCACGTCACCGACCTGCACCTGGTAGCCCTTGCCATCGGGAGCATCGGCGGCCGCTTCCAGCCGGGCGCCATCCAGGCGTGCCACGATGGTGACCTGCTGCAGCGGCACGGCGCTCCAGCTCACCCGCAGGTCGCCCAGGCGCGGATCGCCGGGATGGGCGCTGGTCACCAGGTAATCCTGATAACGGCTGAAGGTGACGGCGAGGTTCTGCGGCAGCGCCGCCGGGTCGGGTTCGATCAGCTCCGAACCGGGCAAGGCGTGCACCAGCACGCGGCCGAGCCTGAAGCCGCCCATCTGCACCAGTCCGGCGTCGAACTGCTTGCTTTCGATCGGGAAACGGCCGGGATTGGCGTGCCCGCGGGCGTCGCGGAACCGACTGGAATCCACCGGCTGGTCGACCCAGTCCAGTTCGTAGTGGACGCTGCCGCCGATGCTGATCTCCCGCCACTGGAACATCTCGACACGGCGCACCAGCACGGGTGTATTCGCGGTCTGGTTGAACTCCGGGTCGTGCGGCGCCTCGACCACGCGTGGCGTCCCGGCCAGGCGTGCCATGTAGCCGTGCTGGCCGGGTTGCGGCAGCGCATCCGCGCCCAGTTCGATCGCCTCGCCGCCGTGCCGGACGGACGCCTGGCGGAAATCGATCAGGCTGCTGGCGTTGAGCGCCTCCAGGCCGATGCCGGCGATCACCAGCAGGGCGCCGATGACGTTCAATGCCAGCAGGCGCCAGGACATGCCCTTGCCCAACTCCATCAGGCGCACCGCACCGGCGGCGACGGGCAGGCGGGATGCAAGGCGGAATGCTCCATGCCGGCGCCTACTGCACTTGGCCCAGGCCCGACGGTCGGCGCGGGTCGCTGGCAGCGTCGAGCTGGTTGGTCTTGCGATCCCAGGTGACCACGTTCATGAACCCCCACGGCTCGCGCTGTTTCAGGACGTAGCCCATTTTCGTCAAGGCCGCCTCGGTGCCCGCATCGAATGCCTGCGGCTCGGTCATGACCATGTCGGGCAGGTACTGATGGTGGAAGCGCTTGTGCGCCACGATCTGCTGCGCGCCCTGCCCGTCGATGAAATGCAGGATGCCTTCGAGCACCTGGGTGATGATGGTGGAGCCGCCGGGCGAGCCGATCACCATGGTGCGCTCCGGCCCGATCACGATGCTGGGCGACATCGACGACAGCATGCGCTTGCCGCCCACCGGCGCATTTGCCTTGCTCCCGAGCAGACCGTAGACGTTCGGCTTGTTCGGCACCAGAGCGAAGTCGTCCATCTCGTTGTTGAGCAGCACGCCGGTGCCGGCGGCGACGAACTTCGAGCCCAACGTGGTGTTGACGGTGAGCGTCACCGCGGCCATGTTGCCGTCGGCGTCGATGATGGAGAAATGCGTGGTGTGCATGCCCGCATCGGCCGGCTCGGCGCGCGGCAGCATCGAGGAAGGCGTCGCGCGGTCGGGCAGGATGCTCTGGCGCAGGCCGTCGGCGTAGTACGGCGACAGCAGCATGTCCAGCGGCATCTTCACGAAATCCGGGTCGCCCAGGTAATCGTTGTGGTCGCGGAACGCCCGCCGCATCGCCTCGACGACGTAATGCACGCGCGTGGCGGCATCCATCTTCGTCAGGTCGTAGCCGGACAGGATGTTGAGGATCTCGGCGATCGCCACGCCGCCGGAAGACGGCGGCGGCGCGGTGATGACCTGGTAGCCGCGGTAGTCGACGCTGATCGGCGTGCGCTCTTTCGCCTGGTACGCGGCCAGGTCGGCCAGCGTCCAGTTGCCGCCGGCCGCACGCACCGCGTCGACCAGCTTGCGCGCGGTCTCGCCGCGATAGAAACCATCGTGGCCATGGCGCGCGAGCGCCTCCAGCGTGCGGGCCTGGTCCGGATCGCGCCAGGTGGCGCCCTCGGCCGGCGGCTGCCCGTTCACCAGGTACTTCGCGGCCGAGGCGGGCCAGCGCGCGAGCAATTTCTGCTCGGAGACGATCGCGCCATGCAGGCGCGGATCGGGAACGAAGCCGTCGCGCGCGATGCGGATCGCCGGCGCCAGCGACTGCTGCAGCGACAACCGCCCGTAATCCTTCGCGAGCAGCGCCAGCCCGGCCGGCTCGCCGGGGATGCCGGCGGACAGCGGGCCGGTCAATGCGGTATCGCGGTTGGGGCTGCCGTCGGGTTTCAGGTAATCCTTCGGATCGACCGCCGCCGGCGCCGTCTCGCGGGCGTCGATGAACAGGTTGCGGCCATCGCTGGCGCGGTGCAGCACGGCCATGAAACCGCCGCCGATGCCCGAGCTCTCCGGTTCCGCCACCGACAACGTGGAAGCCACCGCCACCGCCGCATCGAACGCGTTGCCGCCCTTGCGCAACACCTCCAGGCCGGCGCGCGTGGCCAGGAAATTCGCGCTGGCGATCGCCGCATGGCCCGGCCGCTGCGCGGCGGGCGCGGCCGGCGGCGCCTGCTTCGCCGAAGCCGCCGGCGCAAGGCCGGCGGTACCGCTCAGCAACAGACCCAGCGCCAGCGCGCGCCAATCGAAGGAGATGCTCATGCCACGGACTCCTTGCTCATCAGGTGTCGATACTTCAACTCAAGCTGGGCCGGAGATTCGACATGGTCGGGGTCGCCGATGATGCACTCCACCGGGCACACCTCCACGCACTGCGGCTCGTCGTGATGGCCCACGCACTCGGTGCACAACGCCGGGTCGATCACGTAGTACTCCTCGCCCAGCGAAATTGCCTGATTGGGGCACGCCGGTACGCAAACGTCGCAATTGACGCAGGAGTCGAGGATCTTGAGCGACATGAGGGCAAGCCAGGAGTGAGTGAAGAGGAGTGCGAAACGAGAGAAGGCAGGACCTCGCCATGCTCTCTCTCATTTCTCACTCCTCGCTTCTCACTCCCGCCTCATCACATTTCGACGAAACGGAATGTCGCCCCGGTGGGCTTCAGCGCGTCGGTCACTTTCTGCTCGTCGGCCTTGTCGCCGATGAACACCACGATCACGTCCTTGAACGAGCCGGGGTTGGCGTTCTTGAACGCGTCGATCACGAACTCGGAGGTCGCCGCGGAACTGGGGCCGCCGAAGGCAAGCAGGTTGCCCGGCAGCACGCCGCGGGCGACGGTGTCCTGCACGCCCTGCAACTGCCGCGCGTTCTGCGCCTGCTGGTCCTCGGTCAGGCCGGGGGTGACCATGTAGGCATACGGCTGCGGCGCCTTCATGCCCTGCAGGTTGGCCTGCACCAACTGGCCGAGATAGGCATTCCAGCCCTTGGCGTCATTGACGTCGGTGGGCTTGGGCGCCTTCTGCACCTGTTCCTGGGCCTGCTGGTCGTCGCCCTGCTTGTTGCAGGCACTCAGGCCCAGGCAAGCGCTCAGCGCGACAACCGCAATGAGAACGAATTTACGCATGGTCATCACCTTCTGCTTCGGGTTGCTGGTTGGATGGATGAAGCGACTTCTGCCAGCGCTGGCGCATCGCCTGTTGCACGGCCGGATGCACGAAGCCGGAGATGTCCCCGCCGAGGCGGCCGATTTCGCGCACCAGTGACGAGGAGATGAAACTGTATTCTTCGGCCGGCGTCAGGAACAAGGTCTCCGCCTGCGGGATCAGATGCCGATTCATGCTGGCCAGCTGGAATTCGTACTCGAAATCCGACACCGCCCGCAGCCCGCGGATGATCACCCCGGCACCCACCTGCCCGATGAAGGTCGCCAGCAGGCAATCGAAGCCGCGCACCTCCACGTTGGGCAGGTCGGCCAGCGCCAGCCGCGCCAGCGCCACCCGCTCGCCGATGCTGAAGTGCGGCCCCTTGGTGGAACTGTCCGCCACTGCCACGATCACCCGGTCGAACAGCGACGCGGCGCGCGTCACCAGATCGGCATGGCCGTTGGTGATCGGGTCGAAGGTGCCCGGATAGATGGCCAGGCGGGGATTCCCCAGATTTTTTCTCACGGAAGGCATGCAGTCGCCGACGACGGTGTGACCCTTAGCTTAAGGCAACGCTGCTCAAGTATCACCACCGTCACCCACCCTCTCTGTTCGCAGACCACAGGGCCGTCGACGAAGGCAGACTGGCCGTCTGTCGAGGCGGCGGACCGAAGGTGTGCGAACAGAGAGGGTGGGCCTCAACGTGTTGAATCTGAAATGATGAGGTGATGACTGGAAGGCCCGCAGGCGATGCCGCGCGGCTTGGCAAGACAGCCAGTCTTGCCGGCGCCACGCAGCACCACCTGCGGACCTTCCAGTCATCATGACGGCGGCGATACTTGATCAGCGTTGCCTTGACGGAAGCGAACGCCGATAGAGCGCAAAACGTACCTCGCCGGCCTGCGCCTCGCGATGCACCGACCAGTGCGCCGGCAGCCCTGCCACGCCGGCGCGGGGCGATTCGACGTAGATCAGTGCCTGCGCCGCCAGCCAGCCGCCCGCTTCCAGTTGCCCGGCCAACGGCGCCCACAGGTCGAGCGCGAACGGCGGGTCGAGGAAGACCAGATCGCAAGGCTGCGCCCGACCGCGCAGGAAAGTCGCCGCCTCCGCGGTGGTGACCACCGCGGACATCAGCTTGAGCCGCGCCAGGTTCGCGCGCAGCGCCTGCGCCGCCTGCGCGTCGCGCTCGACGAACTGCACGCTGGCTGCGCCGCGCGAATACGCCTCGATGCCCAGCGCGCCGGTGCCGGCGCACAGGTCCAGGCAGCGCGCACCGGCGATCATCGGCGCCAGCCAATTGAACACGGTCTCGCGCACGCGCGCCGGGGTCGGCCGCAAGCCGGGCAGTTCCGGCACCCGCAGGCGCGAATTGCGCAGGTTGCCGCCGATGATGCGCACCTGGCCAGGCGACGGTTTTCGCCCGCCACTCACGCGCGCGGGCCCTCAGCTGGGAGTACGGGTCGGGGTGTTAGCATGCCGGCCATTGTCTTTGAATCGCCCCGGCCATGCTCAAGTTCTGGAAGAAAAAATCCGCCGAGACGGATGCCCACGGCAAGGAAGTGCCGCCTGCCGCGCCGGATGCGGCGGTCGACGCGGGCCTGCCGGAAGCCGTGGCATCGGGCCTGCGCGAGGCGCTGGCGGAAATGCCCTCGGCCGAGGACACCCGCCGCGACACCGAGCGCTTCGTGGCGCCGGCGGAAGAACCCGCCCAAGCGCCGCCGAAGCGCAGTTGGCGCGAACGCCTGTCCGGCAGCGTGTTTTCGCGCAGCCTCGGTTCGCTGTTCGTGCGCAACCCGAAGCTCGACGACGACCTGCTCGACGAGCTGGAAACCGTGCTGATCACCGCCGACGTCGGCGTCGAAGCCAGCAGCGCGCTGGTCGATGGCCTGCGCAAGCGCATGCACAAACGCGAGTTCACCGACGCCGCGGCCTTGCTGGCGGCCTTGCGCCAGGCGCTGATCGAGCTGCTCAAGCCGGTCGAGCAGCCGCTGGACGTACGCGGCAGACAACCCTTCGTGGTGCTGGTCGTCGGCATCAACGGCGCCGGCAAGACCACCACCATCGGCAAGCTGGCCCGCAGGTGGCGCGACGAAAAGCACGCGGTGATGCTGGCTGCCGGCGACACCTTCCGCGCCGCCGCGGTCGAGCAGCTCAAGACCTGGGGCGAGCGCAACGCGGTGCCGGTGATCTCGCAGGGCCAGGACGCCGATTCGGCCAGCGTGATCTTCGACGCCCTGCAGGCCGCGCGTTCGCGCCACATGGATGTGCTGATCGCCGACACCGCCGGACGGCTGCACACCCAGGGTGGCCTGATGGACGAACTGGGCAAGATCGCCCGCGTGCTGAAGAAACTCGACGCCGACGCACCGCATGAAGTGCTGATGGTGATCGACGGCACCACCGGGCAGAACGCGGTCAACCAGGTGCGCCAGTTCCGCCAGATCGTGGGCGTCACCGGCCTGGTGGTGACCAAGCTCGACGGCACCGCGAAGGGCGGCGTGGTGTTTGCGCTGGCGCGCGAGTTCGGCCTGCCGATCCGTTTCGTGGGCCTGGGCGAAAGCGCCACCGACCTGCGCGCGTTCGAGGCCGAAGCCTTCGTCGACGGCCTGCTGCCCGCCAACCTCGGCCAGGTTCGAGACCATGGCTGACGCCGGCTGGCGGGGCTGATCCGGTGTCGCGCCGACTGCGCCTGATCGCAACGGTGCTCGGCGGTGTGGTCGTGGCGGCCACGCTCGTCGTGGTGGCCGCCGTTTACCTGCTGCTGCAGCCCGACCGCTTCACCGCCATGCTGCAGAGCCAGGCGCGCGCCGCCGGGCTGGAGTTGAACCTGGCCAGCCCCGCCAGCCCCAGCCTGTTCCCGCGGCCGGCGCTGGACCTGCGTGGCATCACGCTCAACGCCCAAGGCGCCAGCGCACCGATCCTGCTCGCCGCGCGCGGCCGGCTGGTGCTGCCGTGGCACACCCTGTTCGGCGGGCCCGCCGTGATCTCGCAACTGGAGATCGACTCGCCGCGCGTCGACCTCGATGCCCTGCAGGCATGGATGGCCGCGCTGCCGGCGCAGACACAGCAGGCGCCGCTCAACATCCCGCGCATCGACACCGGCGTGGAAATCACCCACGGCAGCGTGGTGCGCGGCAATGAAGTCTTGCTGGACAACGTCTCGATCAGGGCCGGCAGCCTCGTTTCCGGGCAGCCGTTTCCGCTCAGCATCAACGCCTTCGTCGCCGGCAAGCCGTGGCAGCTGCACCTGTCGGCGACGCCGCGCATCCAGGGCAACGCCCTGCAACTGGACAACATCAGCCTGCACCTGGCGCAGGAAGATGCGGTGACGCTGGCGCTGAACGGCCGCGCGCACTGGCACGGCGCAGCCGATGCCGCGGCCAGCCTGGCCGGCAAGCTCGACCGCACCGGCGCGGGCCAGTACGACCTGTCACTGACGCTCACGCCCGCCAACCAGGACAACCCGCTGCTGCTGGCGCTGAAACTCGACGGCCCCGGCAACCACGCCGACCTGCGCTTGCCGCCGCTGGCACTGGCGCGCTGGTGGGGTCGCCTGGGCGATCCGCAGGCACCGCAACTCGGTGTGCCGCCCGGCAGCGGACACGCCGAGTTCGACAGCATCGACGCCGGTGGCGTGCGCGTGGAAGGGCTGACCCTGCGGGCCGGCGACAACGTGCCGGCGACCGTATCCAGCAGCGCGACGCCTGCCGCCGCGACCGCGAAGTAGATCAGGGTCCATGGCGAATACCGACGTGGCCGCACGCCTGCTGCGCTGGTTCGACCGGCACGGCCGCAAGGATCTGCCGTGGCAGTCGGAGACTTCGCCGGGCCAGCGCGACGCCTACCGCGTGTGGCTGTCCGAAGTGATGCTGCAACAGACCCAGGTCGCCACCGTGCTTGCCTACTTCGAGCGCTTCGTGGCCGCCCTGCCGACCTTGCGCGACCTGGCCAACGGCGACGAGGACACCGTGCTCGCGCTGTGGTCGGGCCTCGGCTACTACCGTCGCGCGCGCTTCCTGCATCGCGCCGCGCAGATCTGCGTGGCGCAACACGACAGCGAACTGCCGCGCGACTTCGCCGCCCTCGCCGCCCTGCCCGGCATCGGCCGCTCCACGGCCGGTGCGATCCTGGCGCAGGCGCACGGGCTGCGCTTTCCCATCCTCGACGGCAACGTCAAGCGGGTGCTGACGCGCTACCACGGCATCGACGGCGACCCCGGCACCGGCGCGGTCGAGAGGCAACTGTGGTTGCATGCCGAGGCGCATACACCCGTGCGCCGCGTGGCCGATTACACCCAGGCCATCATGGATCTCGGCGCCACCGTCTGCGTGCGCAGCAACCCGCGTTGCGATGCCTGTCCGCTGGCTGGCGGCTGCGTTGCCTTCCGCGAAGGTCGCACCGCGCAATTGCCCACGCGCAAGGCGGGCAAATCCGTCCCCACCCGCGCCACGGTCATGCTGGTGCTGCGTGACACGCGGCAACGCATCCTGCTGGAGCGGCGTGGTCCCCAAGGTGTGTGGTCAGGCATGTGGAGCCTCCCCGAAGCCGCCGATGCCGATGGCGCCTGGCGCATCGCCCAGCAACTCGCACGCATCGACGACGCCCAGGCGCTCGCGCCATTCACCCACGTGTTCAGCCATTACCGATTGAATATCGAGCCGCTGCTGTTCGACCAGGCAACCGCGCGGCAGCGTGTTGCCGACGATGCGCAACTGCGCTGGTGCAGCACCAGCGACCTCGACACCCTCGGCCTGCCCGCCCCCGTGCGCAAGCTGCTCCAACGCCTCGTCACCGACGAACCTGCCCATCCCGTGTAACCATCGCGCACACGGTGCGCCCCTACAAAAAATGCGGCTCGATCGTAGGGCGGGCACTGCCCGCCATCGGCGTGCCGCGACATCACCGGCGGGCATTGCCCGCCCTACGGGGCTTACTTCGCCGCGCCGGACGGTGCGTCCGTGCCAACGAGCCTGTCAAACCTGTGTAGGAGCGCACCCTGTGCGCGATGCTCTTCGTCACGTGATGGAAGGCATCGCGCACTACAAAAGCGAAGCGAAGCGTGGGGCGGGCAGTGCCCGCCCATCGGCGTACCGGGGAACCGTCGGCGGGCAGTGCCCGCCCTACGACGCTACTTCGACGCGCCCGATGGTGCGTCCTTTGCCGTCCACTGCTTCAACCACGCATTCACCGTGTCATGCCACTGCACGCTGTTGTGCGGCTTCAGCACCCAGTGGTTTTCGTCCGGGAAGGTGAGGAACTCGCTGGGGATGCCGCGGCGCTGCAGCGCGGTGAAGGCGCCCAGGCCCTGGGTGATCGGGATGCGGAAATCCTTGCCCGAATGCACCACCAGCATCGGCACGCGCCAGTCCTTGACGTGGTCGATCGGGTTGAACTTCTCGTAGTTCTGCGGCACCTCGTACTGCGGGCCGCCGTTCTCGCGCTCTTCGAACCACAGCTCCTCGGTGGCGTAGTACATCATCCGCGCATCGAACACGCCGTCGTGGTCGACCAGGCATTTCCATGGCTGGTTCCACACGCCGGCGATCCAGTACACCATGTAGCCACCGTAGCTGGCGCCCAGCGCGCAGGCGCGCTCGCCGTCAAGGAACTTGTACTTGTCCAGCGCGGCCCTCCAGCCCAGTTTCAGATCCTCCAGCGGCTTGCCGCCCCAGTCGCCGGAAATCGAATCGGTGAACTTCTGGCCGTAGCCGGTGGAGCCGTGGAAGTTGATCGTGACCACGGCGAAGCCCTGGCCGGCATAGGTCTGCGGGTTCCAGCGATAGCTCCAGCCATTGCTCATCGCACCCTGCGGGCCGCCGTGGATGATGAAGGCAACCGGATAGGTCTTGCCCTTCTGGTAGTCGACCGGCTTGACCACGTAGCCCTGCACGGTTTCGTTGTTCCAGCCCGGGAACTGGAAGAATTCGAAGTCGCCGACCCTGGCGTTCTTCAGATCCTCGGCATTGAAATGCGTGACCTGCTTCAGGCCACGCCCATCGGCCCTGGCCAGGTACAAGTCGGCCGGCCGCTTCAGGTCGTCGCGCGCAAACAGGACCTTGCCGGCGGCCAGCGAAAACGCGTTCACGTCACCGGCACCGGACAGGCTGCGCACCTCGCCGTTGGCCGGGTCAATCGCGAACAACGGGTGCTGGCCTTCGTCGTCGGCGGTCGCGTACAAGGTCTTGCCGTCGGCGGAAATCGCCAGGCCGCCGGGCGACCGATCCCAGCGCGGATCGACTTCGTGCCTGGCGCCGGTGGCCAGGTCCATCGCCATGATGGCGAAGCGATCGGCCTCGAAACCGGGGGTCTTCATCGCCAGGTAATAAAGCGTCTTGCCGTCCGGCGAGGGCACCGGGTACGCATCCCAGGCCTTGTTGTCGGCGGTGAGGTTGGCCGGCGCAGTCGAGCCGTCCACCGGCACGCGGTACAAATCGAAATTGGTCGACCACGGCTCGGTGGTGCCGGCGATGCGCACATCGAAATACACGCTCTTGCCGTCCGGCGCGAAGGCGAACTCGCTGGCGTCGCCGAACGGCTTGCTGGGCACGTCGCCATCGATGCCGCGGCTCAGCAGGGTCGGTTCGGCCTGCAGCTGGCCATCGGCGCCGAACGTTCCCACGAACAACTGGTTGCGCCGGCCGTCGGCCCAGGTATCCCAATGCCGCACGAACAGTTTGTTGTACAAGGTGCCGCTGGCCTTGTCCTTCGCGCGCGCCTCGATGCGCTGCTCGGTGCAGGCCAACGTGGCGCAATCGGTGAACACCTCATAAGAGAGCAACACCTGCTTCCCATCGGGCGACAGCTTGTAATCGACGACATCCAGCGGCGCATGGCTGACCTGCACCGGCGCCGCATGGCTGGAAGGGTTCGCACCCAGATCGACGCGCCACAGCTGCGCCACATCCTTCGCCGGCGCCACGAAGTACAAGCTCTTCCCATCAGCCGACCAGCGCGCCGACGAACCCTTCTCCACCACCTTCACCGGCTGCGCACCCTTGCGCTCCAGGTCCAGCACGTAGATCGCGTTGACACCCTTGTTCGCCGCGTAATCCGTGCTGCGCACGCTGAACGCCGCATGGCGCCCATCCGGCGACAGCTGCGGATCGCTGACCCGATCCATCATCACCAGATCGCGCACGTTGAAAGCGTGCGAGCCCTGGGCCTTGGCAAAAGTGGTGTCGACGACATCGCCCGCCAGTACGGGCGATGCCACCAACGCAAGCAAGAGCGCGGCAAGCAACGGTTTCATGGAGG
>Ga0157373_10003178_pt1 | contig 12419 bp, 15 predicted proteins | sample C65metaG_FD_113460 | JGI IMG/M metagenome (GOLD analysis project Ga0157373, IMG submission 113460) | Corn rhizosphere microbial communities from Kellogg Biological Station, Michigan, USA - C6-5 metaG | ecosystem: Host-associated > Plants > Roots > Rhizosphere > Soil | place: USA: Michigan... | reverse complement strand
CACGGCCAGCGGCAACCGTCCGACCTATGAAACCAGCCGCAGCGAAGAAGTCAGCCACGGCGATTTAGCCTGGGCGACCATGCACGCGCTGGCAAACGAGCCGTTGCAGGGACAGGCGGCACACACGCAGAACATTATGGAGATTTACTGATGAGCAAACGCAGGAACCGCACCCGCACGCAGCCCGTGCCGCAGCCGGATAACATGACCAGCGCGGCAGCGTCGGAGGCGTTTACCTTTGGCAACCCGATCCCGGTGCTGGACCGCCGCGAACTGCTGGACTACGTGGAGTGTATTATCAATGATCGCTGGTATGAACCGCCGGTAAGCGTTGACGGGCTGGCGCGCACTTTCCGTGCCGCCGTGCATCACAGCTCACCCATCAGCGTGAAGTGCAACATTCTGGCGAGTACCTTTATTCCGCACCCGCTGCTGAGTCAGCAGGCGTTCAGCCGCTTTGCGCTGGATTACCTGATTTTCGGCAATGCTTACCTGGAGAAGCGGACCAGCCGCCTCGGTAACGTGCTGAAGCTGGAGCCGTCGCTGGCGAAGTTCACCCGGCGCGGCCTTGACCTGGACACCTACTGGTATGCGCACTATGGCATTAACACAGAGCCGTACGAGTTTGCGAAGGGCAGCGTGTTTCATCTAATGGAGCCGGATATCAACCAAGAGATTTATGGTCTGCCGGGCTACCTATCTGCCATCCCGTCTGCGCTGCTGAATGAGTCGGCTACACTGTTCCGCCGCAAGTATTACCTCAACGGCAGCCATGCGGGTTTCATCATGTACATGACCGACCCGGCGCAGAGTCAGCAGGACGTGGACAATATCCGCGGCGCCATGAAAAGCGCAAAGGGGCCTGGCAACTTCCGCAACCTGTTTATGTACAGCCCGAACGGGAAAAAGGACGGCATCCAGATCATCCCTCTGTCTGAGGTGGCGGCAAAGGATGAATTCCTGAACATTAAAAATGTGAGCCGCGACGATATGCTGGCCGTGCATCGTGTGCCGCCGCAACTGATGGGGATCATCCCGAACAACACCGGCGGATTTGGGGATGTGGAAAAAGCCAGCAAAGTGTTTGTACGTAATGAACTAATACCATTGCAGAAGCGTTTTGAAGAATTAAACAGCTGGATAAACGAAGAAGTCATTCGATTCCAACCTTACAGTTTAGAGATTAGTTAAATCATCATCTAATATTACAATGTTTGAGGAAAACACTTTTCAGTAAATTTTTTTATTTGCATTAAGTTTGACATCAATTCGTTCATCTTAAGCCTTGCTTCGTTATAGTGAGGCCTATTCTCTTCTTTTTTACAACAAAGAATCAAGCAGTGTGCCGGGTTTTGTATCTCTCCGGTTTCTTTGTGTCTTACCGGATCGTAGATTATTTCAAACATAACTTCTTCATTGTCGTCATCCACTATTTCCATAAGCCTTTCGTGTAAAAACATACCAATGTAAACATCTTTTCTTTCGCTAGGAAATTTAGCCTGCTGATCAGATACCCTTTCCATGAGCTCTCGGATATCGATCAACTTTTTCAAATCCACGCTAAATCCTTTCTCCTGCAAATCTTTTCTTTTTACCGATGATTTTTCAAACTCACCACTTGAGCTCACATCTTCCGGTGAGTAAATAACGCGGCATATTTTGTCGTCACCTTCAAATTCATATCCCATGCGCACTCCTTTACTCACTTAAGCATCAACAACAATTGACTTGGGGGTGTTGTGTTAATGCTATAATTGCCTTTTATTCCTTTCTTCTCGTTTTTTTTCTTAGCATAGAATGAGTAAGTTTCATCTGACTCAACTGTAAGATCCACAGCGCCTGACTTGTCGCCCCAAAAGAAAGATAATTCGCCATCGTCAAAGATTTTTATTTTTGGCGCAGCCAGTCCGAATGCAGCCACATAATTTCTCATAAAATAATCAGCAGCAAGCAAAGTATGCTGATCCACATCATCTGAACCCAGCTCATTGTTAAGCTTGAGTTTTTCAAAAAGGTTAAAGATCTCGCTATATTTTAAAGCCTCTGTTCTTTTCCTATCAACAAAAGATTTTAAAGCTTCAGTTGTCAGTCTGTTTAAAAAGGTACTGACCTCACCTTCATCCCGGACCTGCTGCTTTTCTTCAATAATGCTTCTCATTTTCCGAGATGTTTGAGATACGTTGCGGCCTTTAGTGAGATGCATTGTATTACCAAAAAAGAGCCCGCCGAAATTAGATGAGCTAATTCCATTTGATATTTCAATAGTTAAAACATCATTCATATACGGCACCTAAGTTAGCTAAAGCTTTATCAGTCAGAAAGTTAAAGAAAACCGTTTTGTTTTTATGATGTAAAGAGTCAATTTCGCTTTCAAAGCTTTGTATGAAATCTTCGAAAGATAGACTTTGCTTGTTGACTATACAATCAATGTCAATCATGAAGCCTTCTCTGGTTTTTATTTCTGGGCCTTCAGCTCGTGCCTGCCCGGCTAGCTGAACGATAATTACAGACTCACCTTCCTGCTTTTCGCTTCTGAGGTTTAGGGAGGGGCCCAGGTAATTCTCACCCCCTAAAATAACGCTCATATTCAAGTTTTCTCCAATGCTTTCCGATGAAGGATACTCAATTATATCAACGTATTTAAGAGAAAACCTCTCAACGGTACTTATTAGCTCATGCTTTTTTATAACACCTATTAAAGTGCATATATGCTCTTTGAAGTCTCTCCACCCAGGATAACGACTATTAACAGCAAGCAATAATACATTATCTCCTATCAAAACATTATAAGCTCCCCATGAAAAGCCAACCAATGGGAGGTATTTAAAGTCTACATTCTGCTGCCTAACTACTTCTGGTATTTCAAAGTGAGGTGTTCTAAAGGAGTTTTTTAAATTAAGTTCAGTAAAAAGTATTCCTGGCATGATATGTGAAAACGTATTGTTTTCCGAAGAGAACCTAATCTCAAACAGAACATTAACAAGAGCATCTTCTTTAAGCCTTGTTGGGATAACCTTTACCATATGTATCCTTGAGTCAAATGAGCAACTTATATGCTCTCTAGCAAACCTATTAATCGTTCAAATGATAGTACACCAACTGACATCACAACTTTATACCATATTAGAATAAACATGATCAGATGCTATCACATACTTGAAAAAGCTATCCTTGCGCGCGCTCGTAGCCCCGCCACGCCTGCCCGCTTTATGCAGTGGTTTTCATGCACCTGCATGACATAAACAAAAGCCCGCCAATACTGGCGGGCCTGAGCATCAGAGATCCTTTTGGGATCATGCGATTTCATGCAGCATGGTCATGCACTCAAGGCTCGCAGTTATGTTTAGCCTTTTATCATTCAGCCTGATTCATTGAAAGGCTGTATTCATGCTTTCGCAGACGCGCCATTAACTCATCTGTAAGTTCAGAAACCCACTCAATTGCCATGCGTTTTTCTTGATCACTACAATCACTGACAGCAACAAGTTTTAAAAAGAAATCAATACGCTGAAGCTTCACTGACTCCAAAAGATAGTCCTGCATGTTCCCTCCTCTGCTTACAACTACTGTTTATACATACAGTATAGAAAATCCAACCGGAATTGAAACTATTTTTATGTATCAATGGGATTGATGTGAACCTTGTCAGATCAGAATGGTTCTTCCTGTAGTCTGCCGTTCCGATAGAAAAGCCGCATTCCAGCACCTGCATTGAGGCTACAGCCCTTAAGCAACAGCCCAATTTCATATTCATCACTGTTTAACCCCCGGGCTTTTAGTTCCAGTTCTAACCGTCGACGCTGCTGCCCCGTACAGTTATTGACAGAACTCCGAGAGGACGCGGACGCGTCCTTAAATTCAAAACCCAAATCAACGGCACGTTTCGGCACAATCTTCCACTGGGCGAGACGGGTGAGGATCGGCGTATCTTCGCCAACTTTAGTTGCATAAACGCCCTTGATGCGCACGGTTTCCTCGCCATACTCGTTCACGTCTTCGCTGGCCTGATACCAGGTGCGCACGGCCAGCTCGTCACGGCGCACGAACGGGCCTCCCTGCGCGTTAACGTATCCGGCCCAGTCGCCTGCGTCGGCTGCATCATGCGCGGCCGCAAACTCGACGCTAAGTCCATGTGCGGTTTCGCTGTCAGCCATGCGGCGCAGTTCGCGGTAAACCGTGACCGGCGCGCCGCCTACAAACTGGAATTGACGGATGTGCCAGCGTGCCGCCCAGGCCGAAACGGCCGAGGCGGTTTCCTTAAGGTCTTTGCCGCTTTCATCGTCCGTCTCGCCGTCCAGCGCGTAGCCATCGATATTCTTGGAAATGTATTTAGCAACGTAACCCGTCGCACTGCCTTTCTCCGGGTCGATAGCCTCGGCGTGAAAGCGGGCCTTACGGGCTTTATCGCTTGTCAGCTCGCTGCCGTCTTCCTGCCAGGCGTAGTCACGTATAATCTCGCGCACGCGCTCAACCTGTTCGGGACGCATAAACATCAGCATGTGCCAGTGCGGGGTTGCGTCGTGATGAGGCTCAGCAACGCGGATGCCGAAGATGCGGATTTCCTCGCGGTGCAGCTTGGCGCGGATTTTTTGCCAGACGCTGCAGAGATAGCGCTGGGTGTCGGCCGGGCTGGCGCCGTTCCATTTACGGTTGCGATGGCCGGTTTTGATTGTGGAGTGATAGCGCGCCGGGGCGGTCAGCGTGTAGAACTCGCCGATGAAACCCATTTCGTTGCAGATGTTTTCGAAGCCGCGAATGCGGGTCATCAGCTCGCAGCGGCGGATCGCCGGATTGGCCACGCTGCCGTCGTACTTCTCGATCAGGCTGATACGGTTGCCTTCCTCGTCTTCCAGCTCCATGCCTTTCAGAAATTCACGGGTGCGGCGCTTCTGCTCGCGCCACTCTGAGACGGTCATGCTGCTGGCGTAGGGGGTATGCTTTTTGCTGACGTTAGCCAGGGCGATCTGCAGATGCTCACGCCATGACGCGGCGACGCGACGCAGGCGGCCCTTCCACCACTTTTCGGTCTGCATGCGCATGATCGCGGGGGTCACTTCCTCCGGGTCGAACAGGCGGGACGTAACCTTTTCCCACAGCGGCGGCGTCTGGCTCAGCTCGCGGGTGATAGTGGCGGCGGTCATGTAAACGCGGTGCGTGTACCGGTAATCCGACTCGTCGCTGGCCTGCGCGTGCGCCTGTACCAGCTCGGCAAGTATGAAATTAGCCACGTCCCCGGCCAGCAGATCGACGTCGGCGCGTGCCATATCGGGCAGGCGGTTAAAGCGGCGCATCAGCTCCCACAGCGTGCCGGCCGCGCTGGCCGCTCCAGCCTGTTGATCGGCATTGCCTGCCAGCAGATTAAACGTGCCGCTGCTCATTTCGCCGAGGCGGTACTGGTCGCTGACGCATTCAACGCGTGGCAATGTGCGCTCAACAAAGGTTTTTGCTAAGTACGCATTGGCACGGGCAATGCCCTGGGTTTTTTCAAACTCGCTAACGCGGCGCTTAACATCGAGCTGGATCAGCGTCGGCTGCTTTTCCAGTAATTCCTGCGCACGCGCTAAAGCCGCAATCATCTGACTGCGGCTGTGCATTTCCTTATAGGTGGGATACGGGCTGGCGATGGCTTCCCGTGGAGCATTCCACGGGTAAGCGTATTCATTCGTAACGGACATTATCGGGAATACCGCTCAGCAATATCCTGACAGTAGACGCAGCGAGTCACGCCGCGCACGGCGCGGCGGCGCTGCTCCGGGATCGGCGCGTCGCAGTCTTCGCAGAATGATGTCGCCACGCTGACCGGGCGATTAACCACGCTGGCAATGTTACGCGCCAGCAGCTCGTCGGCGCGCGCCTGCGCCATGTCCATTGAGTCGGCCATTAGTGCAGCTCCTGCGATTCGTTCTGATAGCGCTCTGCCTCGCGGCGGATCAGGTCAGCAGCTTCGATGCCGGAAAGCCCTCGCTGATGTACGTGCACGGCCAGCTCAACAAGGCGCTCAGACACAGCCAGCGCGCGGTCTTTGCGCTCTTCAATGCGCGCCCTGGTAATGACTACGGCCAGCGCCTCGGTGTCAGCGTCAAAATTAAATTTCTCGATATTTCGCATTTCACTTTCTCCAGAATTTGGGCAAAAGAATGCCCGGCGGGTGTACGCCATTTATTTACTTCGGGTTAATTAATTAGGCAGAGCCATTCGCTTCGGAAATAAACTCACGACTGCTTTTAGATGATTCATTGCACGAATAAGCGCCGCTCTTTCATCAGTAGTCAGTTCACTAAATTCAGCGGCGTGCCTGTCCTTACCGATGCCAGCCAGGAAGAAAATCGCACTCAGCGCGCGTTTGTTGTCCTGGTAATTACTGTCTGTCACATCGCGCATTTCAGAGAAAAAACGAGCCATATCTTTTTCACAGTTGCCGCCCATCAGCTGCGCGCGGATTAAGGCAACGTGATTCAGCGCCGAAACCCGTTGGCCGGCAGTAAGCTCGACCAGCATTGAATCGCCTTCGATAGCCATGTTTTACCTCTTTGCTCTTTTACCTTTACCTGCTGGCTCCGTACCGGATGCCAGCGCTTGCCGTTCTCGCCCATAATCCAGCCATGCCCGTATGACATCGAGGGGCTCTGACGCTTGAGATGTGCCGCAAATGAAATCATCGTGCGCCCTCAGCTGATGCCAATCGAAGCACCCAACCCGCTGATAGCGTCAACGGTTGAGGCTAGAGTCGGGTTGGAGTGAACGCGGTTCTGTACGGCCAGCGCGGCCAGCATCATGCAGCGGATCCCGGTATTGGCAGCCTCCAGAATGCCGCGGCGGCAGGTTGCCGTAATACGCTCCGGGTTCGCGGCGTTAGCGGCCATATGCCCGACTTCGGCGGTCGCCTTCAGCACGTACGTCGGAAACTTCTCTTTTGCCAGCTCGTTAACCGGTACACACGGCAGACACTGCAGTTGCGCCAGCATGCCGTCCATCAGCGTGGCGTCTTCGGTCAGATCGGTAAGCAACAGCACTTCTGGAACGGTCAGCTGATGAACCTGATCCGGGTTCAGCTTATTGCGCAGAGTCTGCACTTTCATACCCGCCCGCTGCGCCAGCTCCGTCATGTTGTGCGTAAGCGCAAACTTGCGGCAGGCGTCGTCGTAGTCGGTATGTGTGGAAACACGAAAATCAAACATGATTATTCCCTGTCGTTATCCCAATATGGATACATCAACCCTGCATTGTGATTTCGCAGCCAGCTGCTGCTTCGATAGTTAGAGCAACCATATTAATTTCGATAAGCCCGTTTAAGCCCTCCTTCTTCCTGATGGGCAAACGGTTCTCGCGATACATCTGGCGAACGGTGCCTTCCTTGTAACCAGTGCGACGGCAGAACTCCTCGACAGTAATGTACGGTTCTGAGATCACGAGGTTGATTGAAGGGCGCATTGAAAGTTTACGGGTCATGATGCACTATCCTCTGTTGAGTTCTAGCCAACTCTATTCATCACTATTAAACACGTCTTGATACGACGAGTGAATATTAGGATCACAAATTGGAAAGGTCAACGAAAGATTTTACGAGTCGTAAAGCACCAACTTTACCGGAAGGTGGTAAAGATCCTATTGAACGCATCGTTCAGGCATATGGCTTTTCATCCCGACAGGCGCTGTGCCGCCATTTGAATGTTTCTCAGAGCACCATGGCTAACCGCATAATGCGCGGGAACTTTCCAGCTGATTGGGTGCTTATCTGCTCTATGGAAACTGGGACTTCGCTTGAGTGGCTGACGTACGGAGGTGGTGATTCAAACATCACAAAACAAGATGAGAAACCCAACAAGATTGAACTCAAAAAAATCACAAATGGGAATTTCATATCCTCTGATTGGGTTGAATATGACATTCAGCTCTTGCCAGGCGATGTTGAGGCTCCTCTGTTAGTACACTTCGAGAAACAGAATTACCTGGTTAATATGATTGCCGCAGAGATCACCGATGGGTTATGGCTCATTGAGATTGATAAGCTCATAAGCGTTAAAGAGCTTTACCGTTTTCCTGGCGGGCGTATTCGCGTTGAGAATGGAAAAGCCTCATTCGAGTGTAAATCGGATGAAATCAAGGTTTTGGGCAAAGTCCTTGCCCGTACTGAGTATCTTTAAAGGCAAGGCATGGCGATTAGCAAATTACCCAACGGAAAATGGCAAGCTCAGGTATTTCCGAACGGCCGAGACGGCAAGAGGATTCGCCGCCAGTTTGCTACGAAGGGCGAAGCACAGTCTTATGAGAAGTTCGTAAAAGAACAGGCTCAAGATAAGCCCTGGCTGGGAGAGAAAGCAGATAAGCGGCGGGTAATTGAGCTGGTTGAATTGTGGTTCAACACGCATGGCATTACGTTGGCGGACGGTGAGAAGCGGCGAACCACTATGGCGTTCGCCTGCGAGGCGATGGGAAACCCACTCGCAACCGAGTTTAACGCGAAAATTTTTGCGTCTTATCGCGAGCAGCGGTTAAGCGGCAAGATCACTCGCTCCAACCGAGTGAAGACGGTTACGCCGCGCACGGTGAATTTAGAGTTGGCTTATTTCAGGGCGATGTTTAATGAGCTGCGTCGTTTGGATGAATGGACCGCTCCAAATCCGTTAGAGAACGTGCGCGAGTTTAAAATTAGTGAGTCGGAAATGGCGTACCTCACTATTGAGGAAATCAGAACCCTTCTCGTCGAATGTGAGAGCAGCCGATCTAGAGACCTGACAACTATTGTCAAAATCTGCCTGGCAACCGGCGCACGATGGAGTGAGGCCGAAGGCTTGAAGGGGAACCAAATTCGCGCAGGTCAGATCATATATATGAAAACTAAAGGCAAGAAAAATCGAGCTGTGCCGATAACTGAAAAATTACAGGCTGATCTGCCATCAAGCAGAAAAGCGCAGTTACTCTTTAAACCTTGTTACTCAGCCTTTAGAAAGGCCATGCAACGAGCTGGCATCGAGACCCCCGCTGGACAGCTGACGCATGTTTTACGTCACACTTTTGCATCTCATTTCATGATGAATGGTGGCAATATTTTAGTACTCCAGAGAATACTTGGACATACTGACATTAAGGTGACAATGCGTTACGCACATTTTGCTCCAGACCATTTGGCTGAAGCTATGCTACTCAACCCAATAAGCAAAATGGAAAATGAAGGCAAAGAAACAAATAAAATGATTAATATGTATTAGATATCAATACGTTAAGAAATTTTTACTGATAAAAAACACAGTTCATAATGAGGAGAATGGTATAATGGATTATAAGACTGAGAATATTTTGCGCCGTATATTGGCTCAAAATCATATGGAGCCGTTCATAAGACATATCAGATTCCCTTTCTATAAAAATTTAGCTGAAGGCGTTCGAATTGATTTTACCTTTCCTATCACAGTGCTCGTCGGCCAGAATGGAACTAATAAAAGCTCAGTCTTAAAAGCATTATATGGCACTCCAAATGGCTACAGTTTGGGTTCACTTTGGTTTTCAACCAGCGTTGACCCCATAGATGATGGGGGTCGCTCAAGAATGATTTATGGTTACTTCGATCAAGATACTAAAAAAATCGTTGAAGTAATTAAAACAAGAATAAAAAAAGATGAAGATCCAGACTACTGGGAACCATCTCGTCCTTTAACTGCGGATGGCATGATCCCGCCTCAAAATGAGGAAACTTCATCAAATAGAACTAAAACCAGATGGAAAGCAATTGATAAAAAAGTTGTTTACATTGATTTCAGATCGCAGCTAAGCGCATTTGATAAATTCTTTTATCATGGCAATAGCATTGGGAGTTTATCTAAAAAAGATTTTATCAGGAGAGAATCTGTTCACTTACGTAAAGTGATTGACAATGAATTAAAAACATATGAAAGATATGGAAAAAGGAAAGTTTTCGCCAATAGAATATGCACAGATGGAGAATTAAACAAAATATCCGAAATTCTGGGTAGAACTTATAGCAGTGTTAGGCTAATAGTTCATTCTTTCTTTAATGTTAGATCTGCTACGGCTATATTAGAGACATCACATTTAGACTATTCTGAAGCATTTGCTGGTAGTGGCGAATTTGCAGTTGCGATGCTCGTGATAAAGGTTAAAACTGCCCCACCTAATTCTTTGATCTTACTAGATGAACCTGAAGTATCACTGCATCCGGGAGCCCAAGAAAGGCTGGTAAACTTTTTAATAGAAGAGTGCATAAGTCAAAAGCACCAAATTGTAATCTCAACCCATGCTTCAAGTATTTTGAATAATCTTCCTAAAGATGCCATTAAGCTTTTCCATGTTAATGAAAAAACCAATAAAGTCGTCATCACTTCCAATATAAGTCCTGATGAAGCATTCTTTCATCTAGGAGACAAACTTCATAAGAAAACTATTTTCGTTGAAGATTGCCTAGCCGTGGAAATCATTAAAAAAGCAATAAAAGAAAAAGGAAAAGCATTCTATTCTCAATTTGACATAAAATTCATCCCCGGAGGTGCTGATGCAATAATAAAAGGGTACATTGCGCCCTTCTCTGCCGCAAGAAATGAAAAAATAATATTCCTATTAGACGGAGATAAGAATACCGGTGTTAAGTTTATCAATTCCTTATCAATACCTTTATCGGAAAATGACACACTCAGTACAAAGATAAAAGAAATGATAGGATGTGACGTAAAATTCCTAGCTGACGGAAACGGCGGCCAAGTTAACAAAGAGTCTCTTTATAAGATGCAACGCGATTTCATTGACTACATTGAAAAGTATGTATCTTATCTACCTATGAAGACTCCCGAGTCTTTTATTTTAGAAAACATGCCTGAGAATTATAACTCACTTGCCGAAGAAATAGATAAAAATTCATCGGAAAAAGTAATTTTCAGAGAAATTTGCAAGCTCGATTTAGATTGCGATGAATGTACTTCAGAAGACATATTTAATACACAAAGGAGAATAATAAGCCGTATAAATTCCGAATCTCAAGACTTTGTTAAAATAAGAAATATAATTACAAGCTTTGCCGATTATGGTAGAATAAAAAAAGATGAATTTAATAATTAACTTGAGGGAAAGATGAAAAAAACAATTAAGGTTTTTGATTTCTTTTCTGGCTGCGGTGGAACCAGTCAGGGCTTTAAACAGGCTGGAATGGAGATAGCTTTTGGCATTGATTTAAATAAAGATGCGGGAGAGACTTTCAAATCCAATTTCTCAGATTCCATATTCATGAACATGGATATTAGAGATCTATCCATTTCTAAAATCGAGGAGGTTGTAAAAACAAAAAACCCTAAAAAAGATTATATTCTTTTTTCTGGCTGCGCTCCTTGTCAGCCATTCTCCTCTCAAAACAATAATAAAGCAGATGATGACCCTAGAATTGATATGTTAGGAGAGTTTTCTCGATTTGTGGAAGGTATCTTACCCGATTTTGTTTTTGTAGAAAATGTACCTGGAATCCAAAAAGTTTCTAGTAAATCGCGCCCCTTTCTTGATTTTATAGAAACGTTGAATGAACTAGGTTACTTTTATGAGCATAAGGTGCTTCCTGCTTTATGGTTTGGGGTTCCCCAAAGAAGAGAACGCTTAGTTTTAGTGGCATCTAAACATAAAATCATTCAATTACCAAAAGCCACACACGATGGTCTAACAAACCCTTACGCCACTGTTAAAGATTGGATATATGATTTACCAGAAATAGAGGCTGGTTGCATACATCCTGAAATAGCTGACCACGAAACAGCTAAATTGTCTCCGTTAAATATTGAAAGGATAAAAGTTACTCCAGAAGGTGGTGGGCGAGAAAGCTGGCCGGAGCAGTTGCTACTTAATTGTCATAAACACCATGCTGGACATACTGATGTCTATGGCCGCCTCAGTTGGGATAAGCCGGCAAGTAGTTTGACGACTAAATGCATTAGTTATTCTAACGGTCGTTTTGGGCACCCGGAACAAAATCGTGCTCTATCTGTACGTGAGGCTGCTTGCTTACAAACATTCCCTAGAGACTATAAATTTTTTGGAGCCTTGCAGTCTAAAGCCAGACAGATTGGGAATGCCGTGCCACCATTAATGGCTGAAATTATAGGCAGAGAAATAATTAAACTTAGTTAAAAGCGTATTTTCTAAACTTTTATATTTTAAAAATCAAATCTCTAAATTAAAATTGCGGTGATTTTTGCCCCTTAAATTGGCAGCAAAGTGGCAGCAGAGCGCAACGCTATGCGCCACTTTTCATCACTATTCGGCCTGATGAAAACTTAAAAATCAGTAAGTTACTGATTTCACTTACTTCGAATTGGGACTCATAATACCCTGGTCGCTGGTTCAAACCCAGCAGGGGCCACCAAATTTAGTGATAAAAAAACATATACTTAAGCCGCTCGTTGAAGCGGCTTTTTTGTTACTGGCTT
>Ga0157373_10003177_pt1 | contig 12421 bp, 2 predicted proteins | sample C65metaG_FD_113460 | JGI IMG/M metagenome (GOLD analysis project Ga0157373, IMG submission 113460) | Corn rhizosphere microbial communities from Kellogg Biological Station, Michigan, USA - C6-5 metaG | ecosystem: Host-associated > Plants > Roots > Rhizosphere > Soil | place: USA: Michigan... | reverse complement strand
GGCGTCTTGTCGGCCACGAGATTTTCGTAGTTTCCGCCGGTCACGTTGGTGATCGAGTTGGTCAGCGGCGCATGACCGGTCAATGCATCGTTTGGCGCAGCGGTGGTTGCGGTGCCCGTAGTCTGGCCAACACCGATGGTGATGGTTTGACCATTGGCCAACGTCACAACAACTGGCGAGCCGGTAACCGGTGCGCCGACAGTCGCGGTGTAGACAACATTGCCGCCTTCAGCCGCCGACTCGGTGGCCGTGAGTTTGACGGTGGTGGTGTCGATCGTGTCGGTAACGCTGGTCACGGCCGGCGTAGTGCTAGGCACCAGATTTTCGAAGTTGCCACCGGTGGCGGTGCTGATGGTCGCCTGCACGGTGCCGGCATCTTTGTAGACGTCGTCAGCCGGGGCTGGAACGGTCACGGTACCGGTGGTTTTACCGGCGTCGATGGTGATCACGGCGCCGTTGGACAGGGTCACGGTCACTGGCGAGCCAGCCGCGTTGGTCAGCGTTGCGGTGTAAACAATCGAACCACCCTCGGCCACTGTCCCTGTGGCGCTGAGCGACAGGTTAGTGGTGTCGACGGTGTCGGTCACGGTGGTGCTGACCGGAGTTTTGTCGGCAACAAGGTTTTCGTAGTTGCCGCCGGTCACGTTGGTGATCGAGTTGGTCAGTGGCGCATGGCCGGTCAACGCATCATTTGGTGCGGTGAAGGTCACGGTACCGGTGGTTTTGCCGACTTCGATGGTGATGTTCTGGCCGTTAGCCAGGGTCACGGTGACCGGCGAACCGGTTACTGGAGCGCCCACAGTGGCGGTGTAAGTGACGGTGCCGCCTTCAGCCACGGACGTATCGGCGGTCAGTTTGACGGTCGAGGTGTCGATGGTGTCGGTGACTTCGGTCACGGCCGGCGTCGTGCTCGGCACCAGGTTTTCGAAGTTGCCACCGGTAGCGGTGGAGATCGTCGCTTCAACCTTGCCGGCGTCTTTGTAGACGTCGTCGGCTGGCGCTGGAACGGACACGGTGCCGCTGGTTTTGCCGGCGTCGATGGTAATCACCGCGCCGTTCGACAGGGTCACGGTCACTGGCGAGCCAGCAGCGTTGGTCAATGTCGCGGTATAGATGATCGAACCGCCTTCGGCCACAGAACCGGTCGCACTGAGCGACAGGTTGGTGGTGTCGACGGTGTCGGTGACCGTGGTCTAAACCGGGGTCTTGTCGGCAACCAGATTTTCGTAGTTGCCGCCAGTGACACCGGTGATCGCGTTGGTGATCGGCGCGTGGCCGGTCAGGACATCGTTCGGTGCGGTGAAGGTTACGGTGCCGGTGGTTTTGCCGACTTCGATAGTGATGTTCTGACCGTTGGCCAGGGTCACCACAACCGGCGAGCCTGTCACAGGCGCCCCGACTGTCGCGGTGTAAGTGACGGTGCCCCCTTCAGCGGCGGTCTCGGTCGCCGTCAGTTTCACGGTCGAGGTGTCGATGGTGTCAGTCACTTCGGTGACGGCTGGAACAGTGCTCGGCACCAGGTTTTCGAAGTTGCCACCGGTAGCGGTCGAAATCGTCGCTTCGACTTTTCCGGCGTCTTTGTAGACGTCGTCAGCCGGAGCTGGAACTGTCACGGTGCCGCTGGTTTTGCCGGCTTCGATGGTGATTACCGCGCCGTTCGACAGGGTCACCGTGACTGGCGAGCCTGCAGCGTTGGTCAGGGTTGCGGTGTAAACAATCGAACCACCCTCGGCCACAGAACCCGTGGCGCTGAGCGACAGGTTAGTGGTGTCGACAGTGTCGGTGACATTGGTCGAAACCGGTGTCTTGTCGGCAACCAGATTTTCGAAGTTACCACCGCTCACCTCAGTGATCGCATTGGTCAGCGGCGTGTGGCCGGTCAATGCATCGTTCGGTGCGGTGGTGGTCGCGGTGCCGGTGGTCTGGCCAACACCAATGGTGATGGTCTGACCGTTAGCCAGGGTCACGACCACAGGGGAACCGGTCACTGGCGCGCCGACGGTTGCGGTGTAAGTCACGCTGCCACCCTCAGCCGCCGACTCGGTCGCGGTGAGCTTGACGGTGGTGGTGTCGATGGTATCGGTGACGTTGGTCACGGCCGGCACAGTGCTCGGCACCAGATTTTCGAAGTTACCGCCCGTTGCATCCTTGATCGTCACTTCGACCTTGCCGGCGTCTTTGTAGACGTCATCGGCAGGCGCTGGAACGGTTACGGTGCCGGTGGTTTTGCCGGCTTCGATAATGATCACCGAACCGTTCGACAGGGTCACGGTCACCGGGGTGCCGGCCGGGTTGGTCAGCGTCGCGGTGTAAACGATCGAACCGCCTTCAGCCACCGAATCGGTTGCGGTCAGGTTCAGGTTGGTGGTGTCGGTGGTGTCCGAAACCGCGGTGTCGGCGGACTTGCCGTCGACCGCGAGTTTTTCGTAGTTGCCACCGGTAGCGCCGTCGATGGTTACGCTCAGCGAGCTGCCACCAGCCAGTGGGCTGTTCGGTGCAACGAAGTTCACCGAACCGGTGGTTTCACCGACAGCGATGGTAATGGTCTGGCCGTTGGACAGGGTCAGGACAACCGGTGAGCCAGTCACTGGCGCGGTCACGGTCGCGGTGTAGACCACGGTTTCGCCTTCAGCGACGTTCGCCGTGGCGGTCAGCGACACGGTGGAGGTGTCGATGGTGTCGTTGACGGTGGTGACGGCCGGAGTAGTGCTGGTGACGAGGTTTTCGAAGTCGCCACCGGTCGCGCCCTTGATGGTCGCTTCAACGGTACCGGCATCTTTGTAGACGTCATCTTTCGGCGCGTCGACGGTGACGGTGCCGGTGGTTTTGCCGGCGTCGATGGTGATCACGGCACCGTTCGACAGAGTCACGGTGACTGGCGAACCAGCGGCGTTGGTCAGGGTCGCGGTGTAGGTGATCTGGCCGCCTTCGTTCACCGAACCGGTCGCGGTCAGCGACAGGTTGGTGGTGTCGACGGTGTCGGTGACGGTGGTGCTGACCGGGGTTTTGTCAGCCACGAGGTTTTCGTAATTGCCGCCGGAAACGTCGGTGATCGCGTTGGTCAGTGGAGCGTGGCCAGTCAACGCATCGTTTGGCGCGGTGGTGGTCACGGTGCCGGTGGTTTTACCCACTTCGATGGTGATGTTCTGACCGTTGGCCAGGGTCACCACAACCGGCGAACCGGTCACCGGTGCACCGACCGTGGCGGTGTAGGTGACGGTGCCACCTTCAGCCGCCGACTCGGTGGCGGTCAGTTTGACCGTCGAAGTGTCGATGGTGTCAGAGACGTCGGTAACGGCTGGGTTGGTGCTCGGAACGAGGTTCTCGAAGTTGCCGCCAGTGGCGTCCTTGATCGTGACTTCAACTTTGCCGGCGTCTTTATAGACGTCATCGGCGGGCGCAGCGACGGTGACGGTGCCAGTGGTTTTACCCGCCTCAATGGTGATCACGGCGCCGTTGGACAGGGTAACGGTGACTGGCGTGCCGGCCGGATTGGTCAGTGTTGCGGTGTAAACGATCGAACCGCCTTCAGCCACGGTGTCGGTCGCAGTCAGCGACAGGTTGGTGGTGTCGACAGTGTCAGTAACAGTGGTCGAAACCGGAGTCTTGTCGGCAACCAGATTCTCGTAGTTACCGCCGCTTACGTCAGTGATCGCATTGGTCAGCGGGGTGTGGCCGTTCAACGCATCGTTCGGCGCAGTGGTGGTCACGGTGCCGGTGGTTTTGCCGATTTCGATGGTGATGTTCTGGCCGTTGGCCAGGGTCACGACGACCGGCGAACCGGTGACTGGAGCGCCTACGGTGGCGGTGTAAGTAACGGTGCCACCTTCAGCCGCTGACTCGGTGGCGGTCAGTTTGACGGTGGTAGTGTCGATGGTATCAGTCACTTCGGTAACGGCTGGCGTGGTGCTCGGGACCAGGTTCTCGAAATTACCGCCAGACACATCCTTGATGGTGACTTCGACTTTGCCGGCGTCTTTGTAGACGTCATCGGCTGGCGCAGCGACAGTCACGGTGCCGGTGGTTTTACCGGCCTCGATGGTGATGGTCGAGCCGTTCGACAGGTTCACAGTCACCGGCGAGCCAGCCGGGTTGGTCAGCGTCGCGGTGTAGATGATCGAGCCGCCCTCGGCGACCGAGTTGGTGGCGCTGAGCGACAGGTCAGTGGTGTCGATGGTGTCAGTGACCGTGGTCGAAACCGGGGTCTTGTCGGCCACCAGGTTTTCGTAGTTACCGCCGCTTACACCCGTGATCGAATTACCCAGCGACGCCTGACCGGTCAGTGCATCGTTCGGCGCGGTGAAGGTCACGGTGCCGGTGGTCTTGCCGACTTCGATGGTGATGTTCTGGCCGTTGGCCAGGGTCACCACTACCGGCGAACCGGTGACCGGCGCGCCAACAGTGGCGGTGTAGGTGACGGTGCCACCTTCGGCCACAGTGGTGTCGGCCGTCAGTTTCACGGTCGAGGTGTCGATGGTGTCAGTGACGTCGGTCACGGCTGGCGTGGTGCTCGGGACCAGATTCTCGAAGTTGCCGCCAGTGGCGTCCTTGATGGTCACTTCGACTTTGCCGGCGTCCTTGTAGACGTCATCGGCAGGCGCTGCAACGGTCACGGTGCCGGTGGTTTTGCCCGCTTCGATGGTGATCACCGAACCGTTGCTCAGGGTCACGGTCACTGGCGTGCCGGCCGGATTGGTCAGGGTCGCGGTGTAAACAATTGAACCGCCTTCAGCCACGGTGCCCGTCGCGCTCAGCGTCAGGTCGGTGGTGTCAGTGGTGTCGGTGACGGTGGTGCTGACCGGAGTTTTGTCGGCAACCAGATTCTCGTAGTTTCCGCCGCTCACGTCAGTGATTGCGTTGGTCAGCGGTGTGTGGCCGTTCAACGCATCGTTCGGTGCGGTGGTGGTCACGGTGCCGCTGGTTTTGCCGACCTCGATGGTGATGTTCTGGCCGTTGGCCAGGGTCACGACCACAGGCGAACCGGTCACTGGAGTACCGACAGTGGCGGTGTAGGTGACGGTGCCACCTTCGGCCACAGTGGTGTCGGCCGTCAGTTTCACGGTCGAGGTGTCGATGGTGTCAGTGACATCGGTCACGGCTGGCGTGGTGCTCGGCACCAGGTTTTCGAAGTTGCCGCCAGTGACGTCCTTGATGGTGACTTCGACTTTGCCAGCGTCCTTGTAGACGTCATCGGCTGGCGCAGGAACGGTCACGGTGCCAGTGGTTTTACCCGCTTCGATGGTGATCACCGAGCCGTTGCTCAGGGTCACGGTCACTGGCGTGCCGGCCGGATTGGTCAGGGTCGCGGTATAAACAATCGAACCGCCTTCAGCCACGGTGCCAGTCGCAGTGAGCGACAGGTTGGTGGTGTCGACAGTGTCAGTAACAGTGGTCGAAACTGGGGTCTTGTCGGCAACGAGGTTCTCGTAGTTACCACCGCTCACATCAGTAATCGCGTTGGTCAGCGGCGTGTGGCCAGTCAGCGCATCGTTTGGTGCAGTGGTAGTCACGGTGCCGGTGGTTTTGCCGACTTCAATAGTGATGTTCTGACCATTGGCCAGAGTCACGACCACCGGCGAACCGGTCACCGGTGCGCCAACAGTGGCGGTGTAAGTGACGGTGCCACCTTCAGCGGCAGTCTCGGTGGCGGTCAGTTTGACCGTCGAGGTGTCGATGGTATCGGTTACGTCAGTGACAGCCGGAACGGTGCTTGGCACCAGGTTCTCGAAGTTGCCGCCAGTCGCGTCCTTGATGGTGACTTCGACTTTGCCGGCGTCTTTGTAGACGTCATCGACGGGCGCCGGAACGGTCACGGTGCCAGTGGTTTTGCCAGTCTCGATGGTGATCACCGAGCCGTTCGACAGGGTCACGGTAACAGGCGAACCTGCGGCATTGGTCAGGGTCGCGGTGTAAGTGATCTGGCCGCCTTCAGTCACGGTGCCCGTCGCGCTCAGGGTCAGGTCGGTGGTGTCAGTGGTGTCGGTGACCGTGGTGCTGACCGGCGTTTTGTCGGCAACGAGGTCTTCGTAATTGCCGCCGCTCACGCCCGTGATCGCATTGGTAATCGGCGCGTGGCCGGTCAACGCATCGTTCGGTGCAATGGTCGTCACGGTGCCGGTTGTTTTGCCGACTTCAATGGTGATGTTCTGACCATTCGCCAGAGTCACGACCACAGGCGAACCGGTCACTGGAGCACCGATAGTGGCGGTGTAGGTGACGGTGCCACCTTCAGCGGCCGTCTCGGTGGCGGTCAGTTTCACCGTCGAGGTATCAACGGTATCGGTCACGTCGGTGACGGCAGGAACGGTGCTCGGCACCAGGTTTTCGAAGTTGCCGCCAGTGGCGTCCTTGATGGTGACTTCGACTTTGCCAGCGTCTTTATAGACATCATCGGCTGGCGCAGGAACGGTCACGGTGCCGGTGGTTTTCCCCACTTCGATGGTGATCACCGAGCCGTTCGACAGGGTTACGGTAACAGGCGAACCTGCGGCATTGCTCAGGGTCGCGGTGTAAGTGATCTGGCCGCCTTCAGCCACGGTTCCCGTCGCACTCAGCGTCAGGTCGGTGGTGTCAGTGGTGTCGGTGACGGTGGTGCTGACGGGGGTTTTGTCGGCCACGAGGTTTTCGTAATTGCCGCCGGAAACGTCGGTGATCGCGTTGGTCAGCGGAGCCTGGCCAGTCAGTGCATCGTTTGGCGCAGTGGTGGTCACGGTGCCGCTGGTTTTGCCGACTTCAATGGTGATGTTCTGGCCGTTGGCCAGGGTCACGACCACGGGCGAGCCGGTCACCGGCGCGCCGACAGTGGCGGTATAAGTGACGGTGCCGCCTTCAGCCACCGAGGTGTCAGCCGTCAGCTTTACGGTCGACGTGTCGATGGTATCAGTCACTTCGGTAACGGCTGGCGTGGTGCTCGGGACCAGGTTCTCGAAATTACCGCCAGACACATCCTTGATGGTGACTTCGACTTTGCCGGCGTCTTTGTAAACGTCATCAGCTGGCGCCGGAACAGTCACAGTGCCAGTGGTTTTACCCGCGTCGATGGTGATCACCGAGCCGTTGCTCAGGGTCACGGTAACGGGCGTGCCGGCCGGATTGGTCAGCGTCGCGGTGTAAACGATCGAACCACCCTCGGCCACGGAACCGGTGGCGCTCAGCGACAGGTCGGTGGTGTCGGCGACATCGGTAACAGTGGTCGATACCGGGGTCTTGTCGGCAACCAGATCTTCGTAATTACCACCGGAAACACCGGTGATCGAGTTGGTCAGCGGCGCATTGCCGGTCAACGCATCGTTAGGAGCGGTGGTGGTCACGGTGCCGCTGGTTTTACCGACTTCGATGGTGATGTTCTGACCGTTGGCCATGGTCACGATCACTGGCGAGCCAGTCACCGGCGCACCGACGGTGGCGGTGTAAGTGACGGTGCCGCCTTCAGGCACCGAGGTGTCAGCCGTCAGTTTCACGGTCGACGTGTCGATGGTGTCGGTCACTTCGGTCACGGCTGGAACGGTGCTTGGCACCAGATTCTCGAAGTTGCCGCCGGAAGCGTCCTTGATGGTCACTTCAACTTTGCCGGCGTCTTTATAGACGTCATCGGCTGGCGCCGGAGCGGTCACGGTGCCAGTGGTTTTGCCTGCCTCGATGGTGATCACCGAGCCATTGCTCAGGGTCACGGTGACTGGGGTGCCAGCAGGATTGGTCAGGGTCGCGGTGTAAACAATCGAACCACCTTCGGCCACGGTCCCGGTTGCCGTCAGCGACAGGTTGGTGTCGTCGATCGAGTCGGTAATGGTGGTGGTCGCTGGCGTCGTGTTCGGCACCAGATTTTCGAAGTTGCCGCCGGTAGTACCGGTGATGGTGGTGCTGACGGTGCTGCCATTGTTGTAAACGTCGTTGGCCGCAGTTGGCACGTTGACGGTGCCGGTGGTCTGGCCGGCGTCAATGGTGATGGTCGAGCCGTTCGACAGGGTGATCGTCACCGGAGTCTGCGCAGCATTGGTCAGCGTCGCGGTGTAAGTGATCTGGCCGCCTTCGACGACCGTACCGGTGGCGGTAAGGCTCACGCTGGTGGTGTCGATCGAATCGGTAACGGTGGTGGTCGCAGGCGTAGTGTTCGGCACCAGGCTTTCAAAATTGCCGCCAGTGGCGCCGGTAATGGTGGTGCTGACGGTGCCGCCATTGTTGTAGACGTCATTGGCCGCCGTCGGCACGTTGACGGTGCCGGTGGTCTGCCCAGCCTCAATGGTGATGGTCGAACCGTTCGACAGGGTGACCGTTACCGGGGTTTGCGCCGGGTTGGTCAGAGTCGCGGTGTAGGTGATCTGGCCGCCTTCGACCACTGTGCCGGTGGCGGTCAGGGTCAGATTAGTGGTGTCGATCGAATCGGTGATGGTGGTCACCGCTGGCGTCGGGTTCGGCACCAGGTTTTCGAAGTTGCCGCCAGTCGCACCGGTAATCGTCGTGGTGACAGTGCTGCCGTTGTTATAGACGTCGTTGGCCGGGGTCGGCACGTTGACGGTGCCGGTGGTCTGGCCGGCGCCGATGGTGATGGTCGAGCCGTTCGACAGGGTGACGGTCACCGGGGTTTGCGCCGGGTTGGTCAGGGTCGCGGTGTAAGTGATCTGCCCGCCTTCGGTGACACTCGGCCCAGCCGTCAGGGTGACGGTGGTGGTGTCGATGGTGTCAGTGACCTGGGTTGTGGCCGGAGTGGTCGGCGGGGTCACGGTGATGCCATTGCCGCCGGTGGTGCCGGTGACGGTCACGTCGATCTGGGTCGGGTCGTTGTAAACGGTGTCGTTCGGCGCCAGCGGCACATTGACGGTGCCAGTGGTTGCGCCTGCCGGAATCACAATCACCGCGCCGTTGGACAGGGTGATGGTCAGGTCGGTCAGCGGCGCCTGGGTCAGGGTCGCGGTGTACACCAGCACGCCGCCGGCTTCGGTGATGGACGGCGTGGCGCTGAGGCTCAGGGTCGAATCACGCAAGGCGTTGGTGGTGGTGTCGGTGGTCTGGCCGCCGGTGATGTTTTGCGCGGCTTGTCCGCCAGCGTTGATGCCTGCAGTCGGGAAACCAATGGTCGGGTCAACGCGGCCAGCGGTGGCGTCGAGCATGACGAAGCTGTGACCACCACCGGCGGCACCGCCCGTGCCTGCGGCACTCGGGCCGGCAGCAGTGGCGTCCAGCGCGGTGGTCGGGTCGACACCGGCGGCGATGGCTTGCTGCAGTTCGGCTACCGACGGCGCTGCCTGCGCAGTGGCTTCGGCCAGGTCAGTGCTGGAGTCAGGCGCGTTGGCGCTCCACTGGGTTTCACGGCCCAGATCGAGGGTGCGGCCATCAGCCAACTCAAGCGACACGGCGCCGGAGAGGCCGGTGTCGATCTGGTCACCCACGAACAGGTGATCGCCTTCAACGAGTACGCGACGTACACCCTCAGGGGAGACTACAAATACCTGACCGACAATGCTTTTGACGATGGCAACAACACTGCTCATTGAAGACTCTCCGGGGTGTCACGTTCAGTTGACTTCCATAGACCTGATGGCTTTTGGCGCCGACTCAGTCTGGACGTACTTTTAAAATTTGCGAATCAAGTTTGACGCATCTAATCGTCAATAATTTGGCTATATTCTTTCGCTATTAACTTTATGCCAAACTATTGACCTTCTGGGTGCCATCCTAAACAATCGCCCCACTAATGTCACATTGATATTTCCGCGGCGACCTGTCCTTTAGCGTGTGATCCAGTTCCTGTTTTGAACTTTCCGACATACGGTCAATCTGGTTGCCATCATCCGACGCAGCGCCACGTTTTGCTGTGATTCAAGACAAGAAGTTCTGGGAAATTCCTATCATGCGTTCGCCCCTGCTTTTCGCCGTACCCTTCGCCCTCGCCGCCTCTTTTGTACAAGCACAATCCTTACCAGAAGCCATGCAGCAGGCACTGGATGTCCATCCGGAAATCCAGGCAGGGGTCAACAGTCGTTTGGCTGCGGATTATCAATTAAGAGCGGCGAAAGGGGGATACCTGCCGAAGGTCGATCTGCTCGGCGGTTATGGCCGTGAAGGCACCGACAGCGTCACCACCCGCGCCAATGGCGGCGGCAACCACTGGGAAACCCTGAACCGCAGCGAGTCAAGTTTACGTCTCTCGCAAATGGTCTTTGACGGTTTTGCGACGTCCAGCGAAGTCGGGCGTCAACAAGCCACCGTCAACTCCCGCGCCTACTCGTTGCTCGGCACTTCCGAGCGCACCGCGCTGACCGTCGCCCAGGTCTACCTGGATGTGCTGACCCGCCGCGAATTCGTGCGCTTGGCCGAGGACAACCTCAAGAGCCATCAGCGCATCTACGACCAGATCCAGTTGCGCACCCAGCGCGGCGTCGGCAGCGGTGCCGACCTCGATCAAGCCGAAGCGCGGATGGCCCAGGCTCGCAACAACCTGATCACCGAGCAAACCAATCTGGCCGACTCGGAAACCAACTTCCTCAGCGCCGTCGGCCAGATGCCTGATCAACTGGAGCGGCCGGCACCGTTCATGGCGATGATGCCGGCCAACCTCAATGAAGCGCGCCAGCAGATGCTGGAAAATAGCCCGATCCTGCGTTCGGCCGAGTCCGATATCGCCGCTGCCGAGAAACAGTACGAAACCGCCAAGTCGACCTTCTACCCGCGTTTCGACGCCGAACTGGGCCGTACCGCCGACAACGATCTCGATGGTCAGAACGGTCACAACAACGAATGGCAAGCGATGCTGCGCATGCGCTTCAACCTGTATTCCGGTGGCAGCAACAAGGCTGATCTGGAATCCAAGTCGTACCTGTCGAACCAAGCGCTGGACATTCGCAACAACGCCCTGCGCCAGTTGAACGAAGAACTCGGTCTGGCCTGGAACGCCCTGAACAACGCAAACGCGCAGGTGCCGATCGCGCAGCAATACGTCGATCACAGCACCTCGGTGCGCACCGCCTACCAGCGTCAGTTCAGCCTCGGCGAACGCACCCTGCTCGATTTGCTCGACAGCGAAAACGAGTTGTTCACCGCTTCGCGGCGTCTGGCGGAAATCAAAAACATTCAGTTATTTACTCAGTACCGAATCAAGGCGACCATGGGCGAGTTGCTCAGAAGCCAGGGAGTGGTCGCACCGTTGGCATCCGTTGTGCAGAACGACGTGAAGCCCAAGGTCCAGCTGCCTGGGATGAATTGAGTTATCCCTTTTCAACTGTCAAAGAGTGTCGAGCGTGGAATCAGAAGTCAGTCGAGTTCAACTCAGTCATGATCCACGCGCGTTGCACGACGATCCTTTACTGGACGGTCTGCTCGCCCTTTGCATGCTGCACCAGAAGCCCGCCAGCGCGGCGATGCTGACCACCGGCCTGCCGCTGCCCAAACAACGCCTGAGTGTCGAGTTGCTGCCCCGCGCGGCGGCTCGCGCCGGCCTGCAAGGTCGGGTGCTGCAGCGCAAACTGGAAGAAATTCCGGCGATCGCCATGCCGGCCTTGTTGCTGCTCAAGGATGGCCGCAGCGCCGTCCTGCTCGGTTGGCAAGGTGACAATGAAGCACGAGTCCTGCTCAGCGAAACCGACGGCGGCGAGTCCATCGTCAGTCGCGAACTGCTCGCCGACGATTACACCGGTAAAGTCTTCTTCGCTCAGCCGCAACACAAATTCGACGTCAACCACGGCACGCTGATTCCACGTGCCCGCTCGTGGTTCCGCGACACCCTCAAGCGCTCGCGCTGGCTGTACGCCGATGCCATCGCCGCGAGCTTCCTGATCAACATCATCGCCATGGCCGCGCCGCTGTTCGTGATGAACGTCTACGACCGCGTGGTGCCGAACCAGGCCGAAGCGACCCTGTGGGTGCTGGCGCTGGGTATCACCGGCGCCTATATCTTCGACCTGGTCCTCAAAAGCCTGCGCAGCCTGTGCCTGGACCTGGCCGGGAAGAAAACCGACCTGATCATCTCCGCGACGCTGTTCGAGCGCATTGTTGGCATGGCGATGAAATACCGCCCGGCGCGGGTCGGCAGTTTTGCGCAGAACATCCATGAGTTTCAGAGCCTGCGCGACTTCCTCGCCTCGCTGACCTTGACCAGCCTGATCGACCTGCCGTTCACCATCCTCATCTTTATTGTCATCGCCATTCTCGGCGGGCACTTGGTGTGGATTCCGGTGTTGGCCTTCCCGATTGCCTTGCTGATCGGCTACGCGTTGCAGAAACCGCTGGTGGCGACCATGGAGCGCACCATGGCCCTCGGTGCCGAGCGCCAGTCGAGCCTGATCGAAACCCTCGCCGGCCTCGACGCGGTGAAGGTCAACAACGCCGAGAGCGAACGCCAATACCAGTGGGAACAGACCATCGGCACCCTCAGCCGTCTCGAGCTGCGGGTAAAAATGCTGTCCGGGTTGGCGATGAACATTACCTT
>Ga0157373_10003173_pt1 | contig 12426 bp, 14 predicted proteins | sample C65metaG_FD_113460 | JGI IMG/M metagenome (GOLD analysis project Ga0157373, IMG submission 113460) | Corn rhizosphere microbial communities from Kellogg Biological Station, Michigan, USA - C6-5 metaG | ecosystem: Host-associated > Plants > Roots > Rhizosphere > Soil | place: USA: Michigan... | reverse complement strand
TGGCGGTTTCACTGATACAGGCACAATCTCGCCTGCCGTCTGTGCCGGCAAGCGAACTGATAAAATTACAGCGGCTGGAATGTCTGCTCACGACTGCTCGCGACAAGCTTGCGCGCGGGGGAGCGCTGTCCCGGGCCGATATGCAACGCCTCAACGGCGCCCTCGACGACCTGCAAGCCACGTGAGCGTCGCTGGCGGGTCGCGTGGTGAAGAAGGACCGGCGGCGGCATTCCTTTCCGCCCTTTCCCGTCCGCCTCGATTAGGTGCAGCCCTGAGCCATATCTGTGCTACAATGTGCGATCACCCGGATTTTTGCCCCAGGCATGTCGTGACAGAGAGACCATCGTGTTCCCGCCTGCAAATGGGAGATAATCGATGTCAGACGCTTTGCCGCCTACATGCCCCTCTAACGAGCAGCCGTCATGATCAGCCAGACCACCCACAAATCGGTGATATTTTCCGAGCCATTCCAACTGCCGGAATTCGAAACGCCTCTTCCCGCCGGCACCTATGATGTGGAAACGGAAGAGGAGGTGCTTAAGGGCAATGTCCATACGGCCTTACGCCGGATAGCTACAACGCTGCGCATCAGAAATGGCGCGGCCATCGAGCGTCACCCGGTCAACCCTGAGCATCTGGATGCGGCCTGGGAGCGCGATCAAAGGGCAGCGCGAGTGGCCGGGGTCCCGCCCGCGAATCGGGCCTCGGTTCCTCTCTGGGTCCAAAACATACCCGCCGACGACAGCCGATAGGTCAGCCATGCTCAACAGTTCAGCCATGTGCAGGCGGCAGGCAGCGTATCATCGGCAGGTCGCGGCGGCCTCACCCCTTGAGAAGGTGCGCAGGATCGCACTTGCGGCCGCCAACGCCTGGGAGGTCCAGGCCATGGAGGCGGAGGCACAGGAAAGCGGAGAGCGGGGCATGTTAAGCGCACAAGGCGCAGCGATCGCTCTGGAATTGCACCGGGAGGACGAGGAAAAGGAACGCGCCCTCATGAAGCGCGGCGCGGACAAGAGCGATTTCAATCGTCTGCAACGCCCTGCAGACGATTGAAAGACGCACCCGCCCAGCACGGATAACGTCATCAGCTTTTCAGCGTCACGATGCTCAATGTACCCGGCTTCTGCGAAGGGCTGGAGGCATTGTGCTTCCGGGGCTTTGCGGCCTTGGGTTTACGAACTTCGCGGTTCGATCTTTTCTGACTTTTGGCCATCGGAACGCTCCTTCAAGATCAAAATGGACGGCTCGCAGCAGGAACGGCGCAACCGGGATCAGCATTCCCGCTGAACCAGGCCGCCACCCTCATTCTCCCATTCGTCGAGGGCATCTTCGAGCTCAACCTTTCGTCCCGCAGCCCACGCCTCGTCGCCGGCTCTTCGAATATGGCCTTTCAACCAAATCCTGGCAGCGACGATTTTCTCATAGCCGTGGATCGATCCCGCATAGGCCATGCGGGCGACCGCCCCGACAAAATCATCATTCCTTTGGGGATTTTTCGTCTCATATTTACGCATCGTAATCATAGGAGGAGCTCCCATCAGGCAAGCGGGAGCGGATGTCTCTCTGTCACAGGATGCTTGCGATCAAAAGCGAGTGATGAAGCACTATACCATATATCCGGTTGGATGACGGCATCGATTCCATCCTCATGGCCAATATTTCTGCAGCCCGGAGAAAAGCTGCGAGATCACCGCATTCAGGTCGCCAGAACCGGCTGAGTAATTTCCGAGGCTTCTTTGCGAACAGTGAACCCGACATTGTCGGCGAAGCGCGCTCGGAAGTGCGGATGGTTGCAGCAATACGGGGCGAGTGAAGCGGAAACATGGGGGAATTGCCATGACAAATGTGGGTCTGCACCGAAAGGGATCGCGTTCGGGAAGGAACTCGGCTTCCGATATCCTGACCAGACAGGATTTTCATCCATCCGGCAGTCCCAATTCGATCCGTCTGCGTTATTTCGCCCCGCCAGCCGATCTGCGATTGCACATCGGCTGCATATATCTGGTCACGACGGATACAGATCATGCCACTGGCATGATGGGCGCAGACTTTCCCCAATTGCGCTTCATGCTGTCGGGCAGCGGCCACTATATCTTTGCCGATTCCGCCACCTTCGCGACGCCGATGGTCTGCATGCTCGGCCCGACCATGGGGGCGACCCGCTTTCTGTTGGCTGGGCCTCTGCAAATGTTGGGGGTCGCATTGCTGCCGTTGGGCTGGCTTGCGCTTACCGGCCGTGATGCATCGGCGCATATTGACCGCCTTTATGACATGACGGCGAGTGCTGGTGGCGCCGCCCATGAGGAGATTCTCAGTCGACTCAAGGCAGCTGATGAGCCGGAAGAAGCGGTGATCTTGCTCTGGGATTATCTGCGAGCGAATATGGCCGAGGTGCGTCCGACGATAAGGGCATTTGTCGCTACGGTGGACGACTGGCTGGCCAGCGAGACATCGCCGCAAGTGCGCGAACTTCGGGCCGCCACCGGCCTCTCGGAACGGCAAGTCGGCAGGCTGACCAATCGCCTCTATGGTGCGCCCCCTCAATATCTGGCTCGCAAATATAGGGCGCTCCGCTTTGCCGTGCAGATCGCGCGCGGTGGTCAGGACCGGCACGGGCTTTGCTACGACAGTTTTTATGACCAGTCTCATTCCATCAGGGAAATCAAGCAGTTCCTTGGCCGCACGCCCGGTCAGATCAGGAAACTGCCGATGGCCACGCAAATACCAGACGCGCCAGTTCAGGAAGCGACCTTGCCCCCATTTTACGCATGATCGATGCCCGGTGATTTTCTACGGTACGCTGGCTGATGCCCAAATCCGCAGCGATATTCTTGCTGGGATGCCCCAAAAGCACCATGTCCATTATTTGATGCTGCCGCTTCGTCAATGCAGCGATCCGGCGTGAGGCGGCTTCCTGGACCCCGGACGATTTACCGGCATCATGAGATTGTTCGAGCGCACCGCCAATGCTGGCGAGCAGTGCCGCGCGTCCGACCGGCTTTTCGATGAAATCGCAGGCACCCGCTTTCATCGCCTGAACCGCCAGCCCGATTTCGCCGCTGCCCGTGATGATGATCGCCGGCAATCGGTCGCCCCTGTCCCGAAGCGCTTCCAACAGTGCGATGCCGCTCATGCCGGGCAGGTTGGCGTCGATCAGCAGGCATCCCTCGCCCCCCGGCAGATATCCGGCGAGAAACGCCTCCGGGCTTCCAAAAGCCTCGACATGGCTGCCGTCGGCTTCCAGTACGTCGCGAAGGGACGCACAAATTTCCGGGTCGTCATCCACGACGAACACGGTGGGCACCGGACCGGCGCCCGACGCCCCATCCATCGGGGCGCCATGCGGCGCACTGTCCGGCAAGAGCCGCTCCATCGCCGCGGCAAGTTCGCGGGGCTGTACCGGCTTGCTCAGTTGCACACAATCCTGAAGCGCGATCTCCGCAAGGGAAGCCGTCGATATGTCGCCGGTCAGGATGATGCCGGGCACGGGATGATTAAGCAGATTGCGGAGCTTCGCCAGCAGTTGCAGGCCGTTCATGCCGCCCGGAAGATTATAGTCGGCCAGGATGATATCCGGCCGGATCGCTCCACCCGATACGAGCTTCACGGCAGTCTTTCCGTCCGGCGCGATCCTGACGATATGCCCTTCAGCCTTGAGCAGTTGCGCGAGCAGGTCAAGGACGTCGGGATCATCTTCAACAAGGATGATCTCGCAACCTGAGCGGGCCGTTTTTCCGGCATCATGCTCGCCCCGTTCGGCAACGAGCGCCGGGCGGGAGCCGCCGCTGCCTCGCCTGACGCCGATGGAAAAAACCGACCCTCTGCCGGGGGCCGACCGGACGCGCACTTCATGATCCAGCAATGCCCCGAGGCGCTGGACGATCGACAGGCCGAGGCCAAGACCAAGGCTGCGTTCGCGCGCGGCGTTGTCGACCTGATGAAATTCATCGAAGATCGCATGAAGCTGGTCTTCCGGGATACCGATCCCGCTGTCCCAGACTTCGATGCGCAGCCCGTCGCCGCTGCGTCGGCAGCCCAGCACTATGCGGCCCCGCTTGGTATATTTTATGGCGTTGGCAAGCAGATTACGCAGCATCTGTTCCAGCAGGCGCGGATCGCTTTCGACTATCGCAGAGCTTGGCCGGACATGCAGAGACAAATGCCTCGCCTGGGCCAGATAGGTGAATTCATTCTGCAGCCGGTCGAGCAAATCCCTGATCGGGAAGGCCACGGGCCGCGCCGTGATCACACCCGCTTCGATCTGGTTGATGTCGAGCAAAGCGTTGAGCATGCCCGACATCGCGCCGACCGTCTGATCGAACCGGGCGATCAGTTTCTGAGCATCCTCGCCTTCGACCAGCTGCGCCAGAAGCGCCTGTAGCAGCGTCAGCGATTGCAGCGGCTGCCGCAGGTCGTGGCTTGCCGCCGCCAGAAAGCTCGATTTGGCCAGGTTCGCCCGTTCAGCTTCCTGCCTCGCCGCGTCCACGGCCGATACGGCCAGCTTGCGCTCGGTGATATCGACGAAGGTAATGACGACGCCTTCGACCCGATTGTCATGGGCAAGATAGGGAAGAATGCGCCGCACGAACCAGACACCGTTCTTCGCGCCGATTTCGCGTTCAATGGCATCCTTGCCCGCCAGGACCGCCTGGGCATCGGTGAGCAGATCTTCATCCGTCGCGAGCGAATGGAGGTCGGCGAGCGGCCGGCCAATGTCGCCAGGTATGACGTTGAAAATGGATCTGGTTGCGGGCGTGAAAAAGCGGATGCTGAGTTCACGGTCAAGGAACAGCGTCGCCACATTCGTGCTGTAGAGCACGTTCTGCAAATCGTCGGCGGTCGTCCGCTGGCGATCAAGTGTTTCCTGGAGCTGCGAGTTCAGTGCCTTCAACTCCTCGTTGAGGGATTGCAACTCTTCCTTGGATGTCAGCAATTCTTCGTTGGTCGACTGGAACTCCTCGTTGACGGACAAGGCCTCCTCATTGATGGCTTTCTGTTCCTGGGTCGACATTTCCAGATTCTGCAGCGCATTCTGCAATTCGTCCTGGGTTTCTTCCAGTTCGCGTTCCAGATCGGCGATCCGGGACCGGTCGACACGCGCCAGGATGGAACCCGGCATGCGTTCCCGGCCAGTCTCTTCGATGAAGCAGACGAGCAACAGCTCCTCTCCCTCATGCGTCAGAAACCGGACATCGATGTCAAACCAGATCGTCGCGCCATCGCGGTTCAGCCGGCTGCGTCCGGCGCTGACCTGCGGCCTGTCCTTCCCGGCCTGTTCGATCGCGAGCCTCAGCTTCGTCCGCAAGGCGGGGGTCGCCATCGCGAGCAGGTCGTGCGAGGGGTAACCGGGCGCTACGCGCAGATATCGGTCCGTGGGGCCAAGCGAATAGAGGCACTGGCGCTGACGATTGACCAGCACGGCGGCCGGCGCATGCGTTCTGAGCACGGCCTGACGACACAGATCGGCAAGCGTCGCCTGACGCGCCGGCGGTTGCGTTCCGGTTGACGCGGCCAATGTGGGAATGCTCTCGTCGAAACTCAACGGAAAGCCCGGATCGCCGGGCCGGCTCCGCGTGATATGCCGATAGATTTTCTCGGTCTTCGCGATCAGTTCGAAGCGGTCGTCGATATTACCGGCGGCATCCGAAGGGCCGAGGAGCAATATCCCCTGTTCGCGCAGGGCGAAATGAAACAGCGCGACGGCCTTCGACTGCGCTTCGGGGTTCAGATAGATCAGCAGGTTCCGGCACGATATCAGGTCGATCCGCGAAAAAGGCGGGTCCGCCAGCAGATTCTGGACCGTGAATATGACGTCGCCCCGCAGGTCGGCAACGACGCGATAGCCGCCGCCATCCTCCTTCCTGAAAAATCGGGCCAAACGGTCGGGCGAAACATCCTCCGAAATGGTTCCGGGATAAAGGGCTTCGCGGGCGGCAGCGATGGCATCGGGCTCAACGTCGGACGCAAATAGCTGGAGCTTGATATCGCGCCTGGCGGCCGTGATGGCGTCACGGCAAACCATCGCAATGGAATAGGCTTCCTCGCCCGTGCTGCAACCCGGCACCCATATCCGCAGCGCCCGATGCTCTTTCAATCCCCCAATGAGGTCTGGAATGATCGTTTTGCCCAGGGTCGTGAAGACCTGCGGATCCCGAAAGAAGCGGGTGACGTTGATGAGCAGGTCCTTGGCGAGCTGATCGCGCTCCCGCGGGTCATTCCGCAACAGCTGCAAATAGCTGTGCATATTCTTCGCCTCGATCGGGGCAAGGCCGATCCGTCTTTCGATCCGCCTTTCCAGCGTGCCACGCTTGTACAGCCGGAAATCATGCGCGGTCGTCTGCCGGAGAAAGTCGATGACATCGGGCAAGCCGGTCGATTCAGGCCGATCGGGCAAAGCAGCGACATGCTGACCGAATTTCGCAAGTGCTTCCGGCATCCGGCCCACAGGAAGCACCGCGTCGACCTTGCCGGTGAGAATGGCGCTGCGCGGCATACCGTCATAGTCCGCTTCGTCAGGGTCCTGCGCGATGATGAAGCCGCCCTTTTCCTTGAGTGCAGGCACGCCGAGGCTTCCGTCCGCGCCTGTGCCGGAAAGGATCAGGCAGGCAGTGCGTGAACCGCAATCCTGCGCCAGCGATTTGATCAGGAAATCGAAGGGAAGACGCGCGCCGTGCCGAGCCTGGGGCAAAGACAGATGCAGCGCGCCGGAGCGTACCGACAGATAGCGCCCGGGCGGAATGACATAGAGGCAATCGGGCTCAAGCAGCGCACCGTCGCTCGCCTGGACGACGTTCATGGCGCTATGTTCGGCGAGCAGTTCTACCATCATGCTCTCATGCGTCGGGGCTAGATGCTGGACCAGAATGAAGGCCATGCCGGAATGGGCGGGTAATCCGGCGACGAGTTTGGTGGCGGCTTCGAGCCCACCGGCCGAAGCCCCTATGGCGATGATGGGAAAAGAGGGGCTCCGCTGCATCATGTGCGCTGGCAAGGTCGTTCGGCGGCTGACGGAGTCGCATGCCCTTCGACCGAGATGCCGCGGTGTCGTTGGCCGACACCCGACTCGGGAGTAAATGCTGCCATGGATCGGATTATAGCATGTCGGCCAGCGCAACCCATTACGCCCAAACGATATGGCATATGCGAGATTTGAGTAATTTCCGACCCTGATCGGTCTGGTGACGGCTCTGCTATGGTCATGGGCAAGCCCCTCGCCGGACCGCTCTTGGGCGCACAGCGCCGGTCAGAATCGAAGATCGTCCAGAGGTGCACGCTTGGAAAAGGCGACGCATGGGAGTATGCCGCATCATGAAGCCGCTTCAGATATTGCTCGTGGAAGACGATGCGGTCATCGCAATGTCCCTTGCAGATCTGCTAAGCGGCCTGGGACACACCGTCTGCGCATTTGCCGAGACCGAAGCGGAAGCGGTGGCCGCCGCCGTTCGATGCAGGCCCGATCTGATGATCGTCGATGCCAACCTGTATGAAAGCAGCGGCATCTCAGCTGTCGCTCAAATCCTCCTCGGGGGCTTCGTGCCGCATATATTCATGACGGGCGATCCCTATCAGGTGCAGGAATTGGCGCCAGGTGCGGTCATCCTGCGCAAGCCATTCAAACTTCATGAACTCATCAGTGCCATCGAACTTTCCAGCCAGTCATCGGACTGATCCTTCACTCGACCAAATGAGTAGTTTCCGATCCTCAAAATACATCCTTAAGCCGTATATGATCATCCCTAATGATTAATAGCAATCATGGCTGGAGAGAAACTATGCGTATCTTCATAGCAGGTGCAATGGCCGCGGCCATGCTTACGGGCTGTATGAACGACGGCAATAATCGTCGTCCGTACGCACAATGGCGACAATATGACTATAACCGGCCAGACCCGAATTATAGCGGATATTATGCCGATCGATATTATCGTGAGGACCGTCGCTACGGCGAGCGCCGCCTGACGCAAAATGACCGCATCTATCGCGGTCAGGACGGGCGCTATTATTGCCGCCGTTCGGACGGCAGCACAGGCCTGGTCATCGGCGCCATTGCGGGCGGCGTGCTCGGTAACATGATCGCGCCCGGCGGATCGGAAACGCTCGGTACAATCTTTGGCGCCGGCGCGGGGGCGCTTGCGGGCCGCGAGATTGATCGCGATACCCGTTGCCGCTGAAGCAGCAACGGCATGGGATCGAACATTGCCGATCCATCCGCAGTGAGGGGATGGATCGGCAGGAGATAGGTTATGTCCATCGGTATCATCCTCCTCATCATCCTCGTCATCCTATTGCTGGGCGGTTTCAGTGGCCGCTTTGGCGGCTATGGCTATGGCTATGGTCACGGCGGAGTTGGGGTGATCGGCGTTATTCTGATCATCGTTGCGCTGCTGTTTCTGACCGGTCGGCTGTGAATATAGTTCCCGGCGCGCTCGCAAGCGCGAGGGGGCTTCAGCTTCATTGATGATAATAGAACAGCATCAAAGGATATTTTTCATGCGCGCATTCATTCTCATGGCGTCAGTAGCCGCACTGACCATACCGCTGGTGTCGCTCGCTCCTGCGGCCCAAGCCCAATCAGGATGGTCGCGGCATGATCGGACATCGGCCGGCTATACCTTGAGGCAGGTCAGTATGTGGGCCGGGCCGGACACCGATTATCCTGCCATACGCTCCATCCCCGGTAACCGCCGGGTCGATATTTACGGCTGCCTGAACAACTGGAGCTGGTGCGATGTGGGCTACCGTTCGGATCGCGGCTGGGTTGCCGGCCGCTTTCTGGGTGCCGATTACCGGGGGAGACGGCAGTCGTTTGTCACGGTTGCGCCCTATATGAGCATCCTTGTGTTGTCGTTCCGGTTCGACGACTATTGGGACAATCATTATCGCAGCCGTCCATTCTATTCCGATCGCTCTCGTTGGGAGAGTCACTATTACGACAATTACAGGCCTGAATGGGGACCCCGTCCCACCACCCCGGATCGGTATCGGCGCGGGAGCGACTGGCAGCGTCCGCAGATGGCGCCGGACAGGCGTGGGTCTGGGTACAGGGATCAGCCGGTAAATCCTTACCGCCGCGACGCGACCCCCCAGGCAGTACCGACGCCCGACCACCCCAGCGTTAGCCCCGGTGCGATGCGGCATCGTGATCAGCGGCCTTGGGAAGCCACGCCCCCTGCGCAAGGAAGGAATGACTCCGCTGCCGGGAAGCAAGACGATGCCCAGGAGCACGCCAGGAGGAAGGCCGAGGGCGACAATATGCACAATGACCGGCAATAACGATCCGCGTCGTCGAAGGGCATATACCCTCATGAATGAATATGGAGCCTTATTGTGAGAATTTCACATTATATTCGATTTGCAATTTTGCTGGGCGGCTTCGCCGTTGCGAGTTGCAACACTGTCGAAGGCGCCGGAAAGGATGTGCAATCGGCGGGTAGAGCTGTTGAGCAAACGGCGCAGGATGCAAAATGACGGCGCGTAACAGGAATTTATGAAATCAGCCCGCTGGAACAGCGGAGGGATTAAGGGTCTGAAGTGCGGCCTGACCTCCGCGATAAGCGATGAAAAAAGCTGCCGTCTTGCCGCTTCACCCGAAAAATCGCGAAACGTTTCCTATGAATTGCAACAGGATTTGGTTGCGCTGGCTGATGAACAAGGTGGCATAGGATGAGTGAAATTCAGGTTCAACCGGCTCGCAGCATGGCTGAAGGCAAACCAGCCGCACGCGTTGCAGATCTTGCCCAGCGATTACTGGAGGGAGGGCTGTCCGAACTTTCGGTGCGCGAACAGCGGGTCATTTCCACAATTGTCGACCGGCATCATGTCACGCGCAGCGTCAATCGTGCGGTAGACGACGACCAGACCATTGGCGACCATATCGCGGACCGGGTCGCGCGCTTTGGGGGTTCCTGGACCTTCATCATCATTTTCGTGGTGGCGCTGGTTGCATGGGTCGGACTCAACACGCTGGTGCTGATATATTTCGGTCCAGCGCTCGACCCATATCCTTTCATTTTCCTGAACCTGATTCTCTCGATGATCGCCGCGCTGCAGGCACCTATCATCCTGATGTCGCAGAACCGCCAGGCTGCACGCGATCGGATTTCGGCCGGCCTCGATTATGAAATCAATCTTAAGGCTGAACTGGAGATCATGGCCTTGCACGAAAAGCTCGATGCTCTGCGGATCGACCGATTGGAAATGTTGCTAAGGAGCCAGGGTGAATTGCTTGAACAGCTTGTTCAATTCAGGCCAATGGAGCGCGCTCCAGTCGTCTCATGAAGCTCGACAGCCTTCCGACGTTGATGACGTCAACCCCAGGAGTATGAGGATGCCTATCCTACGTCTGGATGGGATATCTGATCGAACGATTGCCCCGGCTTTACCAATCCCCGTGTTACACCGAATTTGACCCCGGCATCTTCGTGTGGCCGGATATAGACACGATAGATGCTGGGAAAGTCTGTTCGCAATATCTGCTCGATCTCCCTGATGATACGCTCGACATCTCCCGCCGAAATCCGATTATCGAAATCGACATTTACAGTGGCAATGATTTCGGTCGGTCCGTTGTGGACGGTGACGATCTCGCCGATACCCATCACGCCTTCCCGGGTCGCGGCGCGGCGAATGCCGGCGATAAGTTCAGGATCGGCCGCTTCACCGATAAGTAGGCCTTTCGCTTCCCTGGCCAAAAAGATAGCCACGGCCCCGAGCAGGAGGCCGATCAGGATCGACGCAACACCGTCAAACCGTGGTTCACCGGTCGCCTGGGAAAGGCCAAGCCCAATCGCGGCGATAACAACACCGACCATTGCTGCACCATTTTCCAACAAAATGATGACGGTCGCCGCATCCTTGGTAGAAGTAAGCGCCTGCCACCAACGCTTGTCGCCCCGAGCCGCGTCGAACCGGCGAAACGCTGCTGCGGTCGAGGCTCCTTCCAGAAAAAAGGCTATTGCCAAAACTGTGTAAGCTATGAGCGGTGAGACAGCTGGTTCGGGGGCCAGTAGGTGAACGATTCCTTCATAGATCGCCACACCCGCGCCGAGCGCAAAGACAAGGAGCGCCACGACAAAGCTCCAGAAATAAAATTCGCGGCCGTAGCCTCCAGGATGAGCAGCGTCCGGAGGCTTGGCTGCCTGCTTCTGGCCATAGATCAATAATAACTCATTGCCCGAATCGACGAGGCTATGCACACCCTCGGTCAACATCGCGGACGATCCCGTAATCGCTGCCGCTGTGAACTTGGCGATTGAGATTCCTCCGTTCGCAACGAGTGCGATTACGAGAATCTTTGTTTCTGAATTCATCCCACCTGCCATAGCGGTCATTCTCAGAATATTGCTCATTCTTGTTACCATATACGGCCTTGCACGTCGTGATTCTCAGCGCGTGTACCTTCAGACCAGTACCTGCCTCAAAGAGAGAACAGGCGTGAAGGCAGACCCGGCGTTGGCAAATTGTATAACCGGCCTGCGCACAAGCGAACGGCAAATTCTTGCGGCCTAGTTCCGTAACCGTCATTCCGAAATGTCCGACATCCCTGCCGTGAGCGCTTACCCTCGACAATGACATTTGAAGCATGATTCGGTAGAAATAGGGCCGACGAATCGGCCTTATTTTTGGTCTGTGTTTCCGCGTTTGAGAATCGAACCCATTTTGATTCCAGCGATGATGGACCGATTGATGGATTCATTTGTCATACAAGTGAAATTTTGTTTATTTTTCATTATCTTATTTAAGTAATTCGATTCCGGCTCGGTCCAGATTGCTGTCAGCCAATGCTCGCTGATAATTAAAAAACCCATGATTTCCGCTAGTTTACAGGTAATCGCTGATTGGCAGCGACTGCCTCTATTTGCCTGTGACCGCAGACGATGGGGGCCTACCTTGGGGGCCTCGCGAGGCCCGCTGACATCCAAAGCGGTTGCCGAGACCCTTTTGAACATGGCCATCGCAGCCTGCCTCATTCCGCTGATCATGGCGTGGCTCTGGCGTCGTTTCCAATACGGGACCGACAGGCTGCGGAAGCCATGAGAGCCAATCTACGCGAACGCCACCGACGAGACGCGGGAAGCGCTTGAAAAGCTCTTTGCCTATCTCCAGCGCGAAAGCGCACCAAGGGCCTACTACCGCAACTGGAGTGGCACCCCGATCTATCTGGGGCGCCGTTATTTCTTCGGAAATTTACGAGTCCTGCTTCTGTCGGAATTTGCCGCCGTCCGGGCGCTTTGCGTCTCGCCGGGCGGGAACCGGATTTCCGGCGCGATCAAGATCGAGAAAGACCCCGACGAGGTTATCAAGGAACTCGGCATCAAACCCAAGCGGGCCGGTGGTCCAGGCCGGAACGCGAAATATGCCTATAGCGACGCTCTTATATCTCTGATCGGCGACGCTCGACTGAGCGCGCTGGACATGAGCAACCGG
>Ga0157373_10003172_pt1 | contig 12426 bp, 12 predicted proteins | sample C65metaG_FD_113460 | JGI IMG/M metagenome (GOLD analysis project Ga0157373, IMG submission 113460) | Corn rhizosphere microbial communities from Kellogg Biological Station, Michigan, USA - C6-5 metaG | ecosystem: Host-associated > Plants > Roots > Rhizosphere > Soil | place: USA: Michigan... | reverse complement strand
CGGTGCCGAAGGCGAGGTCGGAGTTCTTTGTCAGCGTGATCGGCTGGACGATGGTGGCCGAAGCCGTGGTGGACTGCGTGGCCGAGGTCTGGGCCATGGCCGGAGCGGCGATGGCGGAGACGATGGCGGTGGCCAGAAGCGTCTTGAGCAGGGTGTTCATTTTCTAAGTCCTCGATGATGAGTTGCGAACCAACTGCCGATAGCCCTGCATGAACCGTGCCAAGTCGCGTTCAGCGGCTAAACCGTGCCAAATCGGGACAAGGCGCTGGAGCAGGCCCACGCGCGGGGCAACCGGTGGAGGAACCGCGGTTTCACGCGCCCGCTTGAATCCTGACCCGCAGCCATTATCGTGACGCAGGCGTCACGTTTTGGCGCAGTGCAAGGGTGAAGCGCGACCATGGCGGCTGAGCATTTTGACGTTGTCATCGTGGGCGCGGGGTTGTCGGGCGTCGGCGCGGGCTATCACCTGCAGACCAATTGCCCCGACCGCAGCTACGTCATCCTCGAAGGCCGCGAAGCCATGGGCGGCACCTGGGACCTGTTCCGTTATCCCGGCATCCGCTCGGACTCGGACATGTACACGCTCGGCTACGTCTTCAAGCCGTGGAAGGAGGCCAAGGCCATCGCCGACGGTCCCTCCATCCTCAACTACATCCACGAGACCGCCGCCGAGCACGGCATCGACCGCCACATCCGCTACAGGCACATGGTCAAGGCCGCCTCCTGGTCGACCGACGATGCCGCCTGGACCGTCGAGGTAGAGCACGACGGCAAGCCGGTCACCTTCACCTGCAACTTCCTGTTCCTGTGCGGCGGCTATTACAGCTACGAGGGCGGCTACACCCCTGAGTTCGAGGGGATGGAGCGCTTCAAGGGAACCATCGTCCATCCCCAGAAGTGGCCGGAGAGCCTCGACTATCGCGGCAAGAAGGTGGTGGTGATCGGCTCGGGCGCCACGGCGGTCACGCTGGTGCCGGAGATGGCCAAGGACGCCGCGCACGTCACCATGCTGCAGCGCTCGCCGACCTACGTGGTTTCGCGTCCGGCGAAGGACGCCATCGCCGACTTCCTGCGCGATCACCTGCCGGCCAAGCTCGCCTATGACATCGTGCGCTGGAAGAACGTCCTGCTGACCATGTACTTCTACCGCCTCGCGCGGAAACGGCCTGAACAAGTCAAGCAGCGCCTCCTCGGCTGGGTGCGCGACCACCTTGGCCCCGACTACGACATCGAGACCCACTTCACGCCCCGCTACAATCCCTGGGACCAGCGGGTGTGCCTGGTGCCCGACAGCGATCTCTTCGCCGCGATCCGTGGCGGCGGCGCATCCGTGGTCACCGACCAGATCGAAACCTTCACCGAGACCGGCCTGAAGCTGAAGTCCGGCCAGGAGCTCGACGCCGACATCATCGTCACGGCCACGGGCCTGAACCTGCAGGTGATGAACGGCCTGAAGCTGTCGGTCGACGGCAAGCGCGTCGATCCGTCGAAGACGCTGGCCTACAAGGGCATGATGTACGAGGGGGTGCCCAATCTCGCCTCCTCGTTCGGCTACACCAACGCCTCGTGGACGCTGAAGGCGGACCTGACGTGCGACTACGTCTGCCGCCTGCTGAACCACATGAAGAAGACCGGCATGCGCCAGGCGACGCCGCTAAACGACGACCCGACGGTCGAAAACCGGCCGTGGCTCGACTTCTCCTCCGGTTACGTCCAGCGCTCGATCGACAAGTTCCCCAAGCAGGGGTCGAAGGCGCCGTGGAAGCTGCACCAGAACTATGTGCTCGACATCATGCTGCTGCGGCACTCGAAGATCGACGACGGGGTGATGCGGTTCACCAACCCTGTCTCGCAACCGGCCAAGGCCCGAGAGCGCGTCGCCGCCTGACTGGAACCTGAGCGCCGGGCGCGGGTTCGATCTTCGGCAAACCGCTGAAGGAGCAGTCGTTCAGATGGCTACGGTGATCGAAACCCGCGACGAGACGGTGGTCGAGGAACGGCCGCGTAGAATGTCGGCCGGGTCGGGCTATTGGGTCGTCCTGCTGCTGCTTCTCGCCGCCGTCGGCTTCTACCTGTTCTTTGCCATCCCCGAGTTCACGGGCATCCTGGGCCTCAGCTGACGTGCTTTGGGCTGATCGGGTCGCTGCCGGGGAAGGTCTCCTCGATGGCCTCGTCCAGCAGCGCCTCCTGGCGGTCCTCCGCGCAGGCTTCCTTTTCGGCCAGCTGATCGGGTTTTTCGCCGTCGGCGAGCGGCTTGATCGGACGGCTGGCGGGCGCATTGACGCTTGAGGACTTCAGGTCCGGATGGGCGTCGACCGCGAAGTCCGCGGTTGAGCCGCGCTCGTGAGCCCTATCCCCCACCATAACCTCCGAGGATCGGCAGGATTTCGCCGGTGATGTAGCTGGAGCACTGCGGCGAGGCGAGGAAGACGAAGGCCGGCGCGATCTCCTCCGGCTGGGCGGGGCGCTTCATCGGCGTCTTGGCGCCGAATTGCGAGACCTTGTCCGGCTGCTGGTCGGCGGGGTTCAGCGGCGTCCAGACCGGGCCGGGTGCGACCACGTTCACGCGAATGCCCTTGTCGATCAGGTGGCTCGACAGCGAACGGGCGAAGGCGTGGATGCCGCCCTTGGTCATCGAATAGTCGAGCAGGTCCTTGCTCCCGCGAATGCCCGTCACCGACCCGGTCATCAGGATCGAACTTCCCGGTTTCATGTGCGGGACCGCCGCCTTGGCCATGTGGAAGTAGCCGTAGAGGTTGGTCTTCAGCGTCCGGTCGAACTGCTCCTCGGTCAGGTCCTCGAAGTCGGGCACGTGCTCCTGGAAGGCGGCGTTGTTGACCAGGATGTCCAGCTTGCCGAGGTCGCGCATCGTCCGGTCGACCGCCGTCCGGGCGAATGCCGGATCGGCCACGTCGCCGGACAGCAGGATGCAGCGGCGGCCCTCCTTCTCCACGGCGCGCTTGGTCTCTTCCGCGTCCTTGTGCTCGTCGAGGTAGGCCACCGCCACATCGGCGCCTTCGCGGGCGAACAGCACCGCCACCGCCCGGCCGATGCCCGAGTCCGCGCCGGTGATCAGCGCGACCATGTCCTGCAGCTTGCCCGAGCCCTTGTAGAAGGGTGCGTCGTACATCGGCGCGGGGTCGAGCCTGGCCTCCGACCCCGGCTTGTCCTGATGCTGCTGCGGCAGCGGCGGCACAGGATAGGGTCGCGCGCCGGTCTGGGGCGGCTGATCCTGCTTCTGCTCGCCGTCCTTGAAGGAGCGCTGCTCCTTGGCGTCGATCTTGTCCTGGATTTCGCGTTCCTGCCGCGCCGCCTGTTCGGCGCCCTGCGTGAACTCACCGCCCGTCTCGGCCATGTCGGTGTCTCCCAAGCTTGCGCCTAGGCAATCGGTTGGGAGGCGCGCGAGTTCCGTCTTGAGGAATGGCGCCAATCACCGCTAGGCCTTTGCGCCAGCGCAAGGCGCACAGTGCGGGAAAGCCACAGCAGGGGCGGATGACGAAAGCCAGGGCGGTCGCGAACGAAGAGCAGGCGCATCACGGCCGGCGCATCGGCTGGCTGCTGTTCAAGATCGCCTTCGCCGTGGCCCTGTTCGGCGGCGCGCTGTGGTTGCTGCGCCACCAGCTCCAGCAGACCTCCATCCACCAGATCCTGGCCGATTTCGCCGCCATGCCTCGCTGGAGGATCGCGCTGGCCATCGTGGCGACGGTGTTCAGCTACGCCTTTCTGGGCGCCTCGGAATGGTGGGCGCTGGAGATGATCGGGCGCAAGCTCCAGAGCTGGCGCATCCTGCTGGTGACGGTGGTCTCCTACACGATGTCGAACGGGCTGGGCTTCAGCCTGGCGACGGGCGGTGCGGCGCGGCTGAGATTCTATCGCGGCTGGGGGTTCAAGGGGACGGAGATCGCCGCCGTCACCCTGCTGGCCGGCATCGCCGTGACGCTGAGCGGGTTCGTGACCGTGGGGCTGGCGCTGCAGGCCGTGCATGGGGTGCCGTTCAGCCTGCACGTCATCGGGCTCGTCATGCTGACGCCCGCCTGGCTTTGGCTGGGGCATCTGCCCAAGCGGGTGAAGTTCCTGCCCGGCGTGGAGCTGGTCCACCCGCCGTTGCGTACCCGGGTGCTGGCGCTCGCCGGCGGCATTTTTGACTGGATCCTCTCAGGGCTGGCGCTCCTGCTGCTGATGCCGGGCCAGCCGGGCAACCACATCGCGCCCTTCCTCGCCGTATTCGTGCTGGGGTCGGTGATCAGCGCCGCGTCGGGCGTTCCCGGGGGGATCGGGGTGTTTGAGGCCGTGGTGCTGACGCTCAGCCGCCACTTCGCCCTGCCGCATCAGACGGCTGCCGCGCTCGTGCTCTACCGGTTGATCTACGCCGTCGGGCCCCTGTTCCTGACCGCCACGGGCCTGGCCATCGCCCAGTTCCGCGCCACCCATCGGCGCGTCAGCAGGCGCCGGTGAGCGCCCGTCTCGAGGCCTACTGGACGCAGGACGCCGAGGCGCTGCTTCAAAGCCTTGAGACATCCCGCGAGGGTCTGACTCCCGCTGAAGCCGCCCGGCGCCTGGCGCGCGATGGGCCGAACTCCGTGAAGGACGAGCGGCGTCTCTCGGCGGCGGCCCTGCTGCTGCGCCAGTTCCGCAACCCGCTGATCCTGATCCTTCTGTTCGCGGCCAGCATCTCGGCGGGCCTGCAGGACTGGCTGGGCGCGGCGATCATCATGGCCATGGTGGTCGGCAGCACGCTGCTCGGCTTCTTCCAGGAATACCGCGCGTCGGCCGCCGTCGCCGAACTGCGCGCGCGGCTGGCGCTGACCACGAAGGTGCGGCGAGGCGGCAAGGTGCTGACCGTTCCGTTCAGCGAGGTGGTGGTCGGCGACATCGTCCTGCTGTCGGCCGGCGCGGTCGTCCCCGCCGACGCAGCCGTGCTGCAGGCGCAGGACCTGCTAGTCAGCGAGGCCGCGCTCACCGGCGAGTCCTTCCCCGTCGAGAAGCGCCCCGGCGCGCTGCCCGCCGAAACCACCGTCGCGGGCCGGATCAACGCTGTTTTCCTCGGCACCTCGGTGCGCAGCGGCACGGCCGAGGCGGTCGTGGTGCGCACGGGCCGCGCGACCGAGTTCGGGGCGGTGGCCGAGCGCCTGAAGGCCAAGCCTGTCGAGACCGACTTCGCCCGCGGCATCCGCCGGTTCGGCGCCATGCTGATCCGGGTGATGGTGGTCGTCGTCCTCTTTGTGCTGACGATCAACCAGCTGCTGGGCCGGCCCTTCATCGACTCCCTGCTGTTCGCCGTGGCGCTCGGCGTCGGCATGTCGCCGGAGATGCTGCCCGCGATCGTGTCGGTGACGCTGTCGGCGGGCGCGCGGCGGATGGCGAAGAGCGGCGTCATCGTCCGCCAGCTCGAAGCCATCGAGAACCTCGGCGCCATGACCGTCTTCTGCACCGACAAGACCGGCACCCTGACCGAAGGCGCCATCCGGCTGGAAAAGGCAGTTGCGCCCTTGGGCGATCCCGACGCCGAAGTCGGCCAGCTCGCCTTCGTCAACGCGGCTTTCGAAACCGGCATCGAGAACCCGCTCGACCAGGCGATCCTCGGCGCCGGGCAGGCGGGCGGCCTGAAGACCGACGGCTACGCAAAGGCCGACGAAATCCCCTACGACTTCTCCCGCAAGCGCCTGACCATCGTGGTCCAGACGCCGGGCGAGGCCGACACTCGCCTGCTCATCACCAAGGGCGCGGTCCCCAACGTGCTCGACCTCTGCACCCACTGGATCGACCCGGACGGCGAAGCGCCGTTGGACGCCGCCGCGCGGGCGAAGGTCGAGGCCTATTATACGGCGCGCGGCGAGGAAGGCCTGCGGCTGCTGGCGCTGGCCACCCGGCGGCTGGAGGTTCGCGCCGACTATGTCATCGCCGACGAAGCCCAGATGTGCCTGCGAGGCTTCCTCGTCTTCATGGACCCGCCCAAGCCCGAGGCGGCCGCCGCCATCCGCGACCTCGCCCAGCTCGGTGTGGCGGTGAAGGTCATCAGCGGCGACAACCGCCACGTGGTCGCCCATGTGGCGCGGGCCTTGGGGCTCAACGCCAGGGCCATTCTCACCGGCGGCCAGCTGGCGAAGATGAAGGACGAGGCGCTGTGGAACCGCGCCGCGCGCACGGTCCTCTTCGCCGAGGTCGACCCGCAGCAGAAGGAGCGCATCGTCCGGGCCCTGCAGCGCACCGGCCACGCGGTCGGCTATCTCGGCGATGGGATCAACGACGCGCCCGCCCTCTACGCCGCCGATGTCGGCATCTCGGTGGATCAGGCGGTCGACGTGGCCCGCGAGAGCGCCGACGTGGTGTTGCTGCGCCGTGATCTGGAGGTGCTGCGGACCGGGATCGAGGGCGGGCGGCGGACCTTCGCCAACACGCTGAAGTACGTCTGCATCACCATCAGCGCCAACTTCGGCAACATGGTCTCGATGGCGCTGGTCACGCCGCTGCTGCCGTTCATGCCGATGATGGCCAAGCAGATCCTGCTCAACAACTTCCTGTCGGACATTCCCGCGCTGACCCTGTCCTCCGATCGGGTGGACGCAGCCCAGATCGCCGCCCCGCAGCGGTTCGGCGTTTCCGACATCCAGCGCTTCATGATCGTTTTCGGCCTCATCAGCTCCGTCTTCGATCTCTTGACCTTCGGCTTCCTGCTGCATGTGCTGAAGGCGAGGGAAGCGACCTTCCAGACCGCCTGGTTCGTGCTGTCGCTGCTGACCGAGCTTGCGGTGCTCCTGATCCTGCGCACGCACGGCCCGGCCTGGAAGAGCAGGCCCGGCAAGGTGCTGGTGGGCGCCATCGTTGCGGTCGCGGTGGTGGGCCTCGCCGCGCCCTACCTCGGCGCCCTGTCCGGCGCGTTCGGCTTCGTCCCACTGCGGCTGAAAAGCCTCATCGCGCTTCTTTTCATCGTGGGCGGGTATGTGGCCGCAACCGAAGCGGGCAAGCGGTGGTTCTTCAGGGACTTCGGGCGTCGTGGACGCGCGGGGAGCCTAAGTAGTCCTACCTAAGGGATGCGCCGGGCTGCCGCGCCAACCGCGAGCCTCCTACGGTGGGCCTATGTTGAAGCTTCTCACAGTCGCGGTGTTCGCGGGCGTCGTTACGCTCGGCTTCGCCACGGGCGCGAGCGCTGAAAGCCTGTGCAAGGGCGAAGCTCCCCAGGCGGGCGCGACTCTGCGCGGCCCGGTGCTGCACGTCGAGGACGGTGGGCGGCTGTGCGTGGCCAAGGGCTTCGAACCCGACGCCTGGATCGAACTTCAACTCGCCGACGCGCCCGCCGGCTTGGCGCGGGGGACCTTGATGTCAGCCGCCTTCGCCAAGGATGTCGACTGCAAGGTCCAGGCCGACGGCCGCGCGCTCTGCACGGTCGACGGCCAATCGGTCGGCGCGCTGGCCTCCCAGCCCTCGGTGCAAAAGGCCGGCCTCAGCTGGCGCTGACCGCCGCTTGATCCTCCTCAATGCTCTCTCCGCGCGCGGGGCTAGCCTGCGGGCGAAGGAGACGAGGTCGTGGAACTCACCGAAGCCATCTACGAGCGTCGCGCCGTACGGGACTACACCGACGAGCCCGTCAGCGACGCCGAGCTGCATGACGTGATCGATGCCGCTGTCCAGGCCCCCAGCGGCATGAACCGCCAACCCTGGTCCTTCGTGGTGGTAAGCGGCCGCCAGGCGCTCGAGCGGCTCTCCACCCAGGCCAAGGCCCATCTGCTGAAGAGTCTCGATCCGCAACTGATCGGCGCGCGCGACCATCTGGCCGCCGCCGACTTCAACATCTTCTACAACTCTCCGTTGCTGGTGGCCATCTGCGCCACCGCGCCCGATCCGATGGCGACCAAGGACTGCTGCCTTGCCGCCCAGAACCTGATGCTGGCCGCGCGCGAACGGAGTTTGGGAACCTGCTGGATCGGCTTCGCGGAGAGCTGGCTGAACACGCCCGAGGGCAAGGCCGCACTCGGCGTCCCGACGGGATGGGAGGTCGTCGCCCCGATCATCCTCGGCCGCGCCCGCGCCTTCCCCGAGGCGACGCCCCGCCGCCCGGCTCAGGTGCGCAAGGTCAGGGAGGTGGCGGAGGCCCCGGCCTGAGACTTAAGAGCGCTCGCGCTTGCGGCGCTCCGATTCCAGCTCGACGAGCTTGCCGCGCTCGGACTGATCGCGCCGCTCGAGCAGCTCACCCACCGCCTGGCTGAGCTGGGCCATCTGGTAGGGCTTGGCGAGGATCGGGAACTCGTCGGCCAGCCGCTCGGCGGCCTTGCTGTAGCCCGTGGCCAGCAGCACCGGCACGTCCGGATAGTCTTCGCGGATCCGGCGCGCGAGCTGGATGCCGTCCATGTCGCCGGCCATGACGATGTCGCTGAACACCAGGTCCGGTGGCTCGCCTTCCGCCAGCGCTTTCAGCGCCGCCGCGGCGCTGGTCACCACCGTGGTGCGGTTGCCCAGCTGCTCCAGCAGCGCGGCGCTGACCTCGGCCACCTCCGGGTTGTCCTCGACGACAAGGATGTTGGCGCCGCGCGGCTCGTGGGCCGGTTCGCGCCCGGCTTCCTCCGCCATGGGTTCGGATCGGCTGCGCGGCAGGTAAAGGGTGATGCTGGTGCCGACGCCAAGTTCGCTCGAGATGGTGGCGTAACCGCCCATCTGCTGGGCGAAGCCATAGACCTGCGACAGGCCAAGCCCGGTCCCCTTGCTCACCTCCTTGGTGGTGAAGAAGGGCTCGAAGACGCGGGGAAGAATGTCGGCGGGGATGCCGGCGCCGGTGTCGTGCACGGTCAGGGCCACGAAGTCACCCTTCAGCTCGGGATCGACCTCGCCGCCCTTGAGGGTGACGTTCTCGCCGGAGATGGTCAGTGTCCCGCCGTTCGGCATGGCGTCGCGGGCGTTGACCGTCAGGTTCAGGATCGCCAGCTCCAGTTCGCCCTGGTCGGCCTGCACCGGCCACAGCTCGTCGGGCAGGTCGACCTGCACGTCGATCATCGAGCCCACGCTCGTGCTGAGCAGCTCCTTCAGCGCCCCGGCGCGCTCGGTCAGCGAAACCGCCACCGGATTCAGCCGCTGGCGCCGCGCGAAAGCGAGCAGGTGGCGCGTCAACTCCTGGCCGCGGCGCGCGGCGATCTCGATGGCGTCCAGCGCCCGTTGCGCCCGCGTGTCGTCGGCCAGATGGCGGCGCAGCAGCTCGGTCTGGCCGCCGACCACCATCATCAGGTTGTTGAAGTCGTGGGCGACGCCGCCGGTCAGCTGGCCCATGGCTTCCATCTTCTGGGCCTGGGCGAGCCGTTCGTTGGCCTTCTGCAGCTCGATCTGGGCGTTGCGCCGCTCGGTGATGTCGCGGGTGATCTTGGCGAAGCCGACCAGTTGGCCCTGCTCGTCGCGAATGGCGTCGATAACGACGCTCGCCCAGAAGAAGCTGCCGTCCTTGCGCACCCGCCAGCCCTCGGACTCGTAGCGGCCCTGATCGCGCGCCGTCTGCAACGCCTTCATGGGCAGGCCGGACGAACGGTCCTGCTCGGTATAGAAGCGCGAGAAATGCTGGCCGATGATCTCGTCGGGCGTGTAGCCCTTGATCTGTTGGCCGCCCGCATTCCAGTTGGTGACGATCCCGTTGGGGTCGAGCATGTAGAGGGCGTAGTCGATGACTCCCGCCACCAGCATCCGGAACTGCCGCTCACTGTAGGCCAGCCGCTCCTGCGCGGCCTTCTTTTCCGAGATGTCGCGGGTGATCTTGGCGAAGCCGACGTGTTTGCCTTCTTCGTTACGGATGGCGTCGATGACCACGCTGGCCCAGAAGCGCTCGCCGTTCTTGCGCACGCGCCAGCCTTCGGCCTCGAAGCGGCCTTCGCGCAGCGCCTGTTCGAGCGCCTTGGCGGGCGCGCCGACCTTGCGGTCCTCCGGGGTGTAGAAGAGGCTGAAGTGGCGGCCGATGACCTCCTCGGCCTGATAGCCCTTGGCGCGCTCGGCGCCGGCGTTCCAGCTCATGATCCGCCCGTCCGGACCGAGCATGTAGATGGCGTAGTCGCTCACCGCCTCCACCAGCAACTGGAAACGCCGTTCGGTCTCGGACGCGTCGGCACTCATCGCACGCTTCATACGGTCCCCCGGAATACGCGGGGGCCGTAAAAAATGCTGGGCCGATATGGCAATGTCGTGTCCCCGACGCACCGATGGTCATGCTGAACGGCCCGCGCGGACCCAGGTTCCCAAAAATATCGCGGGTCGAGCTTGTTATCCGAACGTGACCGGCAGGCGCAGGTAGGTGCGCCCATCCTTCTCCGGCGGCGGCATGGCCCCGGCGCGGATGTTCACCTGCAGCGAGGGCAGGATCAGGACTGGCGGCGGCAGCGTGGCGTCGCGGGCTTTGCGGCGTTCGGTGAACTCGGCTTCGCCGACGCCGTCGTGGATATGGACGTTCTTCGCCCGCTGCTCGCCCACCGTGCTCTCCCAGGCAAAGGCGCTGCGGCCCTCGGGCAGGTAGTCGTGGCCGACGTAGATCTTCGTCTGCGGCGGCAGGTCGAGGATGTGGCGGATAGAGCGGTACAGCGCCGTGGCGTCGCCGCCGGGGAAGTCGGTGCGAGCGGTGCCGTAGTCCGGCATGAACAGGGTGTCGCCGACGTAGGCGCTATCGCCGATCAGATAGGTCACGCAGGCGGCGGTGTGGCCGGGCGTGTGCATCACCTTGATCGGCGTCTCGCCCAGCATCAGCACCTCGCCGTCCTTCACCAGCCGGTCGAAGACCTTGCCGTCCGGGACAACATCCCCGGCGCCGAACATGGGCGCGAAACGGCTTTGCACCTGGGTGATGAGTTCGCCGATGACGACCTGCGCGCCCGTCTTCTTCCGCAGCCAGTCGCCGGCCGACAGGTGGTCGGCGTGGGCGTGGGTCTCCAGCGCGTAGCGGAGCGTCAGGCCATGGCCTGCGAGGAAATCGAGGATCTGGTCGGCCTGGCCGGTGGTGATCTTGGCCGACCTGGCGTCGTAATCGAGCACGGGGTCGATGACCGCCGCCTCCTTCGAGGCCTCGTCCCACACCAGGTAGGTCGCCGTGGAGGTGGGCTGGTGAAAAAAGACCTGCTGTTTGATCGACATCGGGGCTGCTCCTCGTCCGAGGATATAGGCTGCATGGACAAATTAGCAATTACGCATATATGGTGGTCCATGGACATGACGCCCATCACGGCGGCGCTGGCCGCTCTCAGCGGAGGGCTGGTGGGCTTTCTGCTGGCGGTGTTCGGCGGCGGCGGCTCGGTGCTGGCGACGCCGGCGCTGCTCTATGTGGTCGGCGTGAAGGACCCGCACGTGGCCATCGGCACCTCGGCGGCGGCGGTGTCGGTCAACGCGGCCATGAACCTCTTCGCGCACTGGCGGGGGGGCCGCGTGAAGTGGCCCTGCGCCAGCGTGTTCGCCGCCGCCGGGCTGGCCGGGTCGCTGATCGGATCGAGCCTCGCGAAGCAGATGGACGGCCAACGGCTGCTGCTCTTCTTCGCCATCGCCATGGCGGCGATCGCCGTCTCGATGATGCGCCAGCCGAAGAACGAAGGCGACCCGAACGTCCACATCGACTGGAAGCTGACGCTCAAGCTCGCGCCCATCGGCCTGCTGACGGGGCTGGCGGCGGGGTTTTTCGGGATCGGCGGCGGGTTCCTGATCGTGCCGGGACTGATGGCCGCGACCGGGATGACGCTGGCCAACGCGGCGGCCTCGTCGCTCCTGTCGGTGACCCTGTTCGGCGCGGCGACCTCGGCCAACTATGCGGTCTCGGGTCTGGTGGACTGGCCGGTCGCCGCCGTGTTCGTGGCCGGCGGCGCGCTCGGCGGCTTTGGCGGGGTGAAGGTGGCGCGGATGCTGGCGGGAAGGGCCCTGCTGGCGCGCAGGCTGTTTGCGGCGCTGGTGCTGCTGGTCGCGGCCTACGTCGCCTGGCGCTCGCTGGGCGGCTGATTGTAGATCTCGCAAAGCGTGTCGATCACCTTGATCGCCGCCGGGTCGGTCAGCCGGTAGTAGATGGTCTGGCCGTCGCGCCGCGTCGCCACCAGGCCGTCGGTGCGCAGCTTGGCGAGGTGCTGCGAAGCCGCCGACTGCGCCAGCCCCACATAGGTCGCCAGATCGCCCACCGACCGCTCTCCCTCCGCCAGCTGGCAGAGGAGGATCAGGCGCTGTTCGCTCGCCAGCATCTTCATCAGGCGCGCCGCGGCCGCAGCGCTCGCTTCCAGGCGCGCAAGGTCGTCGTGATCGGGAGTGGCCGGGGGGGACGCCATAAGTCGTTATACGAGGCTTTGCCCCGCTCGGAAAGAACACTGCCCAGCTACATCGAACTGTCATGGAAGCTTTGTAAGAGGACCCTGCGCCGCTGCTGGAAGCCGCGCATCACGAGGGGTTCAAATGAGAAAAACATCTCTGGTGACGGGGGCCGCCATGGGGGCGCTG
>Ga0157373_10003170_pt1 | contig 12428 bp, 10 predicted proteins | sample C65metaG_FD_113460 | JGI IMG/M metagenome (GOLD analysis project Ga0157373, IMG submission 113460) | Corn rhizosphere microbial communities from Kellogg Biological Station, Michigan, USA - C6-5 metaG | ecosystem: Host-associated > Plants > Roots > Rhizosphere > Soil | place: USA: Michigan... | reverse complement strand
TTCGGATCGATTCAGAGGATTTCGAAGGCTGGCGTGTCGGAGTTGACGCCGTTTGTTGGACGGAAGACGGCGGAAGAGATCGCAGAACACTTCGAACGCCAGAGGAAATTAGCCGCAGATTTACGCGGCTAATTTCTGACTCCGCTGAATTCGTAACTCAAATGCAGCTTTAGCGCACCATCCAGCACCTCAGCCCGCACGTCCTTCGCGCGCGCCTTCACTGCACCATTGCTCGCCTTCACGGGAATCATCAACGACAACTGCGGTTCGCTGATCAGCAACAGCGGATTTACCTTCTGGTTGATCGCGCTCTGCACAAACACCGTTACAAAATTATTCGCAATGGGGTTCACGCCCTCGAGATTCACGCCCTCGACCTCGACTTGCCCGTAAACAATCTGCTTCTCCTGATCGAAGGATAAGTTGATCTTGGTTTGCGCCCAGCCTTTGAACTGGAGACAGCCAGCGAGGTTGTAGCTGCCTGTGAACGCCATTGGCACGTAGATGCCTCCATTCCGAAACTGCACGCCAGTCTTCACTCCGCTGCCTTCAGGCAAAAGCGTGATCGTGTTGTTGCATCCACCTTGAAACAGTGCTTGTTCAACTCGCTCGAAGCCTTGTTCGCGGTTTTGGCCCAGTTGAAATGTCGGCGTTCCGAGTCCATTGAAGGTGGTGGCCAACATGCCGTCGATGAAAGTCTGGTCGAGAGAGATGACAACCGTCGCCGGCGGACTGCCACCCTGGTCAGGTGGACGAACCGCCTGCCCGGGCGCTGACTTTGCAGGCGACGCGCCGAGAAAGAAAATCGCCGCGCCGCCGCCCAGCAGAATGCCAATCAGGAGGATAAGAACGTACTTCATTTATTCACCTTTTCATTTATCTCGGACTCACCGTCGGTGACGCGGCCGGCGAGACAGTTGGCGTTGGCGGTGGTGGTGCTGAACCCCTGTTTTCGAGTAGTGCTCTGAGCACCGCCAATATCGTGTTCGCAACTGCGTCAACCTGCGCTCTCACCTGCGCTTCGGGAACTTTGTTGTAACCAGCAGGCACTTCGAAGAGCGTCGGCTCGACATTCGTTGTGATGTTGCGCATTTCCGCCACCACGTTCGCGCCTTTCACACCTTGAACATTACCACTGGCTTCGCTGAAAAGCTCGGCTCGCAACGGCAGTCCCGTATCTTTGTCGACGTACACGAACGATTCGGTTTTAACTTCGCCTGCTGAAGTCTTCGTTTGCGCCGTTCGTGCGTAACGATACTTGACCGCTGTACGTCCGTTGAGTTGTTCGTCGCCCACCAATTCGATGCCCTGCAGTCGATCGAGGTATGCCACCAACTGGCCGGGCGTCATCAGTCGATGAAGTTGAAAACCTGTAGCCGCGGGCGTCAACTCCGCATACTGCTTGCGCGCCGGAGAGATTCCGTATTGAACGCCGCCGTGTTCGAGATAAACCAGATCCGATCCGTCAGGAAGTTTGAAAGAGAGTCGACGGTCCGCGCCATTGCGCGCGACGTCGGCGGAGAGAGTCGGAATACCGATGGCCTTGTCTCCCCCTTCCGTCTGCGCAGTGAACACAATCGTGGCTTTGTATGTTTCGGGTTCTTTTGCAGCGATGGTCGAAGGAGCAGTCGATGCGTTCACGTTCGCGCCCGTCGCGTTCGCGTTGACGTTGGCAGTAGAGTTCGTGTTGATGTTGGTATTAACGTTTTCACTTCTTGTGCATGCAACGGCAACCACCGCGATAGCAAAGAGAAGTATAAAGACCGGCTGTCTTACGTCGGTGTTTTTCATATTGGCATTCTCCGAAGGCTCCGCGCCTGCGCGCGAAGATGGTTACGTCCGCGGGGGGTTGTTAGGGAAGGTGTAAAGAATAGCACGAGGTGGGCCAAAGCCAAACTTTGTGTTCTGGTCTTTGGACTTTGGTGTTTGGTCTTGGCTTAAATCAAGACCTAAGGCCGAAAACCAAAGACCAAATTTCATAGTATTGACTTTTTTTAACGACTTGGAATAGAAGTCTGTGCATGAAAAACATACTGCTTGTGTTGCTAATCGCACTTGCTCTTTCGCTATGTAACCTCTCGGAAAGATTCAAAAAAGGAAGTAGCTCGAGCTCTGGTCCAACGGGTTCGGGCGGCTCGAGTAGATCTGTTGAACCTGCCAAACCGACTGCCGAGCAAACTGCCGCGCTCGCCGGCGGAAGTGACGTGAAGTGGGACAAGCAGGGCCTGTCATGGACCATTCCACCAGGTTGGACCGAAGAAACGAACGAATCGAAAACGTTTGTGATGCGTTCGCCGGGTGGTGGCAATGCAGCGTCGCTGATCGTCAGCATCTCGCCGATGGATGCAGACTTCCCGGCTGACCCTCAGCCCTGGTTCCAGCAAGCGGAGAGTCGCGCGAAGAATGGCGAAGTCGACGAAGTGAAATGGCTTGAGATCGATGGACTTAAAGGAGTGCAGTTTCGAGAAGCAAATCCGGAGCACCCCGACGGTCCTCGAAGACTGCAATGGATGGCGTATCGGAAATATACCGGCCAATTGCAGTTAGTTAATGTGATGCTGGCGAGTGAAGGTAAAGACTTTGAACGCCACAAGAATGCGATGTACGGGATTCTCTACTCCATGAAGGTTGCCCACTAGCCTTTCGGCAGGTAGAGCCCAGTTTGAAATTTGAAAGATACGCCGAAGGCGTTGGCTAATTGCAGCCCAGGGTTGGAGCGCAGCGACAACCCTGGGTATCAATCGAAAGAACGGATTAACGCTGAAAGCGTTAGGCATGTGCGCGATAACCCTGTCAGGGTTCAATAAATCTTTCGTATTACCCAGGGTTGTCGCTGTGCTCCAACCCTGGGCTGCAATTAGCCAACGCCTGCGGCGTATTTTCTAAATGTCAAACTGCATTACTGTGCGGTAACCACAGATTTCACAACGCTGATCTCACCTCAGAAAAAGTTTTCTGAAATGTTTGGCTTACAGCGTCATATCAATTGAAGCGTCGCGTTGGAACCCCAGTACGCGATTATCTCCTCACCCCGCCATGCGCTGTGAGCATGCCTCATCAAGGATGGCGAGCGACGTTTGTACAAGTCGCTCGCCAGGGGTCCTCCAATCCTACTACTGTTTCCGAATGTAATTACGGTGAACCCAGTTGTCCTTTTGCGAACGATCCTGAGTCTCGAAGAACGCAGTCTTGTCGTCTTCTCGAGTGACTAACTTGACGTGCGGTGTCACTTCCGTCGTCGCTTTCGGCCGCTCGGACTCCGCGAGAAAGCCTCGGACCGAATCGTCTGCAACAGGCTTAATCTGTAGCTCCGGCTGGAGCTCGGCAACTGCTTCGACCGCACTCGCGTTCACCAGTTTCGGCCAAAGCTTTGCAAACAGCGCGTGCGACGCGTAAATGTCCGCGCTCTTCACCTGCCCGTTGACTGCAAGGACATAACCAATCACGTCAGTGCGGCCCCGCGCGATTCCGGAAAGAGCGGTAATGTATTCCGCTGTCGTCGCCTTCATCGCCGAGTTTTCGACCGACAGCGCGAGACTTGTCGGAGAGTCGGCATTTATCACACCGCGCGACACGTTAGCCACCAACTTGCCCTGCACCTTAGAAACATTCTCCCAAACAGCCTCCTGTGACTTCGCGCTTTTGATCGCGAGCTTCATTTCGTTTGTCGCGACGGAGTTGTTAGAACTGCCGAAACTCGCAGGAGCTTCGCCTGCACGCGGGCTCCACCTGCCCGACTCGACACAGAACGCCGCGATCGGCATCCGACGCGATCTCGGTGGGACGATGAAATCCATTGAAATCGTGCGGTCCTGTTCACCACCACGCACGATGTCGCCGGCCTGAACGTAAACGTCCTGGTTCGAAAAGTTTCTGATCGCGAGTTCGTTGACGTCTTTCGTTTCGTAGACGCGGACCTTCCTCTGGGCCAACGCCTCCTGAAGTGTCAGGAAAGTCTTTTTGGTCTGATCTTTTCCGTGCACGAGAAAGACAGTCAGGTTCTTGTGAATGTATGGACCGGAGAGCTGGTAGTCAGATGCTTGCGTGAGATCCTGCGGGCTCGTTGCGGAAGTTTGGCCAGCCGCCTTGATGAAGAGCGCTGCGGGCAGGCCGATAAGACAGAAAAGCGCGATTGCAAATAAGTGTTTTGGCTTCATTGTTCGTACTCCTGAAGACAGCCGGCTGTGAACAGCCGCGCAGCCGCGAAAGCGATAAGGACCCGGGGAGACCCACTCGTTAGACCGCGGAGAGATTCTTTGGTTCCAACGAAATCCCGCCAGATCGGGGAGACGCGGGTTACCTTGCGGATTGAGGAACGATTAATGAGAAGACTTCTTGCGCAGTTGAGACGGTATGGCCCTGCGGTTCGTTGCCCGTCAGTCGTGATGGATTGTCGGGGCGTCGGCGTGAGGGACGAAGCACATCCGGCAACGGGCTTCGTACTTGTCGGCCGCGCCCACCGCGACGCGTTCTTCGGATTGAAAGGTGCGCTGCGAGTAGTTTGCGGGCTGACCGCACTTCATGCAGATGGCGTGGGTCTTCGTGATGTATTCGGCGATGGCGAGAAGTTGTGGCATTGGTTCCCACGGTTTGCCGGTGTAGTCCTGATCGAGCCCGGCGATGATTACGCGAACGCCTCTGTGCGCGAGCGTGTTGGCGACGTTGACCAGTTCGTTATCGAAAAACTGTCCTTCGTCGATGCCGACAACTTCTGTATCAGGGTCAACTTTCGCGAGGACTTCAGCCGCGGAACGGCTGTTCATCGACTCGTGACGCATCTCGGAGTGGGAAACAATCTGGCTCTCGGAAAACCGTGAATCCATTTCCGGTTTGAATACCTGTACCTTTTGCCGGGCAATCTTTGCACGGCGCAAACGGCGGATCAGTTCTTCTGACTTTCCCGAGAACATCGACCCGGCAATCACTTCCACCCAACCTGCATTCGCACGCGAGTGCGGGGGCGGTTCTTCATGGTTCACTTGTGTCACTAGTTCATCCATTCTGGTTCAGGAGTTGCCACAAAAGACACAAAAACAGTCAGGAGTCTTGATACAGCCTGGGGTTGTAAAACGGTGCGAACGCCGCGATGAGCGCCAGTTCAAAACTCATCGAGCGCGTCACCAGGTCGCGAGAGAGAACGCCCCACGCGCCCTGTTTGCTGCGGATGTCGCGGCCGCCCGTCACTTCGTCCATCACCGTCCCGAGCTCGCTGCGGCCTTCGACGACGCGCTTCACGATGTAGGGAGGCACTGAGATCGACGGCGCGGCGCCAAACGCGCCCTTTTGCCCGTCGGTCGCGTAGGCCCAGCCACGCAGGAACGTGTGCCACTCGCCTTCAATCGATATCGAATGAAATCCGCCTTCGAGGCCAACATAAAGGTCGGCTTCGAGTCTGCGGCTGCGGAGCGAATCGCGCGCGGCCAAAGCTCGTTCGCGCGCGCCTTGCATCAACTGCCAGTCGGTCAGCGGCATGGCGGGAATGTTGGTCTCAACCCGCCGTGCGACCACATTTGCGTTGGCCCAATCAGGGTCGACGACCGCAACGCGAGCGACGCTGGCGCGCACAGCCATGATTTTTGCTGCGCGATCAGACCCCAGGGCGATTGTCTTGACTGCCACAGATTCTTTTGATTCCTGCCCTCTGGACTGACAGGCTAAACATGCAAGCTGAATTGCGAGAGAGGCTATAACACAGGCCAGCGCTTCGTCAAAAGTGGTCCTCAAAGCCCCACAGAAACATTTTCAACTACTTCTGTCATAGACACTGAACGCTTCAAGGATTCGGGGATCGGCAGCGGCAAGAATGCTATTGACACCGCACTGAATGAGGAATAGCCTGTCGCACCTCTGATACGTTTCTAACGCCCAGAAACCCGTTAAGCATCCCAGGGAACATCCATCCTTAGAAGCTGTACGAGTTTTTCCCCTTTTTGACTTGAAACCTCTTAACTCCAAAAGGAGGAGCTAACAATGCTCGCAGAGAACGAAATCCGCGAAACTAAAGAAGAGTTCGGTGGGACCAAAGAATGGACGCTGATGTTTTACTTCGCCAGTGATAATCCACTTGCGATCAGCATTGTCTCGCAGCTCAAGGCGATCAAAGCCGCCGGATTTCATCACGAGGCCAACGTGATCGTGCAGTTTGATCCCTACACCGAAGGAACGCCAACTCACATTTTCGACGTTAATGCAGTAAACAAAGTCAGACAAGAAGAACCGAACATCGGATTCGACGGAGAACCGTTCGTGCCGACACTCATCGAAGACCGGCTGTGGCGAAATGAAACGAACGAGACCGGAGAGAAAATTCGCGACCTCATCGAAAAAGTCCTGAGGGAGAGGCATAACCTGCACTACAAAGCGCGCACGGCTCCCGAATTGAACGGGAATGGCAATGCTCCGCCCGCAGACGAGAATGCCGCGTCGAAGACCGTTGATGCGAAAGGCGGCGCCGTAGATACGACAGGTACTACCACGGCGGATACGAAGAGCGCCACCGTTGGTACGAAAGGCACCGCCACCGCTGGTACGAAAGGCGCGGCAATCGTCGGTACGAAAAGCGCCGCGTCAGTAGAAACGACACTGGCGGCTAACTTCGCCACGCAAATTGGCACCGCCAATGGCGGCTCAAAAGATGGCCGCCGCCGTCGTCGTAAACGGCAGGAGCTCGATCCACGTAAATCTCTGGAAGAATTTCTCAAATTCTGCCGTGAGAATTATAAGGCCAGGCATTACATGCTCTTCATCCTCGGCCACGGCGTGGTAGTCGGCAATGACGTCTTTCTGTACGATGAACACGCAGAAGAGCACTCAATCTCACTCAACGAAATGGGTGACGTTCTCACGTCGTTCAGGGAAGAGCTTGACAAGATGGAGGCAACATTCGAGTTGGTCAGTTTCCACAGTTGTTCGGTGAGCTCACTCGAAGTTGCTTATCAATTGAAGAATACGGCGAATTATTTCCTCGCCTCGCAGGGGCCGCAGTTTGTCGGGAGCTGGCCGTATCGCGCGATCCTGATGCGCATATTCAAGGATCTGATGACAGAACCGACCAGCGGAGACATCCGCGCGGCGATCCGCAAGATCTTTAAGTACTGCTTCGATAACAGCGACGATTTTCTGCTGGCCGGGTACTCGTATCAGTTGACCTTGTGTGATCTGAGGAACATCGACTCGCTGAACGACAAGCTTCAGAATCTTTCTAACGCGCTCTATGACGCAATGTTTAAGGAAGATGCGGACAGCCTGTCTATTGTCTTGTACTCACACTGGAAGGCACAGGGTTTCTTCCAGGAGATGTACACCGACCTGTATGACTTTTGCTTCTGCATCATGGAAAGGTGCCAGCAAATCAGCGGCAAACGCCCATTAAGCGATCCTCTCGCGGCCATCTGGAAGGCCTGCACTGAACTGACGGAGGTACTGCAAAAGCGCGCCGATACGAAGGACGATGAAACCGCATTCGTGCTCGCGGCCGATTTTGCCGGTCCCGCATATCAGTATTCGCGAGGCATGTCTGTCTACTTCCCGTGGAGCCGGCCTTCGGCTGACAGTGACATCATGGAACAGTATGAGGATTATAACTTCCACACGCAGTTCCACGCTGATCAGGACGCGAAAGGCGGGCCCCGCAAATCATGGAAGGACTTCCTTGAGGAGTACTTCAACGCAACGCAGCGAGTTCCGAGGGGAACAGAACTGCTGTGGGAACTTCCAAACGCCCAAAAGGCTGTGAAACTCGGTCGTGATCCGAATTCGAACGACGAGCAACTCTTGAACGAAGACGTACGAACTCTGATTTATAACGGTGAGGGTCCGCTTGGTGGTTCGCTTGCGAAAGACGATCCGAGAGACAGGACCGGCGAGGAGTGCAGTTGCGCATCCTTTAAGAACTATCCGCGTGACACTCGACCGCGAAAAGTACGCAAACAGCAGGCGACGCCGGTGAAGAAAGTTAAAAGCGCCGCCGCTGCACAGTCAACCTGAGATAACGCATGATAAAGGCAACACTCACTCTTGTCGTTTGCCTCGCCTTGAGTGAGTGTTTTGCGCCTTCGATACGCGCTGCGCCGTTCACTGGCACAACCGGGCAGGCAGAGCAACTGCTTAAGCTTAGCCAGGACCAGAATAAACACGATCATCGTCTCGCCATCCAAACCGCGCAGCGCGCACTCGCCCTCTACGAATCTGCCAACAACCTGGAAGGCATTGCGACGGCGTATGAGCATCTCGGTCAATACTATTATGCTCAGAACGCATTGACTGAGTCGGCGCAGTATTACGACAACGCCCTGCAGATCTGGCGGCAAAAATCCAATCTTCAAAAACAAGCCGAAGTGCTCATCAACTTTGGTTACATCGAAGGCCGAAAGGGTGAATGGCTGAATGGGTTTTCCTACCTGACCCAGGCACAAACTCTAATTGACGAAGAGAGTAATCCATTGCTGATGGGCCGAATCGCCACGGGAATGGCCGACCTGTTTAATGAAAGCGGACTGCCGGAAATCGGACGCGCACAGTATCAACGGGCGATCGAGTATTTTCGACTCGCGAAACGAGATCTCACCGTTATCCGCATGACGATGCTGATCGGTTACACCGACTTCCTCCTCAAAAACTATCCTTCTGCGTTAACCCATTTGGAGCAGGCGCTCGACAGCTTTGAAAAATGGCCTGAGCCTGCGGACGTAAAACTTTCCATCGCTGAATGCCATGAGTACCTGGGTGAAGTTTATATCGCCATGGCCCAGTACGATCTCGCACTTCAACAGCTACAGCCGATTCTTCCCATCTACAGGAGTTCGTTCAATCCAAAAGAGGCCGCGCAAGTCGAAGCGATGATCGGCCAGATCTACCAGCAACAGGGAGCGGTTGGTCGAGCTCGCAAAAGCTACCTCGGGGCGTCGCGCATTTTTCGGGAAGTCTCTGATCGAGTGAACGATGCTTCGGTGCGGTTTGCTCTTGGACGCCTTGAAATGAATAACGGCAACTACGAGGCCGCGGAAAAGTACCTTAAAGAGTCGATCGAAAACACAGAGAACATTCGCCGCGATCTTTCCAGCCGTGTGTTCGCAGCTGCGTTCTCAGCGAGCGTGCACGAACGTTATGAGGCGTATATCGAGTGCCTCATGCGCAAACACAAATCGCAGAAATCGAAAGGCCTCGAAGTGCTGGCGTTCGAGGCAAGCGAGCTTGCACGTGCCCGTTCGCTGGCGGAGCTGTTGCGCGACACGCAAACCACCACTTTTGAAGGTGTCGATCCGCAACTTGCACAGAAAGAAAAAAGTCTGCGCCATGCGATCCGCACCGCAGTCGATCAGACGATCTCTTTGCTCGCGACAGACTATAAAAAAGCCGAGTTCGATCAACTCGAAGCTTCGTTGACGCGTCTGCGCGAACAGCACAAGCAGATCACAGCGAAACTGCGCCAGGTGAATCCCGAGTACGACAAGATCAAAGATCCTGCGAGTTACTCGTTGCGGCAGATTCAGAATCTCGTCGTCAACGACGATCAGACAGTCTTGCTCGAATACCTGGTCGGGCAGCACGCAAGTTACGTTTGGGCCATACGTCGCAACAGTGTCGAAGCCTTCGAACTGCCCGGCGCGGATTTGATCAATGAAGCGGTGCGGAGAGTTTACCGGAACGTTTCGAAGGAGCCGGACGCTGAAAGTAACAAGGAGCTAAGCAAAGCGACCGCAGAGCTTGCTGAAGTCGTTTTGGCTCCTGTGGCCGCGCAACTGACTGCGCCGAGAGTGATCGTCGTAGCTGATGGCGCGCTCAACTACATTCCGTTTCAGTTGCTGCCACTGAACAATGAGCCGCTCGTTGCGAAGTTTGAAGTTATTAACGCGCCGTCAGCCTCGATTCTCGGACAGTTGCGACAGGAGCAGCAGCACCGGCCGCCACGGACAAAAGTTTTAGCAGCCTTTGGTGATCCGGTATTTGAATCAAACTACGCGCAGGTCAAAAAATCGAGTGCGACTGAGATGACGGCGATGGCGTCACGCGATGTGGAGGTCGGCGCTGACTCGCTCGATCCGTCGCTTATTCGACCGCTCAACTACACGAAGTTTGAGTTGAACAACCTGAGCGCGATTGCGGGCTCAGGAGCGTTTATCGCGAGGGACTTTGCGGCGTCGCGTGAAACGCTTTGGAGCATCGACTTATCGAAGTACGCGATCTTGCATTTCGCGACGCACGGTGTGCTGCATCCTGAGAAGCCGGAAGACTCCGGATTCTATCTTTCGATGGTCGACAGCGCGGGCCATCGTCAAAACGGGTTCATTAACATGCAGGATGTTTATCGTCTCGACGCGCCAGTGGACCTCGTCGTGTTGAGCGCGTGCCGAACCGGCCTGGGTCAGGACGTGCGTGGCGAAGGATTGATTGGACTGACGCGCGGGTTCATGCACGCCGGCGCATCGAGCGTCGTTGCGAGTTTGTGGAAAGTCGACGATGAAGCGACGTCGGAATTGATGAAACACTTTTACGAGAACATGCTGCAAAAAGGAATGCTTCCGGCAGAGGCGTTACGCGCCGCACAAAATACACTGAGGCAGGATCCGGACTGGCAGTCGCCGCATTTCTGGGCCGCATTCACTTTGCAGGGCGAGTTCAAGCAGCCGATTCACGTTCCGCCATCACGCGGAGCGTCGCCCGTCGTTCAACGAACAGTTGGTGGTGGATTGTTGATGGCGTTACTGGCTGGAATCGGTTGGGGTTTCTGGCGCCGCCGCGCGCCTCAAAAAGCCATATGAACAGCTGTTTACTTCGTGCTGTTTGTGTACTCATTCAACATTGAAGTGGTAACTCCCGCGAACGCGTTGCCCATCAGCATAAAGACGAATGATATAACCGCCCTGAGTGATCTCGTTCGCTGGAATCGTGACTACCAGTGATTGAGGAGTGCGTTCAGTGATTGGCAAATCTCGTAACCGCTCCTTTTCATCCTGCAATTCAACTCGATAACTTTTCGCGTCTCGCCACTGCTCCGGAAGTGCGAGAGCGATCCGAATTCCCGCCGCTGAATCGAGTCGCACCGGCTTCACTTCCGATCCAGTCGAGCGATCTACAGCACTCATCTGCAAATTGACAGCTGTGTAAGTTCCTGAGGGGTTCTGGCGCGGGTACAAGACGAACACGAGTCCGACAGCGATCACAATCGTGGCCATCGTGGTAGCGGTGCGAAAAAATACCGGCTGATTCGTCCAAAATGCACGCAAGCGTTCAAAGAAGCCGGGCGCTCGAGCCGGAACCACAACGCGGTCCTGAACGCCGCGTTCAGCCGCAGCGCGTTGCATCAACTCATCCGCAAACTGCACCTTTTGCTGCCGCTCCCTCGAAGTCAGAAAATATTGTTCAACGCGCTTTCGTTCGTCCGCTCCGAGCTCGTTGCCGACGTATTGATCCGTGATCTCGTCGACGACCGTGTCAAATTCTTCCACAAATCCTTCATCTGTAAGGAGTCGCAGCTCCAATCGCTCCTCGTCTGCCTCCCCGAGTTGGCCAAGCAGATAACGCCTTAGATCGTTTTTTTCTTCGTTAATTATGATGGACACCCCCACAAGTCACTGCCGCTACTACCTATGTCCCTGAACAGCCGTTTTGTGTTTGCCCTCCTCGCCAATACATTCGAGCACGCACTTTTCAAGGCTCATCCGTAAATGGTGTGCGCGCGTCCGCAATGCCCCTTCGGAAATCGCCAGCTCGCCCGCCATCTGGCGGTGGTGCTTCACTTTTTCGTGTCCTTTGAACAGATGATAGTCGAGAATAAAGGCTCGCTTGTCGGGAGGCAAAAGCCCGAGGCACTTTGAAAGACAGTCAGAAGTGTCGCTGCGGCCCGAAGCCGTTGCCACTGGAGGCAGAACGTCTGTGGCGATCTCCTTTTGTCGCCGCGCTTCTCGAATGATATTGCGTCCTACGCCGTGGAAATATTTGGTAGGGTCGCCGACGTAGGTGGCTCGAATCTCGGGCAGTCGTTTGATCACGCGATCGATTGCCACGTCGGCATAGTGTTCCGCATCGCTGAGGCCGTTGGAGATGAGCATGCGTATCAGGCCGGTGCGGATCAACTCATAACGTTGACCAGCCTTCTCGCGATCAGAGTCCAGCCACCCAAGCAACTCATCAAATGGTTTCTTATCGTCGGTCAACTATCCAAGTAAGTCCTTAAAACTTTGGGGATCGATAAGACGTGTGCCGCGAAGTCAGGAAGTCAGTGCAAGCCCGCATAAAACTAGCTCAGACGCAGATCAATAGCAAGAATAACGCCTTCTTGACTTTCAATTCTACGGTTGTTGTAATCCAGGCATGACAATCGAAGAATTAGTTTACGATTGGAATAAGATTGAACCGTCGCTGAAAGCGCCGAACCGTCATATCGGAATTGACGACGAAACTTTGCGCGATGGGCTGCAGTCGCCGTC
>Ga0157373_10003169_pt1 | contig 12429 bp, 10 predicted proteins | sample C65metaG_FD_113460 | JGI IMG/M metagenome (GOLD analysis project Ga0157373, IMG submission 113460) | Corn rhizosphere microbial communities from Kellogg Biological Station, Michigan, USA - C6-5 metaG | ecosystem: Host-associated > Plants > Roots > Rhizosphere > Soil | place: USA: Michigan... | reverse complement strand
TCAGTTTAGGATTGGCGGTCCAGCTGAATTGATCCGGCAGCAGACTATTGTCGGCCTTCAAAGCTTCATCCCAATTGATCACCTGTCCGGAATAGGTGGCATATCTTCCGATGATTGCCGTGAAGCAGCTTTTTGCACCGCGTTCCGCATCACTGAATTTATACTCCCCTTTGGAGATGGCCGCAAAGAGCTCATCATGCTCCGTTTGATAAGGATTGGCATTACCTTTTGTGGAATGGCTGAACAGCTCTTTTCCTTTGTGGTCCCAGAGCACGCCCTGGTTGCCGGCAGAGAGGTAGGTACGACCCTTCGTTCCCTGGAAGGTTTCATCTACCCGGTTGGAGATGCCTTCAAAGTGACGGCACTGACTGTAGATCACGGCACCATCCGCATAGGTGAGCTCTACCGCATGGTTGTCGTAGATCTCGCCATAATCTTTACCTGTTCTCCAGGCACGGCTTCCTGTTCCCTGTACGGAAACAGGATAAGCACCTTTCACCCAGTTGGCAATATCGATGTTATGCACATGCTGTTCTACGATATGGTCGCCACATAGCCAGTTGAAGTAATACCAGTTTCTCATCTGGTATTCCATTTCCGTCTGGTTAGGTTCTCTTTTTTTCACCCAGACACCCCCGCTGTTCCAGTAGACCTGTCCGCCTACCACGTCGCCGATTGCGCCATCCTGGATCCGCTTGATGGTTTCCCTGTAATTGGCCTGGTAGCGGCGCTGCAGTCCGACGACGACATTGAGTTTTTTCTGTTTAGCGATCTCCGCAGCTGCCAGCACCCTTCTGATTCCAGGGGCATCCACGGCAACAGGTTTTTCCATGAACACATGTTTACCCTGCTTTACGGCTTCCTCAAAATGGATGGGCCTGAAACCCGGAGGCGTCACCAGCAACACCACATCGGCAAGCGCGATCGCCTGTTTGTAAGCATCAAAACCTACAAACCGACGGTCCTGTGGTACATCTACCTTATCCTTAAATTTATCGGAGAGCACTTTATAACTATTTTCGAGGCGGTCCTGGAAAGCGTCTCCCATGGCCACCAGCTTCACATTCGCTGTGGTACTCAGGGCCTGAAAGGCTGCCCCTGTGCCGCGGTCGCCGCAACCAATTAAAGCAATTTTTATGGTATCATCTACAGAGGAATGTCCCCCTGCAAAAGCAAACTGGTTTAAGACCATCCCACCAGCTACCAGTGCAGTGGCTTTTAAAAATTCACGGCGCTTGTCGCGCAAGTCGTTGTTGTTCATGTTGATTCAGATTTTTATATCAGGTTGTGTGTATGTTTGTATGTGTGTATGTGTGTATGGATTCAGTTTCCTGCATGGCGCCGAAGTATGATTGCGTTAGTAATCAGCAATTACCGGTTTATTATAGTAGGCTTCAATTTCTACTTTGGATGGTGGCACCAGCGGGCGCAGCAATCGCATACCTACAAATGGGGCTTCCGGAAACCACCAGTTACTTTTAGGAATCTGAGGGTCCAGCTGCTTCCACACCGGATCGGAAGCAGCCCGCTTTGCAGAACGCAGGTCGGCGGCCAGATCCTCGTAAGCACCACCACGAACCACATTGGCATATAGTTTATCGGGTGCGGCAACTGGGTTTAGCACCGGACTTTCCTTAGCGCTGGCATAAAAATCAGGAAGATACTGGTCGTAAGTCCATTCAGCAACATTGCCATGCATGTCAAAAAGACCCCATTTGTTTGGTTTCTTCTGACCTACCTCATGGGTTTTACCGCCGCTATTTTCCTTATACCAGGCATAATCTTTAAGCTCCGATGCGGCGTCTCCAAAGGAATAACTGGTGGTTGCTCCCGCACGGCAGGCATACTCCCATTCCGCTTCCGTTGGGAGGCGATAGAAAACACCGGTCCTGGCATACAACCATTTGCAGTATTGAATGGCGTTATATTGTGTCATGGCCAATGCAGGATGGTTCGCCTTTCCCATTCCAAAGGTCATATCCAAATAGGGTTTTGTTGGACGCGTTACGGCGTCTACATTGGCAGGGACCGCAGACGTGCTGTGGGTGCTTTCGTAATCTTTATAGAGAAAGGGTTCATAAATATCCCAGGTCACCTCTACTGCGCCTATCCAGAAGGCATCGAGTTTTACCTGGTGTGCAGGCTGTTCATCCTTTGGGCCTTTTTTGCTGCCCATGACAAATTGTCCCGCGGGAATTGCTTTCATCTCGAAGCTCAGCTTCGTGCCGTCAATTTGTTGTGTATAGCTATTGTGTGCCGCTCCCGGTGCACCGGGTTGCTGCGCGAGGGCGACAAAGCTCATCATCGAAATCGAGATTGTCAATGCATTTTTTAAGTTCATTGTGGTGTGTTTACAGTTTAATATTTGGCCTAACCTACTGACTAACTAAAATATAGGCATTTATCCACAATTCAAACAAACCGCAGCATTATTCTAAAAATAATGTCTGTTTGACACTTATTTGTTACGAAAGGGGTTGATGTCGCGAAAGGCGCAATGAGCTTACATTTATTCATGATAAAATTTAATATCTTGTATCCTCATTAACCTGACCATTTATCCTCATTAAACTGACTTCGCGTATGAAAACCACCAACAGAAGATATTTTCTCAGAGACCTTGGCCTGCTGACCGCAGCTTCCGGGCTCGCCTCCCTCCTTCCTTACGACCTTCTTGCCATGGCTAAAAAAGACTTTTTTAAGATCTCCCTTGCAGAATGGTCTTTCCATAAGGCCCTTTTTGCCAATGAAATGACCAACCTTCAGTTTCCGGTCATCAGCAAGAAAGAGTTCGGCATTGACATCGTTGAGTATGTCAGTCCCTTTTTTCAGAAAAAGGAATCGGACAGCAGTTACCTCAAAGAGCTCAAGTTGATTACCGATAGTGAAGGTGTACAAAATCACCTGATCATGGTGGACGGCGAAGGCCAGCTGGGTGATCTGGACGAGAAAGCCAGAACGAAAGCAATAGAAAACCACTACAAATGGGTGGATGCTGCCAAATTCCTTGGATGCAAAACCATCCGTGTCAATGCTGCTGGTGAGGGTGCTGCAGATGCCGTCAAAGCGGCGGCCATCGACGGATTGGGCAGGCTTAGTGAATACGGCCAGAAAAACAGGATCAATGTCATCGTGGAGAACCATGGTGGTCATTCCTCAGATGGAAAGTGGCTTTCCGCCGTGATCAAGGGCGTCAATAACAGCTATTGTGGCACGTTGCCAGACTTTGGCAATTTCAGGATCTCAAAAGATAAGGAGTATGATAAATACCAGGGGGTGACCGACCTGATGCCGTATGCAAAAGGAGTAAGCGCCAAGACCTTCAACTTTGATGCGGCAGGAAACGAGCCCGATATTGATTATGACCGGATGTTCAAGATCATCAGAGACGCCAAATGGTCGGGCATTGTGGGGATTGAATATGAAGGATCAGCATTATCGCCAAAAGAAGGGATTATGAAAACGAAACTGCTGCTCGAAAAAGTAAGGAGCAAATTCGGGTAGCAAAAAAATCGTCATCCTGAATGTTCAGAATGACGATGGATACCGGTTCATTATTTATTTACTAAACGAGTTTTTTATATCTAATTCGGTGCGGTGTGACATCACCCAGGCGTTTCTTCCTGTTTTCCTCATAGTCACTGTAGTTACCTTCAAAGAAGTACACCTGCGAATTGCCTTCAAAGGCAAGGATGTGTGTACAGATGCGGTCCAGGAACCAGCGGTCGTGACTGATGACTACGGCACATCCGCCGAAGTTTTCCAGTGCTTCCTCCAGTGCCCGCAGCGTATTTACATCGATATCGTTCGTCGGCTCATCGAGCAACAATACGTTGGACCCCTTTTTTAGGGTGATGGCCAGGTGCACGCGGTTGCGCTCTCCACCAGAAAGTATACCGACCTTTTTTTGCTGATCGCCACCATTAAAGTTAAACTTGGACACATAAGCACGTCCGTTCACGGCCTTATTGCCCAGCTGAATGTTGTCCAGTCCGTCGGTGATGTTTTCGTAAACGGTTTTATCCGGATCAAGGTCGTTGTGCATCTGATCCACATAACCCAATGCTACAGTCTCTCCCACTCTGAATGTTCCCGTATCAGGTGTTTCCTGTTCCGTAATCAGGCGGAAGAGCGTGGTTTTACCCGCACCATTTGGTCCGATGATACCGACGATACCTGCAGGAGGCAGTGAGAAACTCAGGTTTTCAAACAGGACTTTGTCGCCGTAGGATTTGGTAATGTTATTCGCTTCGATCACCACATTCCCCAGGCGCGGTCCAGGTGGGATGAACAGCTCCAGTTTGTCTTCTCTTTCTTTAGAATCCTCCGAGGCCAGTTTATCATAGTTTGACAGACGCGCTTTGGATTTGGCATGTCTGGCTTTCGGCGCCATGCGCACCCATTCCAGCTCACGCTCCAATGTTTTCTGACGTTTGCTTTCGGTTTTCTCTTCCTGTGCCAGACGTTTAGCTTTCTGATCCAGCCATGAAGAATAATTGCCTTTCCATGGAATCCCTTCCCCTCTGTCGAGTTCCAGGATCCATCCAGCAACATTATCAAGGAAATACCTGTCGTGGGTAACGGCAATGACCGTACCTTTATATTCTTTGAGGAACTGCTCCAGCCAGTCGATACTTTCCGCATCCAGGTGATTGGTCGGCTCATCCAGCAGGAGTACATCCGGCTCCTGCAACAGCAGGCGGCACATCGCCACGCGGCGGCGTTCCCCACCGGACAGCACACCTATTTTGGTATCCGGATCAGGGCAGCGCAGGGCGTCCATGGCACGTTCCAGTTTGTTGTCCAGCTCCCAGGCATTCACGGCATCAATCTTATCCTGCAGTTCCCCTTGCCTGTTCATCAGTTTCTCCATGGCATCGGCATCCTCATAAACTTCAGGAAGCCCAAACTGCTCGTTGATGGATTCGTATTCTTTCAGAATGGCTGTGATTTCGGCAACACCTTCTTCTACAACTTCTCTGACCGTTTTATTTTCGTCAAGTTCAGGTTCTTGCGCCAGGTATCCCACGGTATAACCCGGCGAGAAGACCACTTCTCCCTGAAAGGCTTTGTCGATCCCTGCAATGATCTTTAAAACTGAAGATTTACCAGAACCGTTCAGACCGATTACACCAATCTTGGCACCATAAAAGAATGAAAGGTAAATGTTTTTTAATACTTGCTTTTGGGGTGGATAAATCTTATTTACCCCCGCCATTGAAAAAATAATCTTTTCGTCTGACATATATATCTGGTAATTTATGCGTTTTAACGCCTGTAAATGAACTATTGAACCGATCCAGCCATGGTGCTGAATCCTGCAAAGATAAACAAGCAGCGGAAGTAAAGAAATACAAAAGTCAAATCCGGGGGCATAGCCTGCTACATCGCCATAAGGACGTTACAAAAAGCCAAAACTAAAGGCTTTACAAATACGTTACTTAAAATATAAACAACGGATCAACCACGCCAAAATAGCTGAAAGTAGTCATCTAATCTGACATTTTTGCTACTAAATTTACAATTACTACCAATTTAGTCAGACATTGGTAAGATTTCTGAAATATAGTCAGTTACAACAGGTACTTAAAACTCAATGGCGTAATTGTTGATAAAATAAAAGAATTGCGGGTACTTATTATAAAACAAATTTTATAGTTTAGAGCATTCCCGAATTAGAAAGGTATATATGGAAGCTAAATTTTCTCCACAAGTAAAAGACGTGATATCTTTTAGCAGGGAAGAAGCCCTGAGACTAGGTCACGATTACATAGGCGCAGAACATCTTTTGTTAGGCCTAATCCGCGAAGGCGACGGTATGGCCATCAAGATATTAAAATCATTGGGGGTTGATACATCAAAGCTTCGTCGTTCGATTGAGGATTCCGTTAGGGGAACTTCCAGCGTGACGGTGAATTTGGGAAATATCCCTTTAACCAAACAGGCTGAGAAGGTACTGAAGATCACTTATCTGGAAGCTAAAATCTTCAAAAGTGATTTGATTGGCACTGAGCACCTGCTCTTGTCGATCCTGCGTGACGATGACAACATCGCTTCTCAGATCTTACTGCAATACAGCATCAATTACGAGATTTTCAAACAGGAAGTTGAAGTGAACAAAAACGGGTTCAGGGATGAAACCCAGAACAGTGCTTCGACCGGTGATGATGATTATCGGGAAGAAGAAAGCTTCAGCAGTCCTAAAAAGGTTTCTGACATCAAGTCCAAAACTCCGGTGCTGGACAATTTTGGAAGGGACCTGACGAAGGCCGCTGAGGAGGGTCGTTTAGATCCGATTGTTGGGCGTGAGAAAGAGATTGAGCGTGTATCACAAATTTTGTCCAGACGTAAAAAGAACAACCCGATTTTAATCGGTGAACCCGGTGTGGGTAAGTCTGCCATTGCTGAGGGCCTTGCGCTCCGCATTGTGCAGCGTAAAGTATCCAGAGTATTGTTCAACAAACGTGTGGTGACGCTGGACCTGGCTTCACTGGTTGCAGGTACAAAATACCGCGGTCAGTTTGAAGAAAGAATGAAAGCAGTAATGAATGAACTCGAGAAGTCTACGGACGTGATCCTTTTCATTGATGAGATCCACACCATCGTAGGTGCTGGTGGTGCCTCAGGCTCACTGGATGCGTCGAACATGTTCAAACCGGCTTTGGCCAGGGGAGAGATTCAATGCATCGGTGCAACTACGCTTGACGAATACCGTCAGTACATTGAAAAAGATGGTGCTTTAGACCGTCGTTTCCAGAAAGTGATGATCGAGCCGGCAACACCGGATGAGACGGTGGAGATCCTCAACCGCATCAAAGAAAAATATGAAGATCACCACGGGGTAACATATACTGATGAAGCCATCAACGCATGTGTGGCTTTGACATCAAGGTACATTACCGACAGGTTTCTTCCGGATAAAGCCATTGATGCATTGGATGAAGCTGGATCAAGAGTCCACCTGACCAACATTCATGTCCCTGAGAACATCATTGAGATTGAAAGTAAGATTGAAGAGATCAAACTGGAGAAAAACAAGGTGGTAAAAAGTCAGAAGTACGAAGAGGCCGCCAAACTGAGGGATACTGAAAAGAATCTTTTAGAGGAGCTTGACCGTGCGAAATCTGCCTGGGAAGCGGAAACCAAAACGAAACGTTATACCGTAACGGAAGATAATGTTGCAGAGGTGGTTTCCATGATGACCGGTATTCCATTGCAACGTGTTGGACAGACTGATAGTGCAAAACTATTGAATATGTACGATACCGTAGCTACGAAAATCATAGGTCAGGATGATGCCATTAAAAAGTTGACGAAAGCCATTCAGCGTACCAGGGCGGGATTGAAAGATCCTAAAAAACCAATTGGTTCATTCATTTTCCTTGGCCCTACCGGTGTTGGTAAAACAGAGCTGGCAAAAGAGCTTGCACGTTTTATGTTCGACAGTGATGATTCATTGATCCAGATTGACATGAGTGAGTATATGGAGAAATTTGCAGTATCACGTTTAGTGGGTGCGCCTCCAGGATATGTGGGTTATGAAGAAGGTGGTCAGCTGACAGAGAAAGTAAGACGTAAGCCTTACGCGGTGATCCTGCTGGATGAGATTGAAAAAGCACACCCTGATGTTTTCAACATCCTTTTACAGGTGTTGGATGAAGGCCAGCTGACAGATAGTTTAGGTCGTAAAGTGGATTTCAGAAATACCATCATCATCATGACTTCAAACATCGGTGCACGCCAGCTGAAAGACTTCGGTCAGGGCGTAGGTTTCTCTACCACAGCAAAAACCAATCAGGTTGACGCACACTCCAGAGGTGTGATTGAAAACGCTTTGAAACGTGCTTTTGCTCCTGAGTTCCTGAACCGTGTGGATGATGTGGTGGTCTTCAACACCCTTGGTAAAGACGAGATCTTCAAAATCATTGATATTGAACTGAAGTCATTGTTCGGACGTGTACATAACCTTGGTTATGAGATCAAGCTGACTGAGAAGGCAAAAGACTTCATTGCAGACAAAGGGTTCGACAGCAATTTCGGAGCGAGACCACTGAAACGTGCCATCCAGAAATACCTCGAAGATCCTATTGCAGAGGAGATCCTTAAAGGAGAAATCCATGATGGAGACACACTGGAGATTGACTACAATAAAGAAACCGATGAAATCACGGTAGAGAATAAAAGCCCTGGTAAAAAGAAGAAAAAAGAAGAAGGCAACGTGTAACGCCAGGCCTTAGTAAAAAAGCCCCGTTCAATTGAACGGGGCTTTTTTATACATTATATTTTGGTATTTCTCTTACTTTCCAACCCATGAGCATGCTGCACCGACAAGTGCTGCATCTTCCCACATCTCAGACTGTCTGATGACCACTGATTTATCTGCAATCTTTTCTGTTAAAGCATCAATAAAGTGCTCCCATGACCTTGCAATATTACCACCGATGACCACTACCTGGGGCTTTTCCTGCGCAATAAGGTCGTTAAGGAAAATGCTCAGGTTCTCGGAGAACTCCCCGAAGATCTCTTTTTTGATGGCTACATCTGCAGTCGCAATCAGCTCTTCCACGTTTTTAACCTCTTTACCTGTCAGCTCTTTATATCTTTTGGAGAACCACCTGGTGGAGATATACTCTTCAGCAGCACTATCTTTAAAAGGACGGAAGGCCCAATCCATATCTACAGTGACACCAGATCCATTACTGGTGGATCCTAATCCTGTTCCCAGTGTGATGCCGATGGCACGTTCCGCATCTGCAGCAGCACCTGAGGCCAGTTCTCCACGAAGAAAAGCTTCCGCATCATTGATGAAAATGATGTCTTCATTTGCGATGCCCAGTTCAGCAGAGAGAATGTCCCTTACATTAATACCATACAATGAATCGTACTTCTGCTGGCCCTTCATCAGCGAGACTCCATTTTCGTAATCAAATGGGCCAGGCATTGCAATTCCAATCTTTACATTCTCTTCATCATTTTTGATGATGAGTGACGAAAGAACATCTATCCAGGATTTCATAATGACATCTACGGAATCCATAGATGCTACCCGCTCGCGTTTCATGGTACTGTCAATAACTTTATAGGTGTTGCAGTCGACATGAGCGGCAGTAATATGTGAGCCACCGATATCTACTCCGATAAAGGGCAGTTTTGAAGATTTTGCATTCATTGTATTTGGTTGTATTAGTAAATCTGAGCAAATTAATTAATTACTATCGTTATTACTAGTGATGATAAATAGTTTTAGCAATATTTTTACACTATATAAATCATTTTCACAATCCATCTGGCTCAGGGGGATCAGGGAAGACGATTTTTCAGATATAAAAAAAATAAAAAACGGAATATGATTATATTCCGTACTGCAATGATACTTCTTTTTACAGGTTCAGCAGGTGACGGCGGTCACACTTAACTTTGATCACACTTAGCTTTCCTTCGGCGGTCTGGGCCCGCGTTTGTAAATGACAAGCCCATTCAGGAAGTTACGCAGGATCTGGTCGCCGCATGGTTTAAAGTTAGGGTGGTCATCACTTCTGAAGAACGAGCCCAGCTCGCTTTTGGTGATCTTGAAGTTCACCAGTTCCATGATCTTGATGATGTCGTCATTGGTTAGCGCAAGCGCCACACGCAATTTTTTAAAGATATCGTTATTACTCATAATTATGATTGGTCATTGTTGTGCTCGTGCATGTCATCCCAAAGGATTACATAGCAATTTCGATTTTCACCTTTTTGTTCTTTATTTTTTCATTATAGAGGCTATTGAGCAGATGATCTACCAGATTGCGTTTTACAGCCACATAGGAAGCCTGGTCTTTCACCTCTATCAGTCCGACATCCTCTTTCTGCAAACCTCCTTTTTTGAGTAGCAGGCCAACGATATCAATCTTATTCACTTTATCCTTCTTTCCGGCAGCGATGTACAACGTTTGCCATGGACTGTCTTTTGGTAGCTTAAACTGCCCTTTCAGCGGCTCTGTTTCAATTTCACCTTTCAGGAAGGGATATTGCTCATCGTCTGCAATAATCAGGTAGGCGGTCCCTTTTGCATTCATGCGGGCGGTCCGTCCATTTCTATGAAGAAAAGCATCTTCTGTATATGGCAACTGGTAGTGGATGATACATTCCACCTCCGGGATGTCCAGTCCCCTGGACGCCAGGTCTGTCGTAATGAGGATGCGGATGCTGCCATTACGAAACTTCAACAGCGCGCGCTCCCGTTCATCCTGTTCCATGCCACCATGAAAGATGTCGTGGCCAAGCCGCTGATCGATCAGGAGATCGCTGATGCGGTCTACTGTCTCCCTGTGGTTGCAGAAGATCAGCGTAGCGCGCTCCCCTATTTTACAGATGAGCTGAAACAATGTATCCAGCTTATCCGCAGCCGTTGTGATCACTTTCTTGAGCTTTAGATCAGGAGCTGCCTTCTGATCTTTAAGAAAATCAATTTGAATGGGATTGCTTACACCAGTAAAATCAGGGATCAGTTCCATGGCCGTAGCCGAGGTCAACATGCGATGCTTTAGACTAAGCAGGCGGCGGATGATGTAAGACATGTCCTCCTGGAAACCAAACTCCAGTGACTTATCAAATTCATCCAGCACGAGGGTGGTAATGGAAGACTCGTCAAAGTTTTCGTGACGCAGGTGGTAGGCAATTCTCCCCGGCGTACCGATAAGTACAGCAGGAGGCTGTTCAAAATTATTGCGTTCCGTTCTTACAGGGTGTCCACCATAACAGCAGTTGACCTTAAAGCCTGTACCCATCTGACGGAACACCTGTTCAATCTGCAGTGCAAGCTCCCGGGAGGGGACCAGCACAAGCGCCTGCACCCCTTTTCTGGCAGGATCCAGGTTTTTGAGAACCGGCAGTAAAAATCCAAGTGTCTTGCCGGACCCTGTTGGTGCCAGCAAGACCACATCACCGCCCTTCTCTGCAGCGTCAAGAGACGCGCGTTGCATGTCGTTCAGTTTGGTGATTGCTAATTTCTCCAGTATCTTTTCTACCATCATGGCACAAAGATAATGGAATTGACCGCTAAAACTTCAAATACTTCTTGCGCAGGTGTCTCATGGAGCTATTTAACCGGGCGTCGAGGCTCATCAGCATCTGTCCGCGACGGGAGATCCAGGTATACATCTTATGGTTCGCATTTTTGATGGGGGTATATACCTGCTCATCTAAAACCTCATGATAGTGGTTGGTAGCCCTGCTTTGTTGCAACATGCAAAACTCATTGATTAGTTCATTATTCATATCCGAGATGGTTAGGTTAACGATGTTCGTTAGTTAAGGAACGTTGTTCTTTTGTTCGTTAGTATAACAATACCATTCCCAAAGGGTTTGGACAAATAAAAACAGCGAGAGGGGAAACGGCTTTAATATGTTGAAAATTAGATAATTGTTAACAATAAAACAAGAGATAATTAATGCGATTTTAATTTATTAAAGGTATTTTTAGGAAACCTGTATACGGGTTGTTCATCAAAACACAATTAACGTATGACCTGGAAAAAATTTAGCGGCGAAGTGATCCACTCGTCCATTTTAGAAGAAGTAGAGCAAGCCATCATCAGGGAAACCGAAAAGGGGTTCCATCTCAAGGTCTGTATCGGGACAGATTCTCAGGTGAAGGGCTCGTTTACAGATTTCGCTACTGTCATTGTGCTCCTGAGGGAGCACCACGGAGGATTCATGTACATCCATCAGGAAAAGAGCCTGCAGAAGATGAGCATTAAAGAAAGAATGCTGGTTGAGGTGCAGAAATCCATTGAGACGGCTTACTCCGTTTGCGATCTGCTGGATCTTTATGACGTAGACCTGGAGGTACATGCCGACATCAATACCAATCCGATGTTTAAGTCGAATAAGGCATTGAATGAGGCGATGGGCTATATCCTGAGCATGGGCTTTATCTTTAAAGCTAAACCGGAAGCTTTTGCCAGCTCTACCTGTGCAGACAAGATGGTACACTAGTTACCATTTTTTATCCTGCGTAGAGATGACCGGAGCCTCTTTTTTGCGGGGAGTAGCCGGGCTGACGGCCGACATATGCTGTTTAAACTGCCGGGCAAATTCGGCAGCAGACTTTTCTGTTGCGCTGACATAGGATTCCCACTCCGCAGCATTCAGCTTTCCGGGTTCAGTTTCCAGGGGCGTGCCAATAGTTGTGGAAGGCACAAAATTCCCATACCTGTCGCGCTGATAAGGAATAAAAACAAAGTCTGTCAGCCAAAAACGGTATTTACCTTCCCGCAGCCCCAGATACATATTATAGGTCACCTCACCCGACGGCCGTGCCAGCATAAATGCAGTCTTGCGGATCACAAACTTCCCCTGCACGGTACGAAGACTATCACCCGTCGCAGCAACAACTTTCAGATCTTAGCAGCGTCAAAATAAGCTTTGGCCCTTGCGGCGAGCACC
>Ga0157373_10003168_pt1 | contig 12430 bp, 10 predicted proteins | sample C65metaG_FD_113460 | JGI IMG/M metagenome (GOLD analysis project Ga0157373, IMG submission 113460) | Corn rhizosphere microbial communities from Kellogg Biological Station, Michigan, USA - C6-5 metaG | ecosystem: Host-associated > Plants > Roots > Rhizosphere > Soil | place: USA: Michigan... | reverse complement strand
TTGGATATTCTTTTTGCTCCACCAACTCATTCAAAGTTCTTTGCACAACAGGAGCATCTTCCTTATAAGTAACACCAAACCACTTAGCTGTAGTCGGAATTACCTTAATCACACCTTTACCTGCTTTCACCCATTGATCTGCGGTAAATGGAATTAAATATTCTGATTTAGGATTGCTTATATTCTCATCCAAAAACTTTTTAAATCCTTCCTGGATAAAATCAAAAACAGAAGGATGAAAACACCAGAAGTTCATCGACGCTTTTGCATCTTCTGGTAATTCCACCTTTTTATCTTCCGCCTCTTCATCAACCATTACTCCATTTTGCCTTGAAATCTTCAAACGCTCTTTAATGCCTATTAAATTGTTGTTGGCATCCACCTGGCAAACGCCGCGGCTTACTGTGCCATGTTCCGAAAGTGTATTGGCTAATTGATACCCGATGATAGCGTATACATCCGGCCTGCATTCGTTCTTCAAAAAATTCGCTGCTTTTTGAAAACCATCCGCTCCATAAAAATCGTCTGCATTGATCACCGCAAAAGGTTCGTTCACGGCTTCTTTTGCGCAAAGAACAGCATGCGAGGTACCCCAGGGTTTTTTTCTTTCTTCCGGAACAGAATACCCTTCCAAATATTTATCCATTTCCTGGTAAACGTATTCCGTTTCAATCCTTCCCTTCAGCTTGGGTTCGAAAATAGCTTTGAAGTCCTCGGCAAAATCTTTGCGAATGATGAAAACCACTTTTTTAAATCCTGCCTTGATCGCATCATAAATTGAATAATCCATAATGGTTTCACCACTCGGACCAAACTGCTGTATTTGTTTCATGCTGCCGTAACGTGAAGCCATTCCTGCGGCCATGATCACTAATGTTGCCATCTTTTATTTTTTTATTCGGGGGCGAAAATAATAAATTACACACGTATGCTGAATGAAGAGTTGATCCTTCTCAAAAACATCCGTGTCGATCCGGTTGACTTTCTATCAAAATTTCATACCACAGTCGATGTGTTACGGCTTGACTTAATTCATCCGATAATCTCGGGTAATAAATGGTTCAAGCTGAATGAATATTTGAAAGAAGCTAAGGCTTTTAATAAAAAGATCATACTAACATTTGGAGGCGCATATTCCAATCACATTGTGGCAACAGCAGCTGCCTGCAGACAAATTGGGTTTAGAAGTATAGGTATTATTCGTGGAGAAAACCCAACAAACATTTCTCATACTTTGCAAAATGCTTCTTCGTACGGGATGGGACTTCATTTTATTTCCAGGGCAGAATATGGAAACAAAACAATTCCAACCGAAATTTTACAACAACACAAGGAAGATGACATTTATATCATCAATGAAGGTGGTTATGGAAAGAAAGGTGCCGAAGGTGCAAAAGCCATTCTGCAGCAAACCGATTCCCTGTCTTACACACATATCATTGATTCCGTTGGTACTGGTACGACACTCGCCGGCTTGATTAATGGTTCTACAAAACATCAGACTATAATCGGCATTAGTTCATTAAAAAATAATCATTCCATTCAGCAGGAAATTGAAAACCTTGTCTCTGAAAAAAACAAGAAAAGGTTTTCACTCATTCATGACTACCATTTTGGGGGCTATGCAAAATACCCGAAGCAGCTTATTGATTTTATGAACGAATGGTATCAACTCACCCGTATTCCTTCCGATTTTGTTTATACCGGTAAATTGTTTTTTGCAGTGCGGGATTTGCTTCAGAAAAACTACTTTCCTGCCGATAGTAAGCTTCTCATTATTCACAGTGGAGGTTTACAGGGCAACCACTCGCTGCCAAAGGGAACGTTAATATTCTAAAGCCACTCTTATATTTGCAGCGATTCAGATAATTTGCCCCGATATTTTATGAGCCGACTTTATTTACTCATCGCTGTTCTTGTTTTGGCATCGTCAAAAAACTTTGCCCAGGACACTCTTCCGAAATTTACAGTTACCAACGCAGGTGCAAACCGAAATATCGTTGGTTGGGTAAATACCTATGGCCTTGTAAAGCAGATCAGTATTCAACGTTCATTTGATAGTCTTGCTAATTTTAAAACCATTTTGAGTGTGGCTGATCCTAATTCACGGCAGAATGGTTTTGCCGATACCAAGGCCCCAAACGACAGAATGTTCTACCGCCTTTTTGTTGTGTTGGGACAAGGACAATTCTTTTTTACTGCTTCCAAACGTCCTTTCATTGATTCCTTCCGCTTAACAAAAAATGGTTTGATTGATAGAACAAGGGATTCCGTCAGTATTGGCATTAAGCCGGGTATTCCAGGAAGAAATGATTTCATTCCCTCCTTCTACGTGTACACCAACAAAGACGGTTATCTCTTTATTAATTTACCCGATGCTGAAAAGAAAAAATACCACATTAAATTTTATGAGGAAGACGACAGCTTTTTGTTTGAACTGAAAAATATTCACGAGCCTGCACTTACACTGGACAAAGCCAATTTCCTTCATGCCGGTTGGTTCAAGTTTGAATTGTATAATGACGAAAAGCTGGTGGAGAAAAATAAATTTTATTTAGCGAAGGAGTTTTAAACGTGAATCGTCAAACGTCAAACGTGAATTTGAAAGTCTTCGTTAAGCAAATTTTCAACAATCAAAAGTTTAGGTATTCAGTTGACTAATAGCGGTTCTTGTAGCCATCACAACTTTTGCCCTGTTAAGGTTCAGGTAGTTAAAAGCAGCATCAATCACGATTGACGACTGACGTTTTCGTGTAATTGCTTTTCTACTATCGAAACTCCGAAGACCTTTGAAAAATTCTTCTTCAGCTTTTCTTTTACTTCTTCCATATCTGCGTCTCTTCCAAGTTCCTCTTTCATTGAAGTCACTTTTTTATTAACAATGCCGCAGGGAATGATATGGTTGAAATAGTGAAGGTCTGTATTCACATTCAGGGCAAATCCGTGCATGGTAACCCAGCGGCTGCATCGAACCCCCATAGCGCAGATCTTTCTTTCTTTGCCTTTGACCGTAGCGTCAATCCAAACACCGGTTTCTCCTGGCGATCTTCCTGCAACAATCCCATATTCTGCCAAAGTAAGAATGATCACTTCTTCCAGTTCTCTTAAATATCTCCCGATGTCGGTATACAATTTTTCAAGGTCAAGGATAGGGTAACCAACAATCTGCTGAGGTCCGTGAAATGTAATATCTCCTCCCCTGTTGGTATGAAAAAAATCGATTCCCTCCTGCATTCTCTGTTCTTCATTGATCAATACATGTTCAATCTTCCCACTCTTTCCCAGAGTGTACACAGGCGGATGTTCAACAAAAAGCAAATAATGCTTGGTTGGAAGCAATTTGTTGTCCACAACATTACCCGGATCATGTATGACGGCTTTGATCTTAAGATTTTCCTGCAACAGGTTTTCCTGGTAATCCCAAGCTGTTTTATAATCCATGGAGCCAAGATCTCTGAATTCAACACTTTCCATAAAGGCAAATTTACCAAGTTTGTACGCTTTATTTTTGCACCCTCTATGGATACGGAAGAATTGAATAAAAACACTGAAGAGAATTCGGATGCCAGCGATGAGCTGTACCAGCGGTTTGTTTTTACTGCGGACAAAGGGCAGGAACCTTTTCGCATCGATAAGTTTTTAATGAATCGCATTGAAGGTGCTACCCGCAATAAATTGCAGCAGGCCATTAATACAGGCCTGATATTAGTTAATAACAAAGAAGTTAAGCAAAACTATAAAGTAAAGGCTTTCGATCAGATTGTTGTGTACTCCGATCTTTCTCCTGAATCCACTGAAATTGTTCCTGAAAAAATCAATCTGAATATTGCTCATGAAGATGATGATGTTCTCATCATCAATAAACCTGCAGGAATGGTTGTACATCCCGGTAGCGGAAATCATTCGGGTACTTTGTTAAACGGTGTTGCCTGGTACCTGCAAAATGAAAACCCTTCTGTTAGTGAAGCAACATTACCTAGGTTTGGATTGGTGCACCGCATTGATAAAAACACAAGCGGCTTGCTGGTATTAGCCAAAAATGACAACGCCATGCGCCAGCTAGCCAAACAGTTTTACGATCACACAGTAAGGCGACAATATCTTGCGTTGGTTTGGGGGGATGTAGAGAAGGACGAGGGAACCATCATTGCCCATGTGGGAAGAAATCTTCGTTACCGCAAATTATTCGAAGCCTATCCGGAAGGCGATCATGGAAAGGAGGCGATCACTCATTATAAAGTAATGGAACGTTTTAATTACGTTACTCTTGTTCAATGCGTTTTGGAAACAGGACGTACACATCAGATACGTGTTCACATGAAGCACATCGGGCATCCTTTGTTCAATGACGATTTTTACGGCGGTGATAAAATTGTTAAGGGAACCATTTTCAGCAAATACAAACAGTTCGTTGATAATTGTTTTGCTATCTGTCCCCGACAGGCTTTGCATGCAAAAACCTTAGGGTTCACTCACCCTGGTACCGGCAATGAGATTTTCTTTGACACGGAATTACCCAGCGATATGCAAAAAGTAATTGAAAAATGGAGAGGCTATGTGAAAACAATTAAAGGATAACCTGTGCAACTTCGGGTCTTTGTGTCTGCCTGGCTCAAAAAAATTCCACCCTGCAACAAGGGTTTTTTTCTGCCCATTCGTACAGAAGTGCTACCACACCATAACAAAAGCCCGAACCAATTGCAAATTTAGTGATCATTGCCTTGCGGTTGTATTTCCATTCGGCAGTCCAGCCACCTCTTTAGAGAAATCAGGAAAATGTCCGTGAGCAATATTGTCAATAATGCCTTTACCATATTCACCCTATCCACCAATACCAATGAAAACAATGGGCATAATGTACTTCTCCGTATTTAAAAGCGTAGCGGCGGATCACTTCACTCAGCTCGGAAGGAGGAGTCGTTCCGCATACTGCTGTGATGTTTGAATGTCGGCAATAACTGATTGAATGAATAGTACTATCAAATTAATTGCCGTTATGGAAGACAACCCAAACTCAATCTTACTTAAACATAAAATAAACCGCAGCAATCAAAAACATAAAACTGATCAAATACTTTAATTGAAACGGTTCTTTCATCACCCAAACAGCAAAAACACAAAATACCAAAAGCGTAATTACTTCCTGTATGATCTTTAACTGATAAACTTTTAATCCTCCTGTAAAACCAATACGGTTGGCCGGCACCATTAAACAGTATTCAAAAAAAGCAATGAACCAGCTTAACACAATAGCTTTCCATAATGGCCATCCGGTATTTTTCAAATGATAATACCAGGCAAACGTCATGAAGATGTTGGAAGCCGTTAACAGTGCAATTGTCCGTACCATAGAACTTAGATTAACAGTATGATAGCTATCGCAAATAAAAATAGCTTTCAAAAATGAAAGCTATCGTAAATAATATCTATAACGGTTTTAATTCTGACTCAGATTTCTAAAATCCACAGGCACCAATTTACTTACGCCGGGTTCCTGCATCGTCACACCATAAATCACATCCACTGTACTCATGGTTGTTTTGTTGTGGGTAACAATGATGAATTGTGAATTGTTACTGAATTCACGGATCATGTTCGTGAACTTACCAACGTTGGCATCATCCAACGGGGCATCCACCTCATCCAAAATACAGAATGGTGCAGGTTTAATGAGATAGATAGCAAACAGTAATGCAGTGGCTGTCAGTGTTCTTTCGCCCCCACTCAATTGTCCAATGCTGCTCGGACGTTTCCCTTTTGGCTTCGCCATGATGTCAATTCCTGTTTCTGCAAGATTGTCCGGATTTTCTAAAATCAAATCACACTGATCATCTTCAGTAAACAGGGTTTTGAAAACCTTTTGGAAATTTTCTCTTACCTGGTTGAAGGTTTCAAGGAATTTTTGATTGGCCGTCGTCTCCACCTCGGCTATCGTTTGCAACAAGCTTTGCTTGGCATTTACGAGGTCTTCTTTTTGCTCAACAATAAAGTCGTAACGCTTCTTCATTTCTTCGAATGCTTCGATAGCGGTTGGATTCACCTCGCCCAGGTTTTCCAAGCGCTTTTTCATGCGGTCAGATTTCTCCTGCAATTCTTCTACCGGAGTTTCTGAAGTGCGGGGTTCATCGAGGATGTCTTCCAAAACAATTTTGAATTCTACATTCAAACGCTCCTTCATTCCTGCCAACTGGAGCTTCAATTCATTCAGCTTGTCTTTTATAGCGCTTACTAAATGTTCCAGGTTTTCTTTCTCTTTCACCTTGTGGCGCAACTCGCTTTCTTTTGCGTTCAACTGGTTGCGAAGATTGTAATAAGCCTGGTCGGCTTCGTTGAGAATTTGTTCTTCGTTCTGTCTTCTTCTCATCAACTCATACAAAGCCTCTTCAATTCCTTTCAAATTTTCTTCGGAAATAGAAATGCTTTCGGTGGTGTCCTTCAATTGAACAGTGTTATTCTCAACCTGGTTGCGCAGGTCATTGATTTGATTGTTCTTAAACTGAAGTTCCTGCTTCAATGCATTGATCTTACTTTGTTCACGGGTTACCTGCAGGTTCAGGTTGTTGTATTGCGTATTGATCTCGTTGTACTGGATCTCAATATCGTTATACGAAGATTCTGCTTCCTGCAATTGGCTGGAATAGCTGCGCAGGCTTTCATTCAATTCGTTCAATTGATTGCGGGTCGACTCAATTGAACCATGCGCTTCATCCAACTGTCCCTGTAAATCTTCAATGCGGTTTTGCGACTGCGATTGAGAATAATTTAGGTTTTCAAGCTTGTTCAGGATATTGAACAACTGGTTATTGATTCCAAGAATTTCCTGCTCTGTTTGACGAATGACATTTTCTTTCAGATCAGCATTGAAAGCAATCACCTCATTATGACGTGATTGAATTTTCCCATTCAATTCATCAACTATGGTTTGTTGCGTTGCAATTTCGTTCTGCAGTTTTTCCAGATTCTTTGCACGGCCAATCTTTTTCCCTTCAAACAGACCAACGCTTCCGCCGGTTAAGGTGTAGCTTCCTTTTACATATTTCCCATTTCTTTCCAGCACCACAAATCCATTGCTGTTTTCTAACGCCGAATCATCATTGGCAATGAAAACATTTCCTAACAATTGCTCTGCTAACGTTCTGTATTTTGCATCAACCTCAATTACATCTAATGCAGGAATCGCATCCTGTAGAGACGGGGCATGCCCTGTCTCTACACCGGATCCATTTATTTTATCCAGCAAGAAGAAATTGGCCTTTCCTTTTTTGTTTTCATCCAGTAAATGGACGGCCTGCAAACCTTCCTGCAAATTGTTTACTACATAATAGTTGAGATAGGGCTCCAGCACATTTTCGACAGCCGCCCTGTATTCTTCCTTTACATAAATGATGTCGGAAAGAATGGGTGCATGATGATTCCATCCCGAATTGTTGTGAAGGAATTTCACACTCTCAGGATAGCCTTCCATTGAATCGATCAGGCTTTTCAGAAGATCATGCTCATTTTTTTTGGAATCCAGTTTACGGCTTTCATCTGCTAATTGTATTCTGAGTTCTTCCAGTACTTCCTGTGTTTGCAGAATTTGTTCCTTGGTACGTTCGTGATGCTGCTGCAATTGCTCCAAATCGGTTTGTTTCGATTGCAGTTGCTTTTTCTTTTCTTCCTTTTCTATTTCAAGCTGATGAATTTGATCTTGTCTTGCAGAACGTTCTTCTTCCAAATGAAAAATCGTACGCTGTAAATTTTGAATGGAGGTATCGGCAACAGCTACTTTCTTTTCGGCATCAAACTGGCTGCGCTGCACCTGCTGGTAAGATGAACGCAATTCATTTAATGCGTTCCGGTTCTCATCCACAATGGCTCTCTTTTCGTCTACCTGCGAACGCAATTCTTCCAGTTGTGCATTGAGGCTTTGAAGCGTTTGTCCTTGTTCGCCTATTTGCTGCTGAGTGAAATTGATGCTTTCTTCAATGCCCGTGATCTGTCCTTCTGCCTTGCTTAAAAATTGACTGAGGTTTTCCTGCCTTTCATGTAAATATTCGAGGCGTTGCGTAGCAAGGTTCTTTTCATTCTCTTTCGTACGGACATTCTGAACCAGTTCATTAAACCCCTGCTGCATGGTATGCAATTCACCTTCTTTTTCAATGAATGCAACCCGCTCCTGTTCCAGGGCTGCTTCTTCGGTAGCAATCTGGGCTTCTAAGGCAATGCGCTTATCCGTTTCCGTATCGTGTTGCTCATTCAGCTCCTTAAATGTAAGATTGAATCCTTCCAAAGCTGCTTTCGCCAGCTCAATGCTGATCTCACGATAATCTTTTTTGATCTCGTAATATTTCTGTGCCTTCTTGGCCTGGTTCTCTAAAGTTTTCAACTGGTTGTTGATCTCAAACAATAAATCTTCAATACGGGCCAGGTCCTGTTCAGTTGCATCCAGCTTTTGCTTGGCTTCTTTCTTTCTTGTTTTATAGATAGAAATGCCCGCAGCCTGTTCCAGCATACGGCGGCGGCTATTGTCTTTATCCTTGATGAGGTCGTCCACCATTCCCAATTCAATGATAGCATAGCTATCGGTGGAAACACCTGTATCTAAAAAAAGATTTTGAATATCCTTTAAACGGCAGCTTACATCATTCAGGCGATATTCGCTTTCACCGTTTTTGTAAAACTTGCGGGTAATGGTTACGGTATTGAATTCGGTTGGAAGAAGGTTCTTTGTATTCTCGAACGTAAGGCTCACTTCAGCCAAACCGCTGGCACTACGGGTTTTGGAGCCGTTGAATACCAGGCTTTCGAGATTTTCAGAACGTAAATGAGATATTTTTTGTTCGCCGATCACCCATCGGATGCTATCAACAATATTACTTTTACCGCAACCGTTAGGGCCAACGATTCCGGTTATGTTTTCATCAAAATTCACAAGGGTTTTGTCAGCAAAGCTTTTAAAGCCCTTTATTTCCAGAGATTTTAGACGCACAATTTCAGATTTTTAAGATGCGCAAATATAACGGAATGACCCCACACGGCAGGGTATTTTAACGCCATGCCGCAACTGTTTATCCCCGCATTTTTCACAGACAAAAAACAAACTTGGAAAGCTGATGAATTTGTATTTATTATCTTGCTGCCCAAACAAACCAAAGCCATATTATGACGACTATTATTGTTCCTACAGACCTTTCCCAGGTTGCCGACAATGCAGCCCGTTACGCAGCACAAATGGTAAAAGGAATTTACGATGTCAACTTCGTTCTTTACCATGTTTACGAAAACGATGAAGACAAGGAATCTGCCAATATTTTAATGGATCGATTGAAAGAAGAGTTGCAAAGCCGCCACATGATAAAAGTGCAGATTCGCATGGAAGAAGGCGGAGATTTAATTGAAAACGTAGAGAAGCAGGCCCGGTATTTCGATGCACAGCTCATTGTAATGGGAATTACCGGCAAAACCGGTAAATCCAAATTAGAACAGGTGTTCATGGGAAGCAATACCTTAAAAATGATCGAAAAAAATGTTTGCCCTGTACTGGTCGTCCCTTCAACTGCTCAGTACTTTGAAATAAAAAATGTTTGTCTTCTTTCGGATTTTAAAGATGTTGAGACCAGTATGCCGGAAGTTCCCATCAAAAACGTGTTGAACCTTTTCAGGCCTGCACTGCATATAGTAAACGTTAACAGCGAACATTATGTTTCGCTTACGCCCGAATTTATGGCTGAAAGGGGCCGCCTGCTGGAGAAGTTTAAAGAATACAGACCTGAATTTTACTTTATTGGAACATTTGACCTGGTTGAAACCGCCCAAACCTTTGTTGCAGATAAAAACATTGATATGCTGATTACTGTTCCAAGAAATCACAGCTTCTTTGGAAGTCTGTTTAAAACCAGTAATACCAAAAAGCTAATTTCAGAAAGTACTATCCCAATTTTGGCAGCACACGAATAATGTGGCAACGTGACGACACGACAATATGCCAATGATTGCAATTGGCACATAGCCACATCGCATATTGTCATATTTCTTTTTGCAAACCTCTTGAGCTAATTTAGAGCCCGAGAGGTTTTTAGTTTTTACGATTGTTTGTATGAAAAACATTAAGTTAATAGAAGTACCATCTGAAATCGGAGCGGGCACACGTGGTGCTAGTCTGGGAATTGAAGCCATTAAAATCGCAGCCCTGGATTTTATGAGCAATTTTTTCATTCACTTTCCCTCCGAGAAAATCCCCGTTCAAAATGAATTGTTGTACCAACCGATAGAATCGCCGTATGCCAAGCGTATCAAAGGGGTTGTCAACTTATACGACAAAGTAAGTAAAGCTGTAAGCGACTGCATTAAAAACAATTTCTTCCCTGTTGTGTTAAGCGGCGATCATTCCACCTCAGGCGCCACTATTGCCGGCATCAAAATAGCGAAACCAAAAAGCAAATTGGGTGTCATTTGGATAGATGCTCATGCCGATTTACACACACCGTACACAACGCCTTCGGGCAACCTGCACGGAATGCCTTTGGCCATTGCCATTGATGAAGACAACAAGGAATGTGCTGTACACGACCTGGATGCCGAAACTGTTAAGCAATGGAATTACCTTAAAACCATCGGCAAGATCGCTCCAAAAGTTTTACCCGAAGATGTGGTTTATGTTTCGCTTCGTGATTTTGAAAAAGAAGAAAAACATCTCATCGATAAATATGGAATAAAGATGATCACCACAAAAGAAGTGCGAAGCAAGGGAGCAGAGAATATTGTTCGTACGATAACACGTTATTTGAGCGATTGCACCGATATCTACGTTTCGTTTGATGTTGATAGCCTGGATTCATCCATCAGCAAAGGAACAGGGACGCCGGTAAGTAACGGGTTGAGAGAAAGGGAAGCTGAAGACTTGATCAGTAAATTCATGCAAATGCGAAAAGTATGTTGCCTGGAAATAACAGAAGTCAATCCAACTCTAGACAAAGAAAACCTGATGGCTGAAATTGCCTTCAATATCCTCCAAAGAAGTGTAAACGTGCTTATGATGAGTTGATGCAATTTACTGAGATGACATACCGTATCGCAAGCGACCTCATTTCATCATTTAAATTCGCCAGTTTATAACCAAGCATGTTGCAAAAGGAGCTTTGTATACCCTACTTTGTGTATTCAAGCATTACCATGGCATACAAAGGAAAAGTCATTAACAATACGAAAACAGGTCAGCAAATCACTTTTATTCAAACTTCAGATGATACAGGTGGCGAACTGCTGGAAATGGAATCACTTTTTCAACCGCATTCAACCGAACCCGTACCACATTTTCATCCCTTCCAGGAAGAATATTTTGCCATACTCGAAGGAGAAATTAACGTTCGACTAAACGGCCAACTAAAAATTTTAAAACAAGGTGACCAACTATATTTAAAGAAAGGACAGGTGCACTCTATGTGGAATCATTCATCGCAAAAAGCAAGAGTAAACTGGAAAGTGATTCCGGCATCAGATACTGAATATTTTTTTGAAAACGGCATCGGCATTGCCAATCATAAAAAAACAAACGAACAGGGAATGCCGGGCTTATTGCAGCTTGCTTTACTGGCAAAACGGTTTTCGCATGTGTACCGTATTGCAAAACCTGCTTTTGTTATTCAAAAAATTATCTTTTCAATACTAACTCCTATTTCGTACCTGGCGGGTTACCGGTCATGCTATAAAGAGTTTGTGGATTAATTTTTAGTTTCCTCTTAATTTAAAAATGATCAGATATAAGAATAAAAAGACCATGAGAAGTACTATTATTCCTATCATTCTAAGATAAATCAAAAACCAATTCTTACTCATTATAGCTTTCCTTTTTTCATAAAAGAAAGACAGCGACTTTGAGCAAAAAAAATCCATCATTCTAAAACTAATGATTCGCACTTTCGACGTTCTGAAAAGAAGATTATAACCCATCACGCCAAAAAGCAATGTCAAGTCAAATAACATCACTACAGCTTTTATATCATCACTAGTCATAACACTAAACTAAAAAAACCTCTTCGAACCGTCAATCTTCCTAAACGGCTTTGAAAAGAAATAATCAATCTGCTTATTGAAATCATCCTTATAAATAATGGGAGTTGAATGTCCGCTGTTCGGCAATATCCATAAATAAGAATTAGAAATATTTTCCGCAATCAATAATGTGTGTTCAGGTTTTATCACATCATGATCGCCTCCAATCACTAAAACAGGAATGGAAATCTTGTGTAGATGGGCTAAAGCGATATGAGGCTCCTCTATCATCAATCGCAATAGCTTCCAGGCCGCTTTTTGTTTGGGTGTTTTGTTCGTCATGGCTTTAGCCGAATTGTATTCAGGCAGTATCATTTGTTCTGCATCGTTGAATACCGCAGTGGTATCAGGCCAAAGATTGGCTCCTGTCACAGCCAGTTTTTTTACTTTTTCAGGA
>Ga0157373_10003165_pt1 | contig 12436 bp, 7 predicted proteins | sample C65metaG_FD_113460 | JGI IMG/M metagenome (GOLD analysis project Ga0157373, IMG submission 113460) | Corn rhizosphere microbial communities from Kellogg Biological Station, Michigan, USA - C6-5 metaG | ecosystem: Host-associated > Plants > Roots > Rhizosphere > Soil | place: USA: Michigan... | reverse complement strand
GGTCGAGCAGCTCGCGGCCGAGCTGCAGCTCCCCGGAGTAGGGCAGCCGGAGTCGCTCGCTCATCCGCTCGAGCCAGCTCTCCACCGGCAGCTCCACCAGGTGGTGATGCATGAGCACCGCAACCAGCGACTTCTCCGGCGCCGCGTCCAGCGCCGCGTCGACCTCGTCCAGCATCCGGCGCGTCAGCTCACCGTGGCAGGCCCAGTAGCTGCGATTGTGCTCGGCGGTCGAGTCGACCAGCACCAGGTACAGGCCCGGGTGCTCCTCCACCGCGACGCGCCGGCCCTTCATCAGCGTCCGCCCCGCGTCGTCGCCGACCCGGTCGTGGTTACCGGGCACCACCGTCAACCGGCCCTGCCGGAGCAGCGGTTCGAAGACCTCGAGGAAGGAGGACATCTCCACGTCCCGGCCGCGGTGGCTGATGTCGCCGGTGACCACCACGTGGTCGACCGACGACTCCATCACCGAGTGGCAGAGGGCCCGCGCCATCGCCTCGCGCGCCGGTCCCTGCCCGAAGTGCAGGTCCGAGAGATGCGCCAGGGTGTGCAAGGTCATGCCCTGAGATCTGACATCAAGGCGGCGGCAGGGCCGTGGAGAGCGGGCAACTTCTCGGAGAAACCCGTGACGTCGCGTTCTCCGGACCGCGCCGGGGCCGCGAGCGGGACCAGGCGGCTCCCCGAGTGCACTCGCAGCCGGTTCCCACGCCAGACCACCGTCCGGGCGAACAGCCCATGCACCCAGGTCACGAAGAGGAGCAGGTCCTTCACCCACACCACCCCGAACGCTCGCCAGCTGAACAGCTCGCGGCGGAGCCGGCTGAAGGCCACCGCATCCAGCGTGGGCTTGAGCACCGCGCACACGGCGAGCGTCGTCGCGGCTCCCGCCGTGGGGCGCAGCGCGAAGCCGATGACCGCGAGGGGAATCGGGTTGAGGAGCGACTCGGCGAGGTAGGTGGGGAAGCTGATCGCCGTGCGGTGGATGACGCTCCAGCGCAGGTAGCGGCGGAAGAAGTGCCCCACGCTCTTCTCCACCGCGATGTTCCACACCGGCAGGCTGGACACGGCCACCCTGCCACGCAGCTCCCGGCGGATCCGGTTGCCGAGGGCGTGGTCCTCGGCGAGCACGTTGGCCACCGACTCGAAGCCGCCGAGCAACTTCAGATCTTGGCGCCAGAGCGCCATCGACTTGCCCACCACGAGCGGCTTCCGCGCCACGCGGTCCGCGGCCACCATCCCCGTGGCCACCGTCGCGGCCAGGTGCACGTTGTCCAGGAATGCGCCCAGCGTCCGCTGGCCCGCACCGGCGACGGGATGCGTGACGCACGACACGCCTGGACGGCACAGGTGCGCGGCGATGTCCGCGAGGTAGGCGTCCGGGACGCGGATGTTCGAGTCGCTGATCACCAGGAGGTCGTGCCGGGCCGCCCGCGCCATCCCGATCAGCTGGTTCACCTTCGGGTTGAGCCCGACCTCTCGTTCCTGCCGGACGAGTCGCATCCGGTGCGGCCAGCGGCGCACTGCCTTCTCCGCGACGGGCCACGCCGGATCCTCGGGCGAGCGAACCCCCAGGATGAGCTCGTAGTCGCCGCCGTAGGGGAGCGTCGCGAACGAGGCGATGTTCGCCGCCAGGTCGTCGTCCGCCCCGCACAGAGGCTTCAGGATCGAGATGCCTGGCCACTCCGAGGGGACGAGCCCCGGTCTCCGCACGTGCCAGACCGTGAGGGCGAGCATGAAGGCGAGCGCCGAGACTCCCACCATCGCGGCGGCGAGCAGCACGAGTCCGATCGTGGCCATGACGACGGTCCGATCTCCTGATGGGCGTCACCCCTTGAAGGCGCGCGCCCTGCTCCGAGGTCGGGATCACATTGTGACTGGTGTGTGGATCGGGTCGGAGACGGCCCGGCAACGTCTTTGTGAGGGGGGTGGCTGGACGACGGCCCGCAAGTGATCTGGAATCGACCCTGCCTCGCAGCTCGAAAGGACGTCTCCCCGGTGCTTCTCGCAGCCACGTCCACCCTCACCGTTTCTCCGTCCGACCTCCTCGCTCCGCTCGCCGCCGCCGTGGCGCTGCTGCTGCTGAGGCTGGTGGGTCGGCCGGCGCCGGTGTGGGTGCGCCGACGCCGCAACGACCGTCGTCGCTGACCGGTCCCCGGTTCAGCGAAACGCTCGGAGCTCCTCGCCGCGGTGGCCGGCCGCGCGCAGCACCAGCCCGTCCCGGGCGCGCCGCGCCGCCGAGGGCCCGATGAGCCAGCCCATCGGCTCGCTCCGCCGGCACGTCTTCTTCAGCCAGCCCTCCAGCTCCACGAACCGCTGGCGAAACCGGTCGGGCGCCGCATCGCGCCGTCCGGTCTGTGGCGTGACGTCCAGCTCGGCCCAGAGCTCCCCGGCGACCAGCGCCCCGTCCTCGTCCAGCTGCGAGCGCTCCCAGAACACGACCGGTGAGCGCACCTCGTCGACCCGCCAGTGGCCGCGGTCGGGCCCGCGCTTCACCCGGTCCACCAGCACCGGGCCGAGGTCCGCCGCCGCCAGGTAGAGCTCGGGCGGAAGCCGGTCCAGCTCCTCGGCGGTGGCGAGGAAGGGCTTCCAGTCGGGCGGAACGCGCCGGGGGTACACCTCCCAGGGCGTCTGGGTCAGGAAGCGGAGGAAGGCGCGCTCGTCCTCGGGGTCGAGCAGCGGCTTGAGCACGTTCGCCATGGATGAGCTCGAACCGTGCCTGGCACGCCGGGTCCGGCGCAAGCGCGGGCGCGCGGGGCATTGCTCGCGGGCGGCCCGCCCGCGCACACTCCGGGGCACCGTGTCCGAACCGGCCCTCGACGCGCTCCGCGCGCGCATGCACGAGCTCAGGGACCTGGGGGGCATCCTCGGCCTGCTCTCCTGGGACCAGGAGACGTACCTTCCCTCGAAGGCCGGTCCGGCGCGCGCCGCGCAGCTCGCCACCCTCCAGGGGCTGTACCACCAGAGGCTGGTCGCGCCCGAGGTGGGGGAGTGGCTCGAGCAGGCCAGCCGCGCCGACCTCGACGCCGACACGCGCGCGATGCTCAAGGTCTTCCGGCGCGAGCGCGACCACGCGGTGCGCGTCCCCGAGTCGCTCGTTCGCGCCCTGGCCGAGGCCCAGTCCACCGGGCTCGAGAGCTGGCGCCAGGCCCGTTCGGAGCGCAGGTTCGACCGGTTCGCCCCGGCGCTTGCGCGGCTCCTGGAGCTGCGGCGCGAGCAGGCCGACGCCGTGGGGCACGGCGGAGAGCGCTACGACGCCCTGCTCGACCATTTCGAGCCGGAGATGACGACCACGCGCCTCCTCCCCGTGCTGGAGCGGCTCCGCGCATCGCTCGTTCCGCTGGTGGAGGCGCTGGACGGCGCCGTCCGGGGACCCGCGGTCTTCGACGGGCGCTCCTTCGATCCCGACCAGCAGTGGCGGTTCACCCTCCAGCTGCTGAAGCTGCTCGGCTTCGACCTGGACGCCGGGCGGCAGGACCGCAGCATCCACCCGTTCACCGGCGGCACGCACCCCACCGATGTCCGTCTCACCACGCGCATCGACCCCAAGAACCCCTCACCCGCGGTGTTCGGGACGATGCACGAGTTCGGGCACGGGCTGTACGAGCAGGGCTTCGCCACCGAGCACCACCGCACCCCGCTGGCCCAGGCACCGTCGATGGGGCTGCACGAGTCGCAGTCCCGTCTCTGGGAGAACCTGGTGGGCCGCAGCCTCCCGTTCTGGGGATTCCTCTACCCCCGGCTCCGGGCGGCCTTTCCCGAGGCGCTCGGCGGAGTGGAGCTGGAGGACTTCCACCGGGCGATCAACCGGGTCCAGCGGTCGCCGATCCGGGTCGAGGCGGACGAGGTCACCTACAACCTGCACATCGTGCTGCGGACCTCGCTGGAGGTGCGGCTGCTCCGCGACGAGCTGGCCGTCGAGGACCTCCCCGAGGCGTGGAACGCGGAGATGGAGCGCACGGTGGGGCTCCGCCCGCGGGACGACGTGGAGGGCGTGCTCCAGGACATCCACTGGGCCCACGGCGAGTTCGGCTACTTCCCGACGTATGCGCTCGGCAACCTGTACGCGGCATCGCTGATGCGGGCCGCGGAACGTGCGCTCCCCTCGCTCTGGGACGAGGTGGCGCGCGGAGAGCTCGGCTCGCTCCGCGCCTGGCTGCACGAGCAGGTCCACCGGCACGGCGCGCGACTCTCCGCCGAGGAGCGGGTCCAGGCCATCACCGGGCACGGCCTCACCGACGCGGACTTCCTCGGCTACCTGCGCGCGAAGTACGGCGCGCTCTCGGGTCGGGCTCTCCCGGAAGCCCCCGTCGCCTGACGCACCGAAGACCTCCGCCCTCACAGCTCGAGCAGGTGCTCCCCGTCCCGCGCGGTCCGTGCCGTCACCCGGATCCAGTCACCGACCTCGGGCGCGCTCGCCGGGATGGTCGACGTCCGCGACCGTACCAGCCGGACCCCGCTCGACGCCGCCCCGTCCGGGTCCTGCATCGCGAGGCCGAAGGCTCCCGAGCTGCTCTTCCACCGCGCGACGACGACGCCGTGCACCGAGACCAGACGACCGGGGACCCAGCCGCCGACGAGCTGGTGGACCTCGTCCGAGCTCGGGGCGGCAGACCCCCCGGCCGGCGCCGGACCGTCGAGGTCGTCGCAGCTCGACAGCGCGAGGACCGACAGCGCGGAGGCGCCGGCCGCGCGCTGCTGCCACACCCCGGAGAGGGAGGCCACCCGGGTCCCCTCTGCCCAGCGCGATCGGCAGGCAGGCTTCGCTCCCAGGTAGGCGTAGGTGTCGACGGCGATGGTCGCCCCCGACAGGTCGATGACCGCGAATCCGTCGCAGTAGCTCCCGCTCGGGACCGCGCAGGGAACGGTCCGGACCGTGCCGCTCAGGTCCACGTGGATGCGCATGTCGCTGAACGGACCGGGTCCGGCATCGGGCCGGAGCTCGGCCGCGGACGCGAGGTGGGCCGGCGGCAGGCTGCGCCCACGCGCGAGCACCTCGATGCCGGCGCCACGGTCCGGGGACCAGATGCCTCCGTCGCGGACCGCGTCCTCCTCGGGGGACGGGGGCGTCTCGCCGCCTGAACAGCCGGTGCACCCCACCGTCACCATCAGCAGCAACGCCGCCCAGTTCCGCATCGCGCCTCCCCGCCGGAGGGTCGCCGAAGCAAGGCTCCGGCCAGGCATGCCGCTGCCGCCGGCATGTCGCGGTGACGGCCCGGATCCCGCCTTGCGGCGGCCCGATGACGGCCTCTAATCTCCGCCCCCGCGCGCAGTGGACCTGGTTCCACCGTCCCTCGGCCGCGCTCGGCGGCGACGCGTTCAGCTACGGCCCCCTCGACCGCGACCACCGAGGCTGGCACCTCCGGCGAGCCGGAGCGCATCTACAAGGCGGTCCGGAGTCAGAGCCGGCCCGGCCCCCTCGACGATGACTTCTCGGTGCTCGCGGTGAGCTTCGATTGAGGCAGGCAGAGGGCCGCCAGGAGTCGTGACGATGAAGATGGACATCACCGAGGATGACGGCGTCGTGAAGGTCGGTCTGGTCGGCCGCCTCGACACGCCCGGGGTCGACGCCGTCGAGCCCCGCTTCACCGCTGCCGTGGTTCCCCGTGGGGCCCGGGCGGTGGTCGACCTCTCCGGGGTCGAGTTCATCGGTTCCCTCGGGTTGCGGATGCTCATCACCATCGCCCGGGCGCTGAGCCGGCGAAACGGCAAGATGATCCTCTACGCGCCGCAGCTCTTCGTGGCCCAGGTCCTGGAGACCGCCTCGCTCGGCGACATCATTCCCGTCCAGCCGGACGCCGCCTCGGCGGTGGCAGCGGCCAGGGCCTGAGGCACCGTGGCCGGCGCCACGCCCCAGCCCCCCGACCGCATCGCGCTGTCCCTGGCGGCCACCCGGGAGGGGTTCGCCGGCAGCTTCGACGAGCTGCGGCGTGGCCTCGATGCCCTTCCGCTCGACGCGCGCGCCCGCTTCTCGGCGGAGCTCGTCTTCGAGGAGGTGGTCGCCAACCTCGTCCGGCACGGGGCGCGGCCCGACGGGCAGACCACCCTGTCCCTCGACGTCGAGCTCCGGGACCACGACGTCCAGCTCACCTTCCAGGACGACGGGGTTCCGTTCGATCCCCGCGACCGGCCCGACCCCGCACCTCCCCGGGACCTCGAGCACGCCGAGACCGGCGGTCGGGGACTGATGCTCATCCGTAGCGTCTCGACTGCACTGGAGTACACCCGTACCCCCGAGGGGCGGAATCGACTCACCGTCACCGTCTCGAGAGATGCGACAGCAAGGGTTCGGATGAGCGATGGTGCGCGGTCTGGCGCCTGAAGACCGACATCGGAGACATCCCATGCTGAGGACGACCGCGAGCCGTGCCCTGGGGCCGCTCGCCGCCGGAGTGCTCGTCGCTACGCTCGCCCCTCACCCGGCGCACGCCCAGGGCGCGCTCAATTACTTCAAGAACTACTTCGTGACCGGCGACTACCTGGCCGTCGGCGTGGGGCTCCAGCACACGGGCGTGAACGGCCTCGCCACCGGCACGCTCACCGTCGACCCGAGCCAGATTCCCGCCGACGCGGAGGTCGTCGCCGCTTACCTCTACTGGCAGACCATCTCCGACGCCGGCACCCCGGGCGCCTCCGTGCTCCAGGGGGCGAAGTTCAAGGGCAACGACATCAGCAAGATCGCGGTCCTGCTCAGCCCCACGGGCAGCGCGCCGTGCTGGAGCGGCGGAGGCGCGACCGGCAACGGCGGCTCCAAGGCCACCTGGTCGTTCCGCGCGGACGTGCAGCGCTTCTTTCCGCGGGTGCGGCCCGCGAACCCGAACCAGCCGGTCCAGGTCAAGGTCACGGGAAGCCACACCGTCACCCTGCCGGACATGGGAGGCAGCAACCAGCTTCCCTCGACGCTCGGCGCGGGGCTGGTCATCGTCTACCGCGTACCCGGTTACGACGGGGCCTCGGGTTACCAGAGGCCGCGGATGCCGCTCCGCGCGGTCGTCCTCTACGACGGCGGGTTCACCATGAACCAGCAGAACAAGCAGATGCAGTTCACACTGCAGGGGTTCTACGAGGCGTCGCGCAGCTCTCCGTTTGCGCGGATGACCCACTTCGTGGCCGACGGGCAGGCGAACAAGACCGAGCGGGTACAGATCTCCAGCACCGCCTCCTCTGCCGACAATCGGGTGGTGGCGATCAACCCCTTCGGCGGAAACACCGGGTTCGACGTCGTCACCTTCCAGAACGTCCCGCTCGAGCCCGGAGCGATGAAGGCCACCATCACCGTCGATCCCGGCGGCAGCGGCTCCTTCGATTGCCTGAGCTGGAACTCGGTCGTGATGAGCATGGTGGTGCAGGAGCGGGATGGCGACGGCATCCTCGACGTCCAGGAGTCGAGGGCGGAGTGGAGTTCGAAGTCGAGCCGGCTCGCCTCCGTCTACCCGAGCTGGCCGCTGACCGACCCGACCGGCGCAGCGCTCCCGGACCTCGGCGCGATGGGGTTGAATCCGGACGTACAGGACGTCCTCGTTCATCTCGACTACCTCACCGGCGCTGATGGCCACTCCCATCTCCCGGACAGGAGTGCGCTCCAGGCGGTGGCGACCGCCCTGCACAACGCACCTCCCCGACCCTCGCTCGTCGCCTCGGGGCTGTGCGCTGCGAACGCCGGCCCCGGGCAATGTCCCATCGCCGTCCATTTCGACGTGGGCTCGAACTACCAGCCGCCTGCGAGCTTCAGGCTTTCCTCGTGCGCCTCGGCGAGCACCTGGACCACGGACTGCGCCATCGTTCCGGCTGCTCTTGCCAAGGGCGGGAACGCGATCCCCGAGACGCCGTGCTCGGCGAGTGGCTTCACCCCCTCGGGGAAGCGCTGCGCCTTCAAGAACTTCGCCGGCGTTGTGGGGTGGAAGAACGGACTGCGGGCATACCGCGATGCGCCGGTGAACCGTGCCCAGGGCGCGGCGCCGTGCAGCCCGGGCCAGATCGGCTGCGAGCCCCGGATGCCCCGGAACCTGAAGGACATCGCCCGCTACGCGCTCTTCGCCCACGCGCTCGGCTACGCCTCGCCGACCGATCCATCCGCGCCGAGGAAGACCTCCGGCATCGCCGAGTGCGGTGGAGACCTGATGGTGACCCTCGGGTTGTGGGATTCCCAGACCGCCTCCGCGTTCATGCAGGGGTCCACGCTCCTCCACGAGATGGGCCACACCCTCTGCTTGAAGCACGGCGGGGTGAATGCCTCCGGGGCAGTCGAGCCGAACTGCAAGCCGAACTACCAGAGCGTGATGAACTACCTGTTCCAGGTGCGGGGGCTGCTCACGGTCCAGGGAGTGCCCACCATCGACCTGTCGAAGCAGACGCTCCCGCCTCTGACCGAGTCGGCGCTCGTGGAGTCCGCCGGGCTCGGCGCCGCCACCCCGTACCTCCCACGCTGGTTCGCGCCGGCCTCGGCGAGCTACATCGACACCGCGCTGAGCACCACTCCGGCGACCCGGCGGTGCGACGGCTCCCGGCTCCAGCCCAGCGATCCGGCCTTCGTGCGCATCGACGGCGATCCGCGTCTGCAGCCGGCCGTCGACTGGAACGGAAACGGGCAGATCAGCGGAACCGACGCGCTTGACGTGAACTACGACGGGACGCCGGGACAGGCCTTCACCGGATCGAACGACTTCGCCACCATGGACCTGCGGCAGGTGGGCGCGCGGCGCGCTGTCGGCAGCGAGGCGCTGAGCTACAGCGTGATCGATCCGACGACCGGCGTCGCTCCCGTTCCGCCCGCGCCGGCCGTCGGCGGCGGGCTCTCGCTCGACACCGGCTTCGGGGATCTGGGGTTCGGGGACCTCGGATTCGGCGACCTCGGGTTCGGGGACCTCGGATTCGGCGACCTCGGGTTCGGAGACCTGGGCTTCGGGGACCTCGGCTTTGGCGACCTGGGGTTCGGGGACCTCGGCGTGCCGGCGGACGAGGCGCTCGGGCCCGGGGATTTGAACCTCGACACGGCGGGCTCGCTCGGGAACGCACCGAACACCCTCACTGCCGTTTCGCTGAAGAAGAACGGCGGCATCCAGCTCACCTGGTTCCCGCCCCACGTGGGAATCCCTCTCGCCTACCAGGTGTACCGGGTGGAGGGCGCGAGCGTGACGCCCACCAACTTCGCCGCCCGCGTGCTCGTGGCCAACGTCGCAGGGACGGTGACGACCATCACCGACACCAGCCAGGCGCTGAAGCCCAAGCGGATGTACACCTACTTCGTCGTGGCCACGCTGCCGCCGCCACCCGACTGCACGCCGACGCCGGCCTACAACTGCGTCGACAACCAGCAGAGCGGCGTTTCCAACTTCGCCACGGTCACCTTCTGACGGGTCCCGACCGCCGCACGCACACCGAAAGCACTGGGTCGATCCGTCCCTCGCCGTCAGCGAGAGCCGGCGCGTGACGTCGCGGCGCCGATTCGCCGGTGAACCTCTCCCAGGAGCGCGTCCTCGCCGGCGGCGCCGCGCTTGTCCAGGTAGCGCTGGTACGCCTCGGTGAAGACCGCCGTCCCCAGGCCTTCGCGGACTCGCCCCTGCGTGTAGTCGAGCAGCGGCGTCATGCCGTAGGTGGGCTCCTCGTCGAGGAAGAGCGCGAGCGCCTCGCCGCGCCGGGTGAGGCAGCGATCGAGCTCGGAGTCGGCCTGAGCGAAGGCGCCGGCCTCGAGGTACGCGCGGGCGAGCTCGAATCGGCCGATCCAGGTGTCGAGGAGCCCGCTCGCCTCGCCGAGGAGCGAGATGGCCCGCCGGGGGTCGCCGCCCGCCAGCGCCAGGTCGGCCTCCAGCACCTTGCCGTGAGCGCGGGGCTCGGCCGGGAGCTCGCTGGCCAGCGCCTGGGCGATGGAGGTCGCGGCCTCGGTCTCTCCGGTGAGCGCGTAGATCCGCCCGGCGAGGAAGCGGACCCGCATGGTCTGGCTCTCGCCGACGGCCCGGCCCGCGGCGGCGATGGCGGCGGCGTTCCGGCCCCGCGAGAGCTCCGCGAAGGCGATGGCGGCGAGCTTGGCCGAGGCGCGGTCGGGATTGCCGGCCGCCCGGTCCGCGGCCGCCCCCTCCTCGAGGATGCGCACCGCCTCGGAGTAGCGGCCGGAGTAGATGGCCAGGTCCCCGAGGCCCGAGGCGGCGAAGGACGCCCCCACCGGGCTTGCCTTGCCGAGGGCCTCCCAGGTCCTGCGGACCTCGTCGAGCCGGCCCTGCCCGAGCTGCGCAAAGGCGAGCGGCAGGTTCCCCAGCGGGCTCATCTGCTGGGCCCGGAGCGCCTCGGTCTGCGCGGTGGTGAAGTCGCTGGCGTAGGCCGCGTAGAGCGCGAGGTTCACCCGGTACAGCGCGCGATTGGGGAGGATGGTCACCACCTCGCGCATCTCGTCGAGGGCCTGCGGCATCTCCCGCAGGCGGGTGAGGCACAGCGCGCGGTTGTTGTGCGCGGCGGCGTCCGAGCGGTAGCGGGACACCAGGGCTCCGTACTCCTTCACGCAGGAGGGATAGTCGGAGGTGAGGTAGTAGTAGAGGCCGCGGGCCCGGAAGCGCTCGCGCTCGGTCATCCGGTCCACGTGGCGGACCGCCTCGCTGATGTCCTTCTGCGCCTCCTGCTGCTTGCCGAGATTTGCCGAGGCGATCGCCCGGCCGGCGTAGGCGAGCCCGAACGCCGGGTCCCGCTCCACCGCGCGCTGGAAGCTGGCCCGCGCCGCCTCGAACTGGCTCGAGGAGAGCGCCTCCATCGCCACCGCGTAGTCGTGCACCACGTCGAGCGAGGTGGCGGTGAGGGTATCCATCGCGAATCGCTGCTCGGCGTCCGACGACTCGTCGCCGAGGCGCTTCCGGATCTCCTCCGAGAGCCGACCCACCGCGGCCAGGACTCCGTCCCGGGCCGATGCGTCCTGCTCCGCGCGCCCCACGACCTTGCCCGTGACGGCCTGTCGCGCTGTGGCCTGGAGCCGGTAGCCCTGGTCCACCCGCTCGATGGTGCCGGCGACCACCACCCCGAGCCCCTGCTTCACGGCGAGCTCGTTGGCCGCTCGCTCGTCGAAGGGGTCCGGGGGGTCGACGTTGAGCGCCCGGCGCACGTCGCTGTGGGCGTAGGCGGTGACGAAGGGAGCGCTCTCCAGCGATAGCTTGATGACCGGCTCGAGCGTCCGGTCGAGGCCCGTGTCGCCGGTGCCGTTGGCGAAGTCGCTGATCACCACGCTCACCGGTGCGTGCACGACCGGCGGCGGGCGCGGCCGGTAGTACCACCAGGCGGCTCCGATGGAGCCGAGGACCAGCACCGACGCGACCGAGACCCGACCCAGCCCCACCGTCCGCCGGGTCCGCAGCGGGCGACCCTCCTCGTCCAGGCGGGACAGCGCCTCGGCGAGGTCGGCCGAGCTCTTGTAGCGCCTCGAGGGAACCGGATCGGTGCAACGGGCGATGATCCGGTCCAGGGCCTCGCTGACCGCGGGAATCTCCCCGTGGAGCGGCGCCGGTGGACGGTCCCCGCGCGACCTCAGCTCGTCGAGCGCGCTGGGCGAGCGGGTCTGCCGGATGCGCCCGCTCAGCATGTCGTGGAGCATCAGCCCCAGGGCATACACGTCCGCCCGCTGATCCACCTGCTCTCCCCGGGCCTGCTCCGGAGGCATGTACTCCAGCGTGCCCACCATCGAGCCGGCCTGGGTGACGTTGGCGTGGTGCGGGTCCAGCGGGCTGGGCGAGGGAAGGGCGAGGGCCGAGCCACCGTCGCCCTCGGGCGAGCCGAGGAGGCGAGCGATGCCGAAGTCGGTGATCAGCGCCTCGTCATTCGAGCCCACCATCACGTTGGCCGGCTTGAGGTCGCGGTGCACCACGCCCGCGGCGTGCGCCGCGACCAGCCCAGCGCAGATCCGCCGCGCCAGCCGCAGCGCGCGCTTGACGGGCAGCCGCCCCTCCCGCGCCAGCAGCGACGCGAGGTCGGTCCCGTCCACGTAGGACATGGTGATGTACTTGAGGCCCTCGATCTCCCCGAGGTCGTGAATCCGGACGACGTTCTGGTGAGAGACCAGTCGGGCCAGGAGTAGCTCGCGCTTGAACCGGCGCTGGATCTCCGCTGCCGCCGCCGGGTCACCGATGATGTCCGGGCGGATGAGCTTGATCGCGACGTCGATGCCCAGCTCGGTGTCCCAGGCCTGGTAGACCGCGCCCATCCCGCCGAGGCCGAGGAGCCGCTTGATGTGGTAGCGGCGCCCGAAGGACATGCCGGGCACGAGCGGGCCCAGCGCCACCCCTCCGCCCGGCGTGTGGAGGGCCCCGTGGGGAAGCGGAGGCTTCTGCCCCGGCGTCGCGCTCTCCGGCGCGAGCGTGACGGCAGTCCACGACACCGGCGGGAGATTCACCGTGCTGCAGGACGGACATCGCGCGGACAGCGGGAGCAGGCTGGCGCCGCACTGGTGACAGACGGCGCTCATCCCGTT